>RCUJ01000174.1_pt1 | contig 36809 bp, 27 predicted proteins | sample 2166321 | NCBI WGS metagenome assembly RCUJ01 (sample SAMN09932808, study PRJNA488358) | compost metagenome | feature: garden; material: soil; isolation source: compost soil in an enriched community after 118 h of incubation | place: Germany: Experimental Botanical Garden Goettingen | collected... | reverse complement strand
CTGGGTCCGGCCTGAGCCAGCGCGGCAAGAGAATCCATGACAGCGGCGGCGTGGCGGACTATCAGGCCGTTCAGGCCTTCGCCACCGGCCTGCCCGAAACGCGCACGTTTCCCACCGAAGTCTGGGAACGCTTGCAGCGCCAGGTCGTGAAGGACCACCGCGCCAGCGCGTTGCTGCACGGCGACCCACAAGGCGCGGAACCGCTGCGCCGCGCGATTGCCGCCTACCTGAACCTGGAGCGTGGCGCCAGCGTGACGGCGGACCAGATTCTGGTGTTGAGCAGCACCCGGCAAGCGCTGTACCTGTGCGCGCAATTGCTGGTGGACGCGGACGGCCCCATCCTGATGGAGAACCCCGGGTACTTCGGCGCCCGCAAGGCCTTTGAAGCCGCGCAGGCCCGCATCGTGCCGATCGACGTGGATGCGCAAGGCATTCGCATGGACCTGCTGCGCGATGACCAAAGCGGCGCCAACTGCGTTTACGTGACGCCGTCGCATCAGTATCCAACAGGCGCTACCTTGTCGTTGGAACGCCGCTTGATGCTGACGCGCTGGGCCGACGAGCACGGCAGGTGGATCATCGAAGACGACTACGACAGCGAATTCCACTACGACGGCGTGCCGACCGCCTGCGTGCAGGGCGTGGACCAGTTTCAACGGACTTTGTATCTGGGCACCTTCAGCAAGACGCTGTATCCCGGACTGCGTATGGGGTACATGGCGTTGCCCCCCGGTCTGGTCAGCGCCTTCGCGCGTGCGCGCAGCATCATGGACGGCCACACGCCGCAGGTGCAGCAACTGACGCTGGCGCGCTTCATGGAAGACGGGCACTACAACGCGCACGTGCGCGCGATGCGCAAGCTGTACGCGGCGCGCCGGGCGTGCATGCTGGATGCGATCGGCCGGCATCTGGCGGGCATCGCCACCGCTGTGAAGCCGCCCGGTGGACTACAGGTGCCGTGCTTGTTGCAGCCGGGATGGTCCGAAGCCAAGACCATCCGGCAAGCGGCCGACGCCGGCCTGGTGCTGCCGGGCATCAGCCGCCTGTATGCGGGCGCGGACCGGCTGGAAGGATGGCTGTTGGGGTATGCGTCGCTGGCGGAGCACGAGATCGAGGCGGCGGTGCTGCGATTGCGCAGAGCCTTGTCGCAGAGACGGTAGCGGCAAGCAGGTAGCGGCAGAAGCGGCAAAAGCCGCAAAAGCCGCAAAAGTGCCGTCGTAGTGACCGCCCGCCGCCCCTAGGACTTGGCTGTGCTGCCGACCAATGTGCGATGCCCGCCGTGGATCAGCAGGTGCGCGGTCAAACCGGCCACTAGCCCCCAGAATGCGCCGCCCACGCCTAGCATGGTCACATTCGCGGCGGTAGCCAGGAAGGTGATGAGCGCGGTCTCGCGGGTGCGGGCATCGGCCATGGCGTTGGCCAGGCTGCCGCCGATGGCGCCCAGCAAGGCCAGACCGGCCAGCGTGGTGATGAACGCCTTGGGCAGCACCATGAACAGCGTGGCCAGCGTGACGCCGAATGTGCCCACCAGGATGTAGAACACGCCGCAAGCCAGGCCCGCGATGTAGCGCTTGCGCGGATCTTCATGCGCGTCGCGGCCCGTGCAGATGGCGGCGGTGATCGCGGCCACATTGAAGGCGTGCGCGCCAAACGGGGCCATCAGCAACGATCCCAAGCCCGTGGTCACCAGGATGGGGTTGGCGCTGGTCTTGAAGCCATCGTTGCGCAGCACCAGCATGCCGGGCATGTATTGTCCCGTCAGCGTGATGATGAACAAGGGCAGCGCCACCCCCAGCAAGGCATTGAGCGAAAACCTGGGCATCTCGAATACCGGCGTGGCCAGGCTCAGGTGGACGGCGGAAAAGTCGATGCGGCCTTGCACGATCAGCATCGCCAGCCCGATCACCAGAATGCCGACCACGGCGAAGCGTGACGTGAACCGCTTGAGCAGCGCGTACGCAATCACCAGCACGATCACAAGCAGCGGGTCGACGCTGGCGCCGCCGAAGGCATTGACGCCGAACTGAAGCAGAATGCCGGCCAGGAGGCCCGCCGCGATGCCGCCGGGAATCAGGCGGACCAGCTTTTCAAAGGCGCCCGACATGCCCAGCACCACAAAGCCCAGCGCGGAAACGATATAGGCGCCGATCACTTCGCCATAGGGCGTGAACGGCATCACCGTGGCCAGGAACGCGACCCCGGGCGTAGACCACGCCGTGATGATCGGTTCCTTGTAGCGAAAGCTGAGCCACGCGCCCGTGACGCCCACCCCCACGGAAACCGCCCATACCCACGACGCGGTCTGCCCCGGTGTCAACCCGGCCAGTTCGGCCGCCTGGAACACCAGCACGAACGTGCCGCCGTAATTGACCAGCACGGAAATAAGCGCCGCGACCGTCGGCGAGAAAAAGTCGGCGGCGCGCAGGCCGGCCGGCGATGGGCTCATGAAATCACTCCACACTTTGAAGAAGCCCGGCCGGCATCCAAAAGACTGCCGGCCGGAACGGAAAGCGCAAAGTGTAGGGCGGGGGTGGTGGGTCTATTCAGGCCACATTTCTGGATACCACCAGACCACTTTATCGGCGGTGCTTTATCGGCAACGTTGTGTCGGCAAGCCGTAGCCGATCGTGATGGCGTTGACCGGCACGTCCTGGAACGCGGCAGCGGCTGCGTCGTCGAAGCGGGTTTCGCAGTTGAACTTGGTGTTCAGCACGTAGTCCTCGCCCGCGGCCTTTTTCATCTGGGCTTCCCATTGGTCGGCGGCGTCTAGCGCCTTGTCGCCGGCCAGCACCATTTCCATCAAGACTTCCACGCCGCCCGACGAGCGCGGTGCCGTCCACAGCGCAAAGGCCGACGGGTCCGCCGCGTTGCCGCACTGCGTCAGGCAGTCGGCCGTGTAGCGCTGGCCCCGGCCAAATACGCCGGGGGTGATCGTCTGCCCGGCGCGGGGCGCATCTTCGCCGATGAAGCTGCGCAGGTCGGCCTCGCAGCCCTTGGCCAATTCCATGCGCAGCGCGGACACCTTGCCGTTGCCGATGGTGGCCGTGATCTGGCAGTTCTGCACGACGAAGACGTGGTCGTTGCCGGAGGATTCGCGGGGCACGCCGGCGATCGACTCAAAATAACGCTGATCCGTGCCCAGCATGGCGCCGTTGAAAACTTCCTTTACCGTCGCCGCCTGTGCAGCGCCTGCGCCGGCAATCAGAATACCCAGGGTCAAGGCCTTCAGTTTCATACGAGTGACACTCCGTGGTGGTGGGGCGCGAGCCGCGCGGTTTGCCTGCTTCGGCTGCCTGCTCCGGCTGCATGGATCGGCATGCTGCCACAAAGTGTTTACCGCTGCACCCTAATGTTGATGACCGCATGCGTGGTTCGGCCCTGGGCATCCACCGCAACCGTGACCGGCATGTCGCGCACGTCGAATTCATGGATGGCCTCCATGCCCAGGTCCGCGAACGCCACCACGCGCGACGACGTGATGGACCGCGCCACAAGGTAGGCCGCGCCACCGACCGCGCTCAAGTACGCGGCGCCATGTCGTTTGATGGCGTCGATGGCTACCTGGCCTCGTTCCGCCTTGCCTATCGTCACCAGCAGGCCGGTGTCCGCCAGCAGTTGCGGCATGAACTTGTCCATGCGTGTGGCGGTGGTCGGTCCTGCCGGCCCCACGGCTTCGCCCGCGACGGCGTCGACCGGCCCCACGTAGTAAAGCGCGCGACCGCGCAGCGGCACCGGCAAGGGTGCGCCCTGGTTCAGCAGGTCGGCCATGCGTTTGTGGGCGGCGTCGCGCCCGGTCAACAGCTTGCCCGACAGCAACAGCGTTTCACCGGCCGCCCAGGTGGAGACTTCGGCTTGTGTCAGCGTGTCCAGATTCACCCGTCTGCCTTCCTGCGTCGGCAGCGCGTCCGGGATGCCGTCCCAGGTGGCGGGGTCGGGCGGCGGAAATTGCGCGGGGCCGGCAGCGGGCATGTCGAAGGACACAAAGCGCGTGGCGGCGCAGTTGGGTACCAGCGCCACCGGCAGCAGCGCGGCGTGCGAGGGCGCGGTGGCGACCTTCACGTCCAGCACCGTGGTGTCGCCACCCAGGCCCTGTGCGCCGATGCCCAGCGCGTTGACCCGTTGGTAGACCTCGGTGCGTAGCTGTTCTTCGGGCGTAAGGGGGGCGGGTGCGCTGGCGTCGCCGGTGTCGGGCTTGCTGGCGCCGCGCGCCAGCAGTTGCGCCATGTCGATGGGCGCAAACAAGGCGCGCTTGGCCAGGGCAACCGCCTGTTCAGGCGTGCCGCCGATGCCCAGGCCGAGTACGCCGGGCGGACACCAGCCCGCACCCATGCCCGGCAACTGCGACACGACCCAATCCGCAATGGAGTCACTGGGGTTGAGCATCGCGTAGCGCGTCTTGGCATCCCCGCCGCCGCCCTTGGCGACGACGGTCAAGCGTAGTTCCTCGCCCTCGACCAGGTCGACTTGCAGCACAGCGGGCGTGTTGTCGCGGGTGTTGCGGCGCGCGCCCAGCGGGTCTTGAATCATCGACGCGCGCAACGGATTGGTGGCGCAGCCGTAGGCGCGGGCGACGCCCCGGTTGGCGATGGTTTGCAGGCTGGGCGTGGGTCCCGGGCCGTCATGCTGGATGTGTACATCCATCCCCATGCTGACGTAAATGTGCACCACACCCGTGTCCTGGCAGACGGGCCGGCGGGCCTGCGCGCTGAGCTTGCTGTTGATCAGCAGTTGCAGTAGCGCATGGCGGGCGGCCGCCTTGCTCTCGACCGCGTGCGCCGCCTTCAGGGCTTGCACGAAGTCCGCCGGATGCGTGTGGCTGATGGCCTGCAGCGCGTCGGCAATGCTCGATTCAATATCCGTGGCAGCGACGACGCGCATGGTGGCTCATCCTTACTGCAAGGTGATGCCGGCTTGCTTGATCACCTGCGCCCAGCGCTGGCCTTCGTCGGCGGTGAACTGCTGGAAGGCGGCGGGCGCGTACTGATCGTCGGGCAGCAGTTTGATGCCCTGTTCCACCATCTTTCCGGTGAACGCGGTGTCCGCCAGCGCCTTCTGCCAGGCCTGGTACATCGTTTGCACCACCTTGTCGGGCGTGCCCTTGGGCGCATACAAGCCGTACCACGTGGACACCTGGAAGTTCGGTATCGCTTTTTCGGCCATCGTGGGCACGTTAGGAAACTGCGGCATGCGGTCGGCGGAGGTCAGGCCCAGCGCCCGCACCTTGCCGCCCTGCGTCTGCGGCAACGCGGTATTGGTCTGGTCGAACATGGCGTCCACCTGATTGCCCATCAGGTCGTTGAGCGCCGGCCCCGCGCCCTTGTAGGCGATGGGCGTGATGGTGATGCCGGCCTGGCTGGCGAACATGGCCGCCACCAGGTGCGAGGTGGAACCCACGCCCGCGTTGCTGAAGTTCAGCTTGCTGGGGTGCTGTTTGCCGTAGTCGATCAGTTCCGACATGGATTTGTAGGGCGAGGATTCACCCACCAGCAGCACCAGCGGCGTATCGGGGAAGCGGAATACGGCCTGGAAGTCTTTCACGGGGTCGTATTGCAAGCGCGCGTACAGCGAGGGCGCCGCCGCCATGTAGCCGATATGCCCCACCAGAAAGGTGTAGCCGTCGGGCGCGGACTTGGCGGCCTTGGCCGCGCCGATGGTGCCGCCCGCGCCGCCCACGTTCTCAATCAGGATGGTCTGCTTCAGTTCCTGCGCAACGCGGTTCGCTACGTTGCGCGCCATGGCGTCGGTGGGGCCGCCCGCCGCAAAGGGAACGATCCAGGTGATGGCTCGAGTAGGGTAGTTGTCTTGCGCTTGCGCGCCCATCGGCAGGGCGAACGCGCCCGCGACGGTCAATGCCGCCATCCAGTTCTTCATGACTTGTCTCCGTTGTGCTGCTGTCTTTTTATGAATCAGAAAAGGCTGCCGGTCAGGCTGGCCCGGTGTAGGGGTGGGCCAGCACCTGGTCCACCATCTTGGGGGCAGCCCCCAGGTAATTGGCGGGGTCGCACAGGCGTTCGATAGCGTCGTCGGCCAGGCGCTGCGTGACCCGCGCATCTTTTTTCAGGACATCGGCGAGGCGGCCGCGCGTGGTGGCGGCGATGCGGCAAGCGTCATAGACAACGTCGTGCGCGGTCTGGCGGCCGATGTGCGGGGCCAGGCCCATCATCACGGCTTCGGCCACGATAAGCCCGCCCGACAGGTCCAGATTGCTTGCCATGCGGGCCGTGTCCACCTCCAGCCCGCCCAGCATGAAGCGCGCCTGATGCAGCGCGCCCGCGGTCAGCACAAAGGCTTCCGGCACGGCGGACCACTCGATGTGCCACGGTCCCGTGGCGCGTTCAAAGTCTTGCAGCATGGCGTCCAGCGCCAGGCCGGCATGTTGGCGCACCGTCTTGGATGCGCTCCACATCAGTTCGCACGAGATCGGATTGCGCTTTTGAGGCATGGTGCTGGACGCGCCGCGACCCTTCACGAACGGCTCGAAGGCTTCGCCCAGTTCGTTCGTCATCATCAGCATGATGTCCACGGCGATCTTGCCGAGCGAGCCGGCGACCAGCGCAAGAAATTGCACGGTCTCGGCCAAGCCGTCGCGGGCTACGTGCCAGGTGATGGGTGTGGCGCCCAGATCCAATTCCCGCATCAGCGCCGCATGTACCGCCAAGCCCTGTTCGCCCAGCGAGGCCAGCGTGCCGGCCGCGCCGCCAAACTGGCCGATCAGCACGCGCGGGCGCAGTTGCGCCAGGCGCTCACGATGGCGGCGCACCATCAGCAGCCAGACAGCGGCTTTGTAGCCGAAGGTGATCGGCAGCGCGTGTTGCAGGTGGGTGCGGCCGGCCATCGGCGTATCGCGATACCGCAACGCCAGCGCGTCCAGGATGCCGTCCAGCGCCGCCAGGTCGTCGTCGATGATTTTCAAGGCATCGCGCACCTGGAGGACGGTGGCGGTGTCCATGATGTCTTGCGTGGTCGCGCCCCAATGCAGGTATTCGCCTTCCGCGCCGCACTGACGCGACAACTGGTGTACCAGCGGCAGGATGGGGTAGCCGACGATCTCGGTTTCGGCCCGAAGTTCGTCCATGTCCAGGGCGGCGGCGTCGGCGCGCGCCGCGATGGCGTCGGCCGCCGCCACGGGGATGATGCCCAGCTTGCCCTGCACGCGGGCCAGCGCCACCTCTGTTTCGACATAGCGCCGCACCGTGGCGGCATCGTCGAACACCGCTCGCATCGCGGCGGTGCCGAACATGTTTTTGAACAAGGCGGATTCAAGGACGGAAACAGGCATAAATGTACGCTCTATAAAAGTTGTACGTACATTTAAGCAGGCGCAAAAGGGGACGTCAACGCCGGGGATTACCCGTAGATCCGGGCGGCGCCGGGGCAGCAGATAGAATGCGGGGTGTCGTCATTTCCCCCCTTGCCATGTCCATCACGCTGTACACCCGCATCTCGGAAGAATTGGCGCGACGCATCGCGGCCGAGGTCTATCCCGTGGGCACGGTGTTGCCCGCCGAGAACGCCCTGGCCGAAGAATTCGAGGCCAGCCGCCATACCGTTCGCGCCGCCCTGCGTCAGTTGCAGGACCTGGGCCTGATCGCGCGTCGCCGGGGCAGCGGCACGGAGGTCATCGCCGCCCGGTCCAAGGCCGGTTTCAGCCAGTCGCTGCGTTCGCTGGAAGACCTGGTGCAATTGGCCGCGCGCACGCCGCGCAGCATCCGGCAGATTCAGGAAGTGGTGGTGGACGTGGAACTGGCCGTGCGGCTGGGGGTGGGGCCGGGCACCCGCTGGTTGAAGTTCTCATCCACCCGGGGCGCCGAAGGGCAACCGCCGGTCGTGTGGACCGAACTGTACGTGGACGCGCACTACAAGGGCGTACGCAAGCTGGCGCGGGAACATCCCGACCGCCTGGTGTCGGAACTGATCGAAGAACACTACGGCAGGCGCATCGCGTCCGTCGAGCAGACGATATCCGCGTGCGCCTTGCCCGCCGCGGTGGCGCGTGAACTGGACGCGGCGCCGGAATCGCCGGGCCTGTTCATCCTGCGGCATTACAAGGATCAGGCCGGCCATATCGTCGAAGTGTCCTGCTCGCATCATCCGGCCGGCCGCTACGAGTTTTCGACGACGCTGATCCGCGAGAGCTAGCCCCGCCGCTGGGGATCACGTCTTGCCGTCCTGCTTGGGTCTAAATATCCAGCTCCAAGACGCCGCTTGCCCGGGAAACGCAGACCATCATGCAAGCGCCACCCTCGCGTTGCGCATCACTGAGGACGTAGTCGCGATGGTCGACGGTGCCCGACAGCACTCCCGCTTCGCAACTGCCGCATAGCCCTTCACGGCACGCATGCGGCCATGCGATGCCGGCGTCTTCCAACACTTCAAGCACCGATTTGTCGGCCGGTACGGTGTAACGGCCGCCTGATCGCGCCAATACAAGCGTGAAGGCGCCGATATTCTGGGACGCTGGCTCGCCCGGGTTGGCGAAACCGGCCGGTGGCGAGGAATCGACGGGGGCCCGGTCCGGGGCCGAAAATCGCTCTGTATGAAAATGCGCCCGGGGCACATGCCGCTCGTCACAAGCTTGACCCACGGCGTCCATCAAGGAGGCGGGCCCGCAGCAATAGACGTGAGACGCGGGGCGCGATACTCGTTCCAGATACGCGCCCACATCACAGCGCGCGCCGGCCTGCTCGTCGTCCAGGTGCAGATGCACTTGATCCGGGTATGGCGCCAGATCTTCCAGGAAGGCTGCGTGCTGTCGGCTGCGCGCGCAGTACAGCAACGTCCAGGGTTCCCCTCGGCGCTCGCACGCGAGGATCATGCCCAGGAAAGGCGTGATGCCGATGCCGCCGGCAATGAACACATGCGCCGCTGCTTGGGCGTGCAGGCCGAACCGTTGGCGGGGTTCGCCCACGCGCAGGATGTCGCCTACCCGTACCGCTTCGTGGATATGGCGCGATCCGCCGCGTGAATGGGGCGACAGGCCCACGCCCAGGCGGTACTGGTCACGCTGGGTGGGATCGCCGCACAGCGAGTACTGGCGGACCAGTCCATTGCCCATGTCCACATCAAGATGCGCGCCGGCCTCGTAGGCGGGCAGGCTGGCGCCATCTTCACTGCGCAGCAGCAGGCTCACGACGCCTTGCGCCTCGCGCGTGATGTGCTTGACGATCAGGGGGCGCATGTCAGGCCTCTTCCTGGGCGGCGATGGGAATGACGGCGGGCGCGGCTTGCCGTTCTTCTTCCACGCGCCGGGATACCACCCAACGGAATTGCGACAGCGCGGCGTCGATCGACAGCGGCACCATCTTGAAGTCGGGCGCCAGCGCCAGCGACCGCTGCTGCGCGGTGATGATGTCTCGGTCTTCGTCGAAGGCGGTGACCACGCTTTGGTGGATGGATGCGGTGACCTCGGGGCGGTCGATGGCAAAGTTGTGCGGATGCGCAAAGAAATAGTGCGTGGACGATTCGGTTTCCGGGGTCAGTGCCTGGCAACCGCGAAACTCGGCGGCGTCGACACGGCGGCCTTCCTGCGCGCCCGTGCCCGTGGGCGCCATGCCCGAATCCATGACCAGAATGCCCGGGACGGTGAAGTTATAGATGTTCCAACGGTCGACGCGGCCGGGCCAATCCTTGACCTTGGCGGCGAAGGCGGGCGCCTCGGTGTTGATCGTCCAGCGTGTGATGCGCACGCCGTCCTGCAGGCGTTCCACTTTGGGCGACACGGCGGCATAGTCTTCGCCGCCTCCCAAGGTGGTGGGGTGCACGAAAGGCAGATGCGAAAAATCCAGCAGGTTGTCGGCGATCAGCAGGTAGTTGACGTCGTAGTGGATGTAGCCGTCCTGACTGCGCCAGTCCGGGTGGTCCAGCCACTGCGTGTCGGGAATCAGCGAGGTGTCCGCGCGCTCGGGGTCACCCATCCAGATCCAGATCCAACGGTGCCGTTCCTGCACGGGGAACGTGCGCACCCGTGCCTGCGGCGGAATGCGGGCTTGCGCGGGCGCCTCCACACAGGCGCCCGTCGCGTCGAATTTCAGGCCGTGATACATGCAGCGCACGCAATCGCCTTCGCGCCGCCCGACGGAAAGGGGCGCGCCGCGATGGCAGCATCGGTCCTCCAGCGCCACGACCTCGCCCGCGCGGTTGCGATACATCAGCACGGGAACGCCGATGAGGGTGCGGGCGAACAGCCCTTGCGCCGTCACTTCCTTGTCCCAGGCGGCGACATACCAGGTGTTTTTGATGAACATCGCGTGACTCCTATTGCACGTAGCGCCAAGCGCCATTTTTGATTTGCACCATGACGGCGGCGCGCGCGTCGTACCCCACGTGATCGGTGGGCGACATCGTCGAAACGCCTTGCGACGTGACGGTGTCGCGCGTGCCCTCCAGCGCGTCGCGCAGCGCCACCCGAAATTCGGCGGTGCCGGGCTTTGCGTTGCCTAGCGCCGTCTTCAACGCGCGTTGCAGTACCAGGCTGGCGTCCCAGGCATTGGCGGCGAATACCGACATGGAGTCCTTGCCATAAGCGGATTCGTAGCGTTGCGTGAGGTCCATGGCGACGGCTCGAATCGGGTTGGCGGCGTCCAACTGGCTGGCCACGACCACCGGCCCCACGGCGAACAAGGCGCCTTCGGCGTCCTTGCCGGCGATGCGCAGGAACTCGCGGTTGGCGATGCCGTAGGTTTGGTAGATGCCGCCCTGATAGCCGCGTTCACGCAGGGTTTTTTGCGGCAACGCGCCAGGCGTTCCCGACGCAGCCACCAGAACGGCATCCGGCCGCGCGCCCAGCAGCTTCAATGTTTGTGCGGTTACGCTGGTGTCCGTCTTCACATAGCGTTCGGTGGCGACCAACTTGATGCCCGCCTGTTCGGCCTGCTTGCGCGTCTCGGCCAGCCAGCTATCGCCGTAGGCGTCGGCAAAGCCGATATAGCCCAGCGTCTTGACGCCGCTTTTCTGCATGTGGGCAAGGGTGGTGGCAACCATCAGGTTTTCGTTCTGGATCACCTTGAAAACCCAGCGCCGTTGCGCGTCCATCGGTTCGATGATTTTGACGCTGGCGGCCAGGCTCAGCAGCGGCACCTGTTTTTCCAGCGCGATGGGCACCAGCGCCAAAGTAGACGGCGTGACAGAGGTGCCCAGGATGACATCAACCTTGTGTTCGTCGACCAGCCGCCGAAACGCGCGCGCCGCCTGGGTCGTGTCGGACGCATCGTCCAGGATGGTGTAGCGGATGGGTTCGCCGTCCAGTTCGCGCGGCAGCAGGTCGATGGCGTTCTTGGCGGGGCCACCCAATGAGGCGGCGGGCCCGGTCAACGACAGCACGACACCCACGCTGATCTCGGCGATGGCGGGTTGACAGGCAAGCAGGGCGCAAGACAGCAGCGCCCCGGATATGAGGCGTGAATGGGATATCAAGGTTTGTCTCCTCGTTGGGGAACGCCGATCTGCGCGGCGCTTGACATCAAGATAGGCAGGCGCGGAATATGCGTCAATGTCATTGCTCGAATACTGGAAATGCACGTCATGCATAACGCCAAGCTCGACTTGAACCTCCTGGCTGTTTTTGACAGCTTGCTGCGCGAGCGCAGCGTGACGCGCGCGGCGGAGCAACTGGACTTGTCGCAAAGCGCGATGAGCCATGCGGTGAATCGTCTGCGTGTGTTCTTCGACGATCCGCTTTTTGTGAAGACGGGGCAGGGCATGTTGCCCACGCCCAAGGCCGAAAGCCTGGCACCCACGGTGCTGGACCTGATGGCCACGATACGGGCGCAGGTGTTATCCCAGGCACAGTTTGACCCGGCCGTTGCGCGGCGCGCCTTCACGCTGTGCATGACGGACATGGGCGAGCTGGTGTTCCTGCCGCCGCTGATCAAACGGCTGCGCAAGCTGGCGCCGCATTGCACGCTGCGATCGCGCCAGGTTCCGCTGCCGCAGATCGAACCCCTGCTTGCGTCCGGCGAGGTGGATCTGGTGTTGGGGTCGCTGCGCGCCGCGCCTTCAGGACTGTTTCAGCAACAGTTGTTCATGCACAAGTTCGTGACGCTGGTCAGCGTGAAAAACACCGAAGTGGGCGACGTGATGACGCTGGAGCAATTTCAGCGCATGCCGCAGATTGTGGTGACGCTGGCGGGCCGCTCGTCGGAAGCCTATGACAGCGCCATTGAAGAGCAGGGCATCACGCGCCACATCTTCCTGTCGACACCGCACTTTCTGGTGGTGCCCTTGTTGATAGACCAGCATCCCGATTTGATCGCGACCGTGCCGCAGGAATTGGGCAATGTCTTTGCCGGTTATGGGTCCGTCAGGGTGCTGGAGCCGCCGATGCCGCTACCGTCTTTCGCGCTACGCCAGCATTGGCATCCGCGTTTTCATCAGGACCCGGCCATTGTGTGGCTGCGGGAATTGGTGAAGGAAACGTTCGACGCCTACCCCCAGATGGAAACCTAGCGCCAGCCGCCAAGCTGTGCACAAGTGGGTTGAAACGCATGCCGCTCCGGGACTAAGCTGGCCGCTGGTCTTCGACAGTGGAGAGCAACATGCGGCATGCAGTGGATCTGTCTGGGCGCGTGGCGATTGTCACGGGCGCGAATTCCGGCATTGGGCGTGGCATTGCCCTGGTGCTGGCGGCGGCGGGGGCGCGGGTGGTGGTCAACCATCGGCCCAATGAGGACTCCGCGCGGCGCGGGGCCGAGGTGGTGCGGGAAATCGTCAGCGCGGGCGGCCAGGCCGTCGCGGCCCCGGCCGACATCAGCCGCGAGGACGACGTCGAACACTTGTTCCGCATGGCGTCGGATCACTTTAAGACGGTGGACATCCTGGTCAACAACGCCGGTATCGAACAGCCCGCCGCCATCCAGGACATGACGCTGGCGCAGTGGCAGAAGGTGATCGACACCAACCTGACCGGCCAGTTCCTGTGCGCCCGCGCGGCGGCCCGGATGTTCTTGAATCGGACGCCTCCGCCGCCGGCAGGCGAAGCCGCAGGCAAAATCATCTTCATCAGTTCGGTCCATGAAGTCATTCCGTGGGCGTTCCAATCGAACTACGCGGCGTCCAAGGGCGGCGTGTCGCTGCTGATGCAGTCGCTGGCGCAAGAGCTGGCGCCGATGAAGATCCGCGTGAATTCCGTTGCGCCGGGCGCCATCCGCACCCCCATCAACGCGCCCGCCTGGAACACGCCCGAAAGCATGAAGGAATTGCTCAAGCTGATTCCGTATGGACGCATAGGCGAACCCGAGGACGTGGCGCGCGCGGTGGCCTGGCTGGCCAGCGACGATTCCGACTACGTCACCGGGTCCACCTTGTTCGTTGATGGCGGCATGACGCTGTACCCCGAATTTCGCGGGGCGGGCTAGGCCATGTCCAAACGCATCGAAGACTATGGCTTGATCGGCAATATGTTGTCGGCCGCGCTGGTGGCGCGTGATGGGTCGATCGACTGGCTGTGCCTGCCGCACTTTGATTCGCCCGCCTGCTTTGCCGCCTTGTTGGGCGACGACAGCCACGGCTGCTGGCGGCTGGCGCCCGACGGCGCGGGCCACACCACCACGCGCCGCTATCTGCCCGACACCGCCGTGCTGGAAACCCGCCATGAAACGCCCGGCGGGGTGGTGCGCGTTTACGACTTCATGCCGCTGAGCGACGACGAAGAGCGCGTGGACGTGGTGCGTATCGTGCAGGGCGAGTCGGGCCAGGTGGACATGCGCATGGCACTGACCCTGCGCTTTAACTACGGCCAGGCGGTGCCCTGGGTGCGGCGCCGCGATTATGGGCTGAGCGCCATCGCGGGGCCCGATGCCGTCGAGCTGCACACGTCCGTGCCGCTGGAGGGGCACGACATGAAGACAGAGTCGGCCTTCACGGTGCGCCAAGGCGAAAGCGTGCCGTTCACCTTGTCTTATCACCGGTCGCACAAGACGCCGCACTTTGTGCCGGACCGCCTGGAAAGCATGGACCGCACGGTGGCGTGGTGGCACGAATGGGCCAAGCGCTGCCATTGGAAAAACGGGCCGGGACAGCGGCGTGACGCGGTCGTCAGGTCGCTGATCACGCTGAAGCTGCTGACGTTTCAACCCACGGGCGGCATCGTGGCGGCGCCCACCACGTCGCTGCCCGAGCAATTGGGCGGCAGCCGTAATTGGGACTATCGGCATTGCTGGTTGCGCGATTCCGCGCTGACCTTGTACGCGCTGCTTAACGCGGGCTACCGCGAAGAGGCCGAGGCGTGGCGGCAATGGCTGTTGCGCGCGGCGGCGGGGCACCCGAACCAATTGCAGATCATGTATGGCATTGCGGGGGAACGCTGGCTGCCGGAACACGAGATTCCGTGGTTGCCGGGTTACGAAGGCAGCAAGCCGGTACGCCTGGGCAACGCGGCGGCGGGGCAGATGCAGTTGGACGTTTACGGAGAACTGATCGAGACGCTGCACGCGGCCAGGGTGGCGGAACTCGCGCCGTTGGCCGAGGCGTGGCGCATGCAGAAGGTGTTGCTCACGCCGCTGGAAGAACTATGGCGTCAACCCGATCACGGCATCTGGGAAATGCGTGGGCCGACCCGCGCGTTTACGCATTCCCGGCTGATGTGCTGGGTGGCGCTGGACCGCACCGTGAAGTCCTGCGAGCGCTTCGGCCTGGAAGGGCCGGTGGAGCGCTGGCGCGCGCTTGCCGACGAGATCCGCCACGACATCTGTACTAACGGCTACGACGCAGAACGCAATACCTTTGTGCAGTACTACGGCGGCACGGCGCTGGACGCCAGCCTGCTGCTGATTCCGCAAGTGGGGTTCTTGCCGGCGGACGATCCGCGCGTGACGGGCACCGTGCAGGCCATTGAACGTGAGCTGCTGCGCGACGGCTTGTTGCTGCGCTATTCCACGCAACACAGCGACGACGGGCTGCCGGGCGATGAGGGCGCGTTCCTGGCGTGCAGCTTCTGGCTGGCCGATGCCTACATCATGCAGGGCCGGCTGGACGACGCGCACCGCCTGTTCGACCACCTGCTGTCGCTGCGTAATGACCTGGGGCTGCTCGCCGAAGAGTACGACGTGGCACGCAAACGGCTGGTGGGCAATTTTCCGCAGGGGTTTTCGCATATCGGCCTGGTCAATACCGCCTACAACCTGAGCGCGGCGGGCGGCACGGCGCACCAGCGTTCGTTCCGCGATGCGCCGCAGAGCTAGGCGTGGGCCGCCATCCGCGCATGGGGGTAGTGGCTCAAGCCGCGACCTGGTTGCGGCCCGCGCGCTTGGCGGCATAGAGGTTTTCATCCGCGCGCCGGAACAAGGATTCCCAGTTTTCGGCGCCGATGGCGGCGGCCACGCCCAGGCTCATGGTGACCGGCGTGGCCAGGTCGGGGGCGCGCACCGTGTCGGCCACGGCGGCGCGCAATCGTTCGGCGCAATGCAAGGCTTCCTGGAAGTCGGTGGCGGGCAGGTAAACGGCGAATTCCTCGCCGCCTATCCGGCCTAGCAGGTCACGCTTGCGGACGGACAACGCCAGCACGCGCGCCACGTTCTTGAGCACCGCGTCGCCGCCGTCATGGCCGTACACATCATTGATGCGCTTGAAATGGTCCACGTCGCAGACGATCAGCGCGGCGGGGTCTGGGCCGCCGTTTTGGTAGGGGCGCATGCGCGCTTCGAAACCCCGGCGGTTGAGCAAGCCGGTCAACCAGTCTTTTTCGCCTTCATGCCGCACCTCTTCGATGGTGTCGGCGGCAATCGCCAGCAGCAGCGTAATCGCCAGCCCCACGCTGAACACGGCAAGCGATAGCTGCAACCACTGCCAGAACGGGGAATCGGCGAAAGCAAGCGGCCCGCTGGGCGCGTGCGCGCCGATGCTCAACAAGGTGCGCGGTAGAAAATGCAGCCCGAACGCCAGTAGCACGACAAACAGCGCGGTGTCGATCCGCCTGCCCGTGGCCGCCGTCCGCATGCGCAAGGCGGCCACGCACAGCAAACCGCCAAAGCCGATATTGAGCACATAGACGCGCACCAGCAAGTTGCGGTCTACGTAGAAGAAGTACCAAAGCGCCACCATGATGGCGGCGCAGAACAAGGCATAGGCGCGCCACGGCAACCCCCGGCCTACCCGGTTCAAGATGCCTTGTGTGGCCGCGCACACGGCCACCGTGTACAGCATGCCGGACACCAGCGCATTGGCGCCCGAGTCGCGCGGCACATACAGAATCTGTGACACCGCGCCCGCGGCAAACAGCGCGCAGCCCGTGGCCAGATGCAAGAGATAGGTGCGACGCCGGTAGACGCACCAAATGCCAACAAATGTAATGCCGAAGATCAGCACCAGCGTCGGGGCGATCAACGACAGGGTGACTCGAACCTGCGATCCAACCATAGATGTGTCCTGATGAGCCGGTACGGGGTTTTAACTCGCCGGTCGGGCCGTTTCGTCCCGATACAATTCCTTCATACATGAACGACGCGCATGCCCTAGGATTCCGCCTTATACCGCCCGCCGTCCTGCGCTTTCCGCGCACGCTTGAAAGCGCCGGAAGTCCATGAAGCGACGCAGGCTCTTTCCCGCCCCTTGCCGTTCCGCCACCCTGAAAAGGCGCTGGCGACCTGGCCCGGGCGACCAAACATACCAACGCCGCGCCACGCGGCATTGAACACCATGACGAAAATTCTTGTTGTCGACGATCAGCCCGTGCTGATCGAGATGTTGAGCGAGTTCCTTGGCGACGAGGGTTACGAGGTAACGACGCACACCGACGGCCTGACCGCGTTGCAACAGATGCTGGCCGTGCGCCCGGACCTGGTGATCACCGACTTTTCCATGCCGGGCATGCACGGTGGCGCGCTCTTGACCGCCATGCGCGAAAACGCCTACCTGAGCGAAACGCCCGTGCTGGTGTTGAGCGGCCGGCCCGAACACGAGGTGTGCGCGGCTTGCGAAGGCCATGCGGCCTACCTGCGCAAACCGGCCGAGCCCGCCGATGTGCTGCAAGTCGTGCGTCGCCTGGCGCCCACGCCGCACGTGGCGTAACGCGCCGATCAGAAGCGGTAGCGCACGTCCAGCGTGCCGATGTTCTGGCGGTTGCCGTCGCCGAACTGTCCGCCGTAGCTCACCCCCACCGTGGTGCGTTTGCTGACGTCGATGCCTACGCCCACTTCCACCACCACCGCGTCTCGCGCGACGGGCGTACCGGTGGCCGTGAACGAATCTCCCCCTTGCGCGAAGGCCAGCACGCTGGCCGGGTTCAGGTCGCCGAAGGCGTGGCGCCAGCCCAGCGTGCCGCGCGCGTAGCCGCGTGCGCCCGCGCTGTCGAACGTGGTCAGCGCATGCAGCCCGAGCGTGGTCGTGGTGATGTCGTTGCGGCTGCTTTGCCCGCGCAGCGCCGCGTCGCCGCCTGATTCCGAAAAGCCGCGCGTGCGCAGGTCGCTATAGTTCGCGGCGATGAAGGGTTCCAGCGTCAGGTGCTCGTTGACGGGCGTGGCGTAGCCGAGTTCGGTGAAGAACTGGCCGGTGCTGGCGCCGTAGCTGGCTTTCAGGGTCTGGTCGAGTCCGGCGGCGGCGGTGCTGCGCTGGGTGTCCACATCGTGCCAGGAGTAGGCCGCGCCCAGGCTGACGTTGATCTTGCCCGCGCCCGCATCGAACGCCTTGCCTCCGTACACCGCGATGCTGTAGCTGTCGGTGTCGGCGCTTGACGCGCGTTCACGGGTGCGGCTGTCGCTGTTGGCGTACCCGACCGCGCCACCCAAGCGCCAGCCTCCACCCACGGCCACGTCGCCGCCGATGGTGACGCCGGCGTCCGATTGGGTCGTCTTGGCGCTGTTGCCGTCGCCCGCCAGCGTGGTCCATTTGCCGAACACCTGAGTCCACAACGGTTGCGCGGCCGACTGAGGCAACGAGGCCGCGTCGCCCATGCCCAGTTGCGCGGTGGGCGCGCCGGGGAGCTGGCCGGCGTTGAGGTTGGCTTGCAAGCGCGTCATCGGCACGTGCGTGAACGAGCTGCTTACGTTCTGCAGCACCGACAGCGTGCTGGCGTGGGCTTCGCCGGACAGGGCATTGAAGGCCGCGGGCGGCGCGCCGTTGGGCAGGTTCAGAATGTGCTGGTAGAGCACGCTGTCGGTGGGCAGGCTTTGCAGCGCCCCGGCCACGGACCGCTGGTTGCCGGTGACGGCTGCGTCGGCGAATTCGATGGGGCGCGTGCCGCCACCGTCTGACGGTACGTCCTTCAGGTTCACCACCAAATCAACCCGGTTGCTGTCGTAGGACAGCGACGGCGTCAGGAAGGCCAGATTGCTGGAGACGGTGTCAAAGCGACCTTGCACGCCGTTGTTCGCGGACAGGATGGTGTAGGTGGTGGATGCCGCGTAGTTGCCGTTCTCGCCCACTTGCACGACCGATCCGCCCAGGCTGGCGGCGCCCGCCACCTGCACGCTGCTGTTCTGCCCGTTGGCGGTGGTGGTGATGCGGTAGGTGGAGCCGGGTTTGAAAATCAGGTCGCCCGACAGCGTCATGCGGCCTTGCGGCGTGGCCGCATTGCCTGGCGCAAGCGTCGCGCCCGACCCCACCGTGACGCTGTTCAAGGAGCCCGTGCCCGCCAGCGTCGTGCCAGAGGCCGCCAGGACGTTGCCGCCCAGCTTGCCGTCCACTTGCAAGGTGCCGGCCGACAGTTGCGTGGTGCCGGTGTAGGCGCCGCTGTCGCCGGTCAGGACGAGCGCGCCCGCGCCTAGTTTGGTTGTGCCGCCCGTGCCGGACATCGCGCCCGCGTAGACGATATCGTCTGACCGGTTGAAGACCAGGCTGCCCTGGTTGACGATGTTGCCGGTGATGAAACCGGTGGTGCCGCCATCGCCCACTTGCAGCGTGCCCGAGTCGATAAGGGTGTTGCCCGTGTAGGTGTTCTGGCCGGTCAGCACCAGCGCTCCGGTGCCGGCTTGGCGCAACCGGCCCGCGCCGCTCACCAGCCCGTCAAACACCACGCGGTCGCTGCGGGCAAAGGCCAGGGTGCCGCCGCCGGCGATATCGACGTTGCCGGCGATGCTGCCCGACACCGCGCCGTCGCCGACCTGCAAGGTGCCTGCCTGCACCTTTGTTCCGCCCATATAGGTGTTGGCGCCGACCAGCACCAGGGTGCCCTGGCCCAGCTTGGCCAGGCTGCCGTTGCCGGCCAGTGCTTGGTTCACGGTGAACGTGTTGCCGGCGTCCGCGATGTCGAAGCCGCCGCCCGCGCCGCCCAGCGCGATGGTGCGTGGGGTGTTTTGAAAGGCGGTGCCGGTTACGCGCAGCGTGCCGCCCTGAAAGTCCAGCGCGGCCGTGGAAGCGCCCAGGTTGGCGTCACTGGACACCGACAGCGTCCCGGCGGACAAGCGTGTGGTCTGTGTGATGGTGTTGGCGCCGTTCAGCACCAGGGTGCCCAGCCCCGTCTTGTTGATGCCGGTGCCGGTGAGCACGTTGTCGATCGTGGTCGTCCAGGACGCGGAGGCCAAGCTGCCGTCGCCGACCCGGACTTCGCCCAGCGCGCCGGGGGTGGCGCCCGGCAGGGCCAGCGCGTCGCCGGTCAGGTGATAGCCATCGCTGGTGAACTGGATGCCTTGCGCCGAGATCGCACCGGCTGTGCCGTCGACCACCACCGTGCCGGCCGCGCCGCCGAAGATCGCGAAGGCATCGGCGGGATGGCGCGGCCCCGTCACGCCGCCCGTGGCGTCCGTCCAGTTGGCGCCGTTCAGCGACCAGACGCCCGAGCCGCCACCCATGTTGGTGGGGCTGGCCAAGCCGTTCGCGTTCCAGAAATTCAGTGCTGAGCCCGCGGTGTTGATCAGGTTGACCTGCCGGGACCCACTGAGGTACTGCACGGCCAGGCCCGCGGACGGCGTCAGGCCGCCATTCGCCAGGGTCAGGGAACCGGTGTAGTCGAACAGCCGGTACACGCCGGCGCCAAAGCCTCCCGTATCCAGCGCGCTCAACTGGACGCCGTTCAATTGCAGGTTGCCGTTGACGCTGACGCTGTGGCTGACGCCTGGTGCGCCCATGCTGAATTCCGCCAGGGACCCCTGCGCCAGGGTCAGGTTGCCATTGACGGTGAACACGCCAGCGGGCGCGCCGGGTGCAAGGCTGCCCCCGGCCTGGACGGCAACATCACCATTGACCCGCCCGAATCCACCCAGCGTGGCGGTGTTGGCCACGCTGATGTTGCCGTTGACGGCGGCGTTGCTATTCGCGGCGCTTGCCCCGACCAGCAAGGTGCCGCCCGAGACCTGCGTCAAGCCGGTGTAGCTGTTGATGCCATTGAGCGACAAGCTGCCCGACCCGGTCTTGATGAGGCCGCCGGTGCCTTCGATCTGGCCGCTGTAGGCGCCCGCGCCGACGGTCAGGTTGCCGGCGCCCAGCTTGACGTTGCCGCCGCTGCCGTTAAGCGAGGCCAATGTTTGATTGGCTATCGATGACTGGTCGAACGTGCCGCCGGTGTTGACCGTCAGGGCCGTGTTCGAGGCCAGGTTGCTGCTCGCGCCTAGCGCCAGCGTGCCGCCATTGATGGTGATGCCGCCGATGGCGGTGGTGGAGCCGTTCAGCGTCTGGGTGCCGGTATTCTCTTTCACCAATGCGCCCATGCCGAAGATCTGGCCCGAGTACGTGGTCGAGGCGGTGCTGTCCAGGATCAGCGTGCCCGATCCCAACTGCACGAGGGCGCTCGCGCCGGCAAGTGAGCCCACCGTGTGGTTGCCGGTGTTCTGCAGGGTCAGTATGGTGCCGGCCGCAAGGTTGATGGCACCGCTGCCGAGGCTGCCGCCTGCACCCACTACCAAGCCGCCGGCGTTGATGGACGTCGCGCCGGTGTAGGAATTCGCCCCGGTCAACGTCAGCGTGCCCGCGCCTTCCTTGGTCAACGTGCCCGAGCCGGAAATGGCGCCGGCAAAGGTGCCGGCAGCGGTCTGCCTGAAGGTCAGCGCGCCTTGGTTGGTGATGTTGCCTTGCAGGTTGCGTGTGTCTCCCACCAGCGTGGATGTCGATTGGATCGTGGTGCCGCCGGTGTAGTTGTTGACGCCGTCGAATGTGATTGGCGCGGTACCGGCCACGTTGACGCCGCCCACGCCGGACAGGTTGCCCGACAGGGTGTAGTCGGATGCCCCCGTTGTCTGCAAGCCCTGGGCTCCCAGCACGATGTTGTTGACAAGCGTCTGGCCGCCCATGTTCAGGGCGAGCGTGCCGCCGTTTGCATGGATCTCGGCGGTGCCCAACGCGCCGCCGTCGGCAAGGTTGGCCAGGCCACCGTTCAGCTCCGCGATACCACTGCTGTTCAGCAGTGTGCCTTCCAGGTTCCACGAGCCGCTGTTGACACGCAAGGTGTCAAAGTTGATGTACGTGCTGCCTGATATGGAGGTAACGCCGCCACCGGTGCCTGAGCCGACGCCCGCCGACGGCAATACGTTTTGCAGCACCAGCGTATCGCCCGCGCCCGTGCCGGCATCGACCTTGCCGGACGGCGCAAAAGTCAAACCGGGCGTGCCGGTCACGGGCAAGTCCGCGGTCGCGAAGGCGTTGCCTCGCAGCAGTATCGAACCCGACACCGCGGTGTAGGTATTGTTGCCGCCCTGGCCCAGCGACACGCCGCCCACGATGGTGCCCGCGTTGACGAAACTGTGGCCCGCGCCCGGCGTGCCCGATGCCTGGAACCCGATACGGCCCGTGATCATGCCCTGATTGACGAAGTCCACCTGGCCGCCGCCGTACGCGGCAATCACCGGCAGATCCGCCAGACTCACGTTGACGTTGGCGCTGGGGGAGCTTTGGATCATGCCGGCATTGCTGAGGTGGCTGACCCCGCCGATACCGTTTTGCACCGCCAGCGCCAGGCCGGTCGTCGCCGTAGGCAGGGGGGCCGCCGGTTCCACCACGCCGCCCAACGCGCCCAACGTGCCCGACGCCATGTTCGAGATGCGGATCGTGCTGGCCGAGGTGTCGCCCACCACCAGCCCCGCCGATGAGCCCGTCGAGGTCCCGAGCAGATTGGCGTCAATTCGGCCGAAATTGGTCAAGGTGGCATTGCTGCCCGTCAGGCTCATGGCCGTACCGCCGACGGTGGGGTCGACCCCGACGGTCGCCCCGGCGTCCACGGTCACGTTGAGCATGTTGGCGTTGCTGGCGAAGCTGGGCGCGCCGGGGTTGGCCGCGCCCGTGCACGTCACGGTGACGCCGGCAACCGTACACGCCGCCTGCACCGCCGCGCTGACGCCGGTCAGTCCGAACGCCAGCGCCAGCCCCGCTGCATAACGCGGCATGCGCGTCGCGACACTGCACGGTGCCGATGAACGCCCGCCGCGCGATTGCGTCGCCAGTTCCGACGCCGCCTGCCAGACGCGCAATTTCCGATTCCATACCAGTCGGTAAATGTGATTCAAAATGCGGTCCTCCAAGGGGCGCGGGCAAAATTCCGCGTCATTAATACCGTATATGTCGTGTTTTCAATTGCGCGAAAAGGCGGTGTTTTTGACCGTTTAAAACGGCTTATCTCCCCTTGCGCGGGCCACGACCCGCATGGCGGCTGGCCTTGCGGGGCGCAGCGAAGGTTCAGCACTGCTGCGGGATAATCAGGGTTTTCCGATCCGCGCCCGCCCCGCCGTGGAGCTGACATCTTGGCCAAGCAAACCCCTTCCGCCGTCCCGCCGTTGACCGTTCCGGCCGCGTTGAGCCAGGCGTATGCGCACTGGAACGCGGGCCAGGCGCCAGAGGCCGAGCAGCTCTGCCTGCGGGTATTGGCCGTGGCGCCGGACCAGCCCGATGCGCGGCACCTGCTGGGCTTGATGGCGCATGCCTATGGCTTGCCCGATATGGCGATCGAGCACCTGCGCATCGCTTGCCAATCGCCGCTTGCACCCGCCGGCTTTTACAGCAACCTGGCGGAAATCTGCCGCCGGCAGGGCGCGCTGGCCGAGGCGGAGAGCGCGGCGCGGCGTGCAGTGGCTTTGGCGCCTGAAGCGGCGCAGGGCTGGAATAACCTGGGCATCATCCTGCAAGAGTCGGGCCAACTGGCCGACAGCCTGGAATGCCTGCGGCGGGTGGCGGCGCTTCTGCCCGACAGCCCCGAGGCGCACAACAATCTGGGCAATACCTGCAAGCGGCTTGGCGACAACGCGCAGGCGCTTCTGCATTACGACCGCGCGCTGGTGTTGAACCCGAACTACGCGCAAGCCCTGAGCAACTTGTCGGTGGCATTGAGCGACGACGGCCAATACGACGCGGCTTTGACGGCGGTGCGTCGCGCCATCGATATAGACCCCTTGATGCAGGAAGCTCACCAGAATCTGCGCCAGATTGAACTTGCGCGCTCGGGCGAAGCGGGGCCTGGCGGCACCCAAGGGGGCGTGGCCGCCCCGCAGGCGCAGGTGCAAGCACAAGCACAAGCACAGGCACGGATACAGGCACAGGCGCTGCGTCTCGAAGGCAAGGTGGACGATGCGCGCGCGCTGCTTGAAACCGTTGTGCACGCCACGCCCGGCGACGCGGGCGCGCGCTTCGACTTGGCCGAGGTGGCGCTGCTTCAGGGCGACTTCGACACCGGCTGGCGCGAGTACCGCTTTCGCTACCGGATGCCGCACACCACGATGCTGGGCCGGCATGTGCAGAAGCCGCGCTGGGACGGCCAGGCCATCCCAGGCAAAACCTTGCTGATCCATGATGAGCAGGGCTACGGCGATACCTTCCAGTTTCTGCGCTTGCTTGCCTGGGCACGCGAGCGCAGCGGGGCTTGCGTGGTGCTTGAGGTCAACGCGCACTGCCATGCCTTGGCCGAACGGGGTGGCGGTTTCGACCAGATCATTCGCGCGGGCACACTACCGCCCGCGTTCGACTTCCATTGTGAATTGATGAGCCTGCCGCTGGCGCTGGGCCTGCGCCTGAGCGATCTGCCGGTCAGCACGGCATACCTGCGCGCGGATCCGCCGCGCGTTGCGCACTGGCGCAAGCGCCTGGCCGCGTTGCCTCGGCCGTGGGTAGGGCTGGTATGGGCGGGCAGGCCCAGCCACCCCAACGATGCGCGGCGTTCCTTGGCGCTGGCCGAACTGGCGACCCTGGCCCAAGCGGGCATCCCCTTCATCAGCCTGCAACAAGGCGCGGCGGCGGAGCAAGCCGATACGCCGCCCGCCGGCATGGCAATGGTGTCGCTCAGCCGCGAGATCCGCGACTTCGACGACACCGCCGCCCTCATCACACTGCTTGACGTGCTGGTGTCGGTGGATTCCGCGCCCGCGCATCTGGCAGGCGCGCTGGGCTGCCCGGTGTGGGTCATGCTGCCGTTTGCGCCGGACTGGCGCTGGCTGCGAGACCGCGCCGACACGCCCTGGTATCCGTCCATGCGGCTGTTCCGCCAACCCGAGCCCCATGCTTGGGGCCCGGTGTTGGACGATGTTGCCACGGCGCTGCGTGGCCTGCCGGCCTAAGCGCTACGCGCGGGCCAACGTCCGCAAGCGGGCAAGGATGCCGGTCAAGCCAGCGGTTCCGCCTTAGCGCGTGGAGGCGGCGGTACGGGCTGCGGGGGTGGGTATTGCGGTGGATGGCGTGTTGGTAGACGGCACACCAGTCGGCGTGGCGGGCCGTGATGCCTGCGTCGGCATGCGTTCCACCGTCAGCGTGCCGGTGTCGCTGCCCGAGGGGCGGACCACGACGGTTTGGTTGGCCGCATTCGCGCCCAAATTAGGCAGGTCGGCCGGGCGTGCCGCCATCGTGGCGAAGGGGCCGCCGCCGCTGCCCGGCACGCCGTCCAGCGTCAGGCGTTCCGCCCAGGCGCCGTTGCGGCGCGACAGTACTTGATAGCGTTGCGGGCCGCCCGCGCTGCGGGCCACGACGTAGACCGTGCCGTCGATGATATTGAGCGCGGGGGGCGAAGCGGCGTCGGCGTCCAGCTTGATGGGGATGCCGCGTTCGACCAGCCAGAGCGGGCCGCCCGAGCGTTCCAAGAGCGCCAGCATGACGTTGCCGCGCGCGTCGGCCTGAATGGCGGGGCGTCCGATGAAGGGCAGGCCCAGGTTGGTGGGGGCGCTCCAGTCCATGTTCAGGTCGGTGGTGTCACCGGTTTCCACCAGCTTGGTCAGATGGTTGCTGCCACGCTCGCGGAAATAGAGTTCGACGCGGTCTTCCTGGTTGCGGATGGCGGCCAGGCCGCCTGCCGCGACCGGGGCGGTGACGGGGCGCCAGTGCTGCCAGGCGGGCTGCTTGCCGGGGTCCGCCGGCAGTTGGCGGGTGTAGAAGAGCTTGCCCTCGGAAGTGTTGGCGAAGACCACGTAGCGGCCATCGGCCCCACGCGCGGCGGCCGGTGAGCCGGTGGCGCCGTCCAGCGCCGGCAGGGCCTGCCAGGTGCCCCAACTGCCGTCGATGCCGGAGGGGGCAATCCAATGCAGCAGGCCGTCATAGCCCAGCGCCACGGCGGCGGCTTCGCCGCGCGGCGCCACGGCCGGAATCTGCGTCACGCGCAGGCCGCCCAGCGCTTGCCAACCCTGCCAGGTGCCGTCGTGGCGTTGCTTGTTGGCCCACACGCCGCCCAGCGGGTCGCGCGCCATCAGGCCGGCCGTGCCGTCGGCATGGGCGAACGACACCACCGGGCCGGTGGTGCGGCCGCCCAGGCTTTGCCAGCGGCGTTGGCCGGAGTCCCAGCGGTTGACGGCGGCGTTGGTTTCACCCGCGGCAAACACGACCAGCCCGCCGCGCCCATCGGGGTACAACTGCGGCGCGATGTCCTGGCGCGACACGTAATAGGCGCGTTGCACCCAGGCGGCGGCCGGGCCGGCCGGTTCCTTGCAGCCGGAGGGGCCGGCGCAATAGTGGTAGTCGTTCCAGGCGTAGTGCTGGAAGATCACCGACTTGCTGGCGATTTCGGAAGCGGTCAGGTTTGTGGCGCGTTCCTGGCTGGGGTAGTCGATATAGCCGGTTTCAGCGTAGTTGCCGGGCACGCGCAGCATGGCCTCGCGCGCCAGCCGGGCGCTGGCGATGTGGTCCGGATGCCCATGGCCCGCGCAGCGCCAGCACAACTGGGTGTAGGGCACGACGATGGTGTCGTCCAGGTGGCGCACGGTGGTCGGCGCATATTGGCGGATCAATTCGGCCAGGGTGTCCACCAACTGTTCGCGCGTGTAGGTCTCGGAATAGGGGCCCAGCGTATCGACGTTTTGGCCGGGCTCGGATTCCGTGCGGCTAAGCGGCGTCAGGCTGCCCCAGCCCTTGCCTAGCCACGGGTCCTTCAAGCGCATATGCCACAACTGCACGCGCGGATTGTCCTGCAAGGTGAAGCGCGCGATCTGGCGGCCGGCGGCAATGCCCGAGTCGGCCTTCCAGACGTCGGGCTTGTGCGCCATGTAGGCGTAGGCCGCGCGCACGCCGCGTTCCCGGCCCAGCATGTAGGGCTCGCCTTCGCCGGCGTCGCTGGCGGTCAGGTAGATGACGCGCACGCAGCCGCCCGCCTCGACGTTGGAGGCGATGTCCGGGTTCATGAACAGCAGGTCGTCATCCAGGTGGGCGACGAAAGCCAGGTCCTTGATGCCGTTGCATTGGGCCAGCGTGGGTGGGGCGGCCTGTGCCGGGGCACACGCCAAGGCCAAGGCCAATGCGGCAACGAGAGCGGCGGCGGGGGCGGCAACGAGGGGGAAGGCAGTGCGGCAAAACGCCCGACGTAGCGGGCGCAGCATGTCCATCAAGGCGGGCATAAAAAGGCGCAGCGAGGGCGCTGCGCGGCAAGAATCTTAGGGTTGGAAAAGCCGGGCGGAAACACCGGGTGGAGAAAAGTATAGCGGCGGCGGCTGACACTTGGCCCACGGCGGCGGCATCACCGTGAAATGGAAACAGGGGACGTTGCCGGCACGCACATGCGTCACTGAATACGACCCTCACCCCCGCCACTGCCCGCATGCCGGGTCAAGCTCGGCGAGCGCGCCATTCACCCAGACCTGTTCGTCATCGCATCGCGCGGCGGCCTGGGGGGCGACGTCGAAGGTGATGCCCAGCGTTTGCGCCACGGCGGGCGTTTCGATGGGCAGTTCCCAGCTCAGGAACAACTGCGACAAGTCCTGGTCGGCCGGAAAGTCGGCTTCATCAAAACGGCTCCCGTTGCGCGGGACCACGGCGTGGGGCTGGCAGGTGTCGAAGACCAGCGCGGTGCCGCGCGCCAGCGGGATGCGATGGCCGGTGCCCGGAAAGTGCACGTCCAGCCCCTTGTCTTCGCTCAGGAAAAGATTGCAGAAGGCCGCGCCGCCATATTGCCCGCCGTCGTGGTGGTAGCGCGCGCCCCGGCACGCCATCAAGGCCATGTCGCTGTGCGCCAGCACGTCTTGCCAGCCCAGCGCGCGCGTCCAGTCATGCATGGCCTGGACGCAGCGGGCGGTCTCGGGCCAACGCGCCTGCGTGCGCGCCAGGGGCATCTGCTCGACGTCACCCGCGTCCAGCATCAGGCGGGACGTGATCTCGCGTTGCCAATCGGCCACGAGCCGTGGCGGTGGCACAGGCACATCCAGGGTGGTGGTCAGCACACGCGCGCTGACGCTGCGGCTGCGCAGCGCGGCGCCGCTGCGGAAGAATGAAGTCAACAGGTCTGGCATGTTGGGTTGCCTTATCCCCCGCGATTTTCGTACGCCGCTTGCTGGCCGTCGCTGTCGTTCATGGCGGCTTGGGCGCGCGCGATCAGGTGCGCCTTCAGGCTGGCCAGCGCGTCCGGGGCCCAGCCCGGCGCGCCCGTCACGGCCAGCCAGGCGTCCACATAGTGCTGCGGCGCGTAGACGTGGCCATAGCCGATGGGCGTCTCGGTGCTGACGGACATGTCCAGCGCCAGTTGCAGCATGGTTACCACTGGCACCCAGCGCAGTTCGGGCGACACGTCGGGGCCGTAGGGCGGGTCCATCCAGGCGGGGCGGCGGTACAGGTCGCGGAAGTCGAAGAAGGTGATGGCGTCGCTGGCGTATTGCAGGAAGACGATGCGCATGGGGCCCCAAGGCGCGTCGGCCGGCACGGGCGAGCCGTGCTGGTTCATGAAGCGCACGAACGCGCCGTCCCGAAATTGCGGCAGCCAGGCGGGCGACTCGGGGTTGCGGGCGTCGGTAATGGTGCGCCAGACGCGGCTTTCAAACGGCGGGCCGCTCCAGAGCGCGCCCTGGATGGGGTCGCCGATCATTTCAAAGAGCTCGGCCGACCGCGCGGAGTTCATGGCGCCCAGGCTCAAGCCATGCAGGTACAGCTTGGGCCGGCTGTCCTTGGGCAACGTCGTCCAGTAGCCGTAGACCTCGGCGAACAGCGCGCGCGCCGCCTCCGAGCCGTACTCGGGCTGGGCCAGCAGCGACAGCGGGCTGGACAGGTAGGAATACTGCAAGGCCACGCTGGCCACGTCGCCATGCAGCAGGTATTCCAGCGCGTCCATCGCGGCGGGGTCGATCCAGCCCGTGCCGGTGGGCGTCACCACCACCAGCGTGGACCGCTCGAAAGCGCCCACCCGTTTCATTTCCGCCAGCGCCAGCTTGGCGCGGGCGGCGGGCGAGTCCGCGCCGGGCAGGCCCACGTAGACGCGGATCGGCTCCTGGGCGTCACGCCCGGTCTGTGCGCGGATTTCGTCAGCGCTGGGGCCCGAGGCAATGAATTCCCGGCCGGCCCGGCCCAGTTGCTGCCAACTGATCAGGGACTCGGGTCCGCCCGTCTTGCCGGGGGCGGTGGGCTGGGGGCGATCGGGTTCCAGCAGCGCGTCGTACTCGCGAAACGAGGCGTCCAGCACGTGCAGCGCCGCACGGAACAGCACGTTATTGGCCAGCGACCAGAAGATCACGATGGCAATGGCCGCGCCCGCCACGTTGGCCACGCGCCGGGGCACCACGCGGCGCACCTGCGCGGCCAGCGCGCGCGTCACCAGCTTGAACAGCCGGCCCAGCGCCAGCAGCACCGCAAAGGTGAGCAGGGCGGTAGCGCTGACCTTGAAGGGATGCGCGCTGGTCACGGGCTCCATGTCCATCAGCGCGCGAATGGTGTTCTGCCAATGGGCCGCGCGCCACAGGAACAGCACCAGCACGGCCAGGCAAGCCACGGTGATCGTCGCGTTGACGATGCGCGCCGCGCGGCCTCGGGGTTCGGGCAGTTCCAGATACGCCCACAGCCAATGCCACAACACGCCCAGTCCATAACCCGCCGCAAGACAGGCGCCCGCCAGCACGCCCTGCGTGAGATGGGTGCGGGGAACCAGCGTGGGGGTGAGCGAGGCCGCGAAGAACAGGGTGCCCAGCAGCAAGCCCACGCCAGACAGCGATTCCAGATGCGACTGGAAAAAAACCGGCAGGCGGCGGTGGGGGCCTTGCGGCATGGCGGGGTCTCCGGGCGAGGGGCGGCGGCCCTTATTATGCAAGCGAAAAGCCCGGCGGCAGGGCTGACGGGCGGCGCCGATCAGGAAATTTGTTTGCATCAGACGGACGACGATGCCCGGGCCCCGATGCCGAATCGATCCAAAACTAATACAGTGGTCAACGGACCCGTGGCGGCATCGCCACGAAGATTCACAATGAAAACAGGAGACGGGATGGACACGGTAAGCAAGCAAGGCAACAGCGTGGGCGCCAGCGTGCGCGAACAGGTCAGCGCAACGGAGTGGCAGGTGCGTACCGACCTGGCGGCCTTGTACCGGCTGGTGGCGCTATTCGGGTGGGATGACCTGATCTTCACGCACATCACCGCCAAGGTGCCCGGCACCGAGCATTTCCTGATCAACCCCTACGGCATGATGTTCGACGAGATCACCGCGTCCAGCCTGGTCAAGATCGACCTGCACGGCAACAAGGTGATGGATTCGGAATACGACATCAACCCCGCCGGCTTCACCATTCATAGCTGTATCCATGCGGCCCGCAAGGACGCGATGTGCGTGCTGCACACGCATTCCATCAACGGCGTGGCCGTGTCCGCGCAGAAGGCGGGCTTGCTGCCCTTGTCGCAATTCGCGTTCATTGCGTTGCGTTCGCTGAGCTATCACGACTACGAAGGCCTGGCGCTGAACCCCGAAGAGCAACCGCGCCTGGTGCGCGACCTGGGCAGCAACAACTACCTGATCCTGCGCAACCACGGCCTGTTGACCGTGGGCCAGACCATGGCCGAAGCGTTCCAGGCCATGCACCGCCTGGAAGCCGCCTGCATGGCGCAAGTGCGGGCGCAGGCGGGCGGCGGCGAATTGGTCTTCATCCCGCCCGAGGTGCTGGCGCGCGCCGCCGTCGAATCCCCCGCCGACCGCGCGTACAAGGCGTCGCTGGCCTGGCCGGGCCTGCTGCGTCGGCTGGATCGCCGGAACCCTGGCTACGCGGAATAGTCTGTCTGATTCGCAGTCCGTGCAAAGGCTTCCGCCCGAGCACGGACTTGTTTACGGACTTGTTCACCGGTGTATTCACCACAAGGAGACTTGATGAAGCTGATCCCGACCCTGCTGGGCGCAAGCGCGCTGGCCCTGTCGCTGTCCGCCGCCGCCGCGCCGGTCACCTACGACATCGACCCCTCGCACACCTATCCCAGCTTCGAAGCCGATCACTTCGGCGGCCTGTCCACGTGGCGCGGCAAATTCAACAAGTCGCAGGGCGTGGTGGTGCTGGACCGCCAAGCCCGCACCGGCACCGTGGAAGTCACCGTCGACATCAATTCGGTGGACTTCGGCCACGACGAAATGAACAAGCACGCGGTCGCGCCCGACATCTTCGACGCCGCCCGCTACCCCACCGCCACGTTCAAGGGCACCTTCACCAAGTTCGACGGCGACCGCCCCGAAGAAGCCACCGGCGACCTGACGCTGCGCGGCGTTACGCGCCGGGTGAAGCTGGACATCGACGACTTCAAGTGCATCAACCACCCCATGGAAAAGCGCGAGGTGTGCGGCGCGGACGTGTCCACGGAATTCAACCGCAAGGACTTCGGCCTGGACTTCGGGCTGGACATGGGCTTCAAGCCGGAAGTGGAATTGAAGATCCAGGTTGAGGCGGGGCGGCGGAAGTAGGGGCGGGTAGCTGGCGTGATGGGAAATGTACGGTTTAGGCGACTTTTGATGAAGATCACTTGAAAATGTCGCCTATATCGTACAAAGCAGCCCGTATAAAGCAGCCCCTTACTCCGACACGTCCGGTTCCACCAGCGTCGCCAACTGCATCAACGATTCCTGCCAGCCCAGATAGCACATCTCGGTGGGAATGGCGGCGGGGATGCCGCTTTGCTCGATGGCGATTTCAGTGCCGCAGCTGACCTTGCGCAACGTCACCGTGGTGATCATCTCGCCGGGCATGTTGGGGTCGTCGAAGCGGTCGGAATAGCGCAGCTTTTCCGAGGGAACCAGTTCCAGGTATTCGCCGCCGAAGGCGTGGATCTGGTTCGACCCGAAATTGCGGAATGACATCTTGTAGATGCCGCCCACCTTGGCGTCCAGTTGATGGACCTGGCAGACAAAGCCGTAGGGGGGTAGCCATTTGGCGACGGCGTCGGCCTCGAGAAAGGCGCGGTAGACGCGGTCGGGGGTGGCGCGCAGAACGCGGTGGAAAGTTACGGTGCCGGTAGTCATGGTGTGTTCGCCTTGAATTGAATTGAAGTAAGTGGGTCGTACTGATACGACGAACAGACGACACCGGAATCGACATCGATTCGATCAGGGAAAACCCGGGCTGCGCAAGCGGTCGACGTAGGCCGACAAGGCTTCGGCATGGGCGTGGTCGGCGCGCAGCCCGACGTGGCCGTCCGCGCGCACCACCAGCAGCACCATGCGGTTCACGTCCAGCAGCTCGGCGGCTTCAGGCGCCAGGTAGGCGTCCACGCCGGACACCTCGGCGTTGGCCGTCAAGGCGACCACGATTTCGATGATGGCGCCGTCCGACAGCGGCGCCATGTCGCGCCGCGCCTGCGCCAGTTCTTCCTGCGGCGTGGCGCTGCCCCCGATCAGCAGCGCGGTGTGGCCCAGGCGCCTGGCGTAGTGGTGCAGCTTGCCCGCGCCGCCCGTGGCGTACTCGATGGATAGATGATCGGGCAGGCGCTGCCCGGGCCAGACGGCGTGCCGGGCCTCGCCCATGACGATGGGGGAATCGGCGTAATCAATGTCCAGCTCGGCTTCGGCCACGGCTTCGTGATGGCGCGTGGCGGGGTCGGCCAAGGCGTCGCGGATGGCCGCGTCGCGTTCCTGCCGGGCGGCGGGGTCCGAGATCATCTGGGCGCTTTCGGCGGCATCGCCGGAGGCCATGACGTGGTCCGCCACCGGTCGTCGCTCGGCGTGATAGCTGTCGAGCAAGGCGTCCGGGCAATGTCCCTGGCAGACCAGCGCCAGCTTCCACCCCAGGTTGTAGGCGTCTTGCAGGCCGCTGTTCATGCCATGGCCCTGCGCGGGGCTGCATGTGTGCGCGGCGTCGCCCGCCAACAGGATGCGGCCATGGCGAAAGCGCTGCGCCACCTTGGTGTGGCAGTCAAAGCGCGTGGGATGCGTCACGTCTTCAAAGCGGGCGTCGGGCAGGTAGCCCCGCAAGGTGGCCAGCGCGTCGGCCACCAGGTCCGATTGCGGCGAGCTGGGCCGCAGATACACCCGCCAGCGGCGCCCCGGCAGGGCGGTCAGGATCACGGGCGTGGGATCCAGATAGGCGTAGTTGGCCTCGAACGACTCCGGCCAGCCGCTGATGGCGGCGTCGAACACGGCCCAGGGCTGATGGATGTCGTGTCCGTCTTGTCCGATGCCCATCAAGCCGCGCACGGTGCTGTGGTGCCCGTCGCATCCCACCACCCACTGCGCGACGACCTCGGACTGGATGCCGGCGTGTTCCAGCGTGGCCAGCACGCCGTCGGGGCGCTCTTGCAAGCCGACCAGCGTGGTGGCGCGCGTGACGCTGCCGCCCAGCGCCTGCAGATGCTCGGTCAGGAGGGACTCGGTGACTTCTTCCGAAATGCCGATATTGAAGGGGTAGCGGCTGCCGCATAGCGCCAGATCGATGTCGCCCAGCACCTGGCCGGCGGCATGAATGCGCGCGCGCCGCTGTTTGACGCCAGCCGCAAGCAGCGGCGCGGCGAGGCCCAGCGCGTCCAGGATTTCGATTGAGCGAGGGTGGACGACGGTGGCGCGGTCCCAATCCAGCGGGCGCTCGTGCGCGTCGATCAGCAGGCAGTCAACGCCGCGCCGTTGCAGCTCGGCGGCGGTGAGCAGGCCGGCCGGGCCGGCGCCCACTATCAGAACGGTTGTCGCCATCATCCGGGCTCTCCTGTCGGGGCCTGCATCACGCAACGTTGCGTCACGCGAAATTAGTGCAGGCCAAGGGAAAGCGTCAACGATGTCAGCCCCCGCCTGACGGGCGAGGGCGGGCTTACCGGTTAAACCAACTTAGTACGTACCCATGTAGTCGCGCTTGCCTACTTCGATGCCGTTGTGGCGCAGGATCGCGTAGGACGTGGTGACGTGGAAGAAGAACTGCGGCAGGCCGTAGTGCAGCAGGTAGGCGCTGCCCGACAGCTTCTTTTCCTTGGGCGTGCCCGGACGCAGCACGATTTCCAGCGAGGCGCTTTGCGCGAATTGTTCCGGCGTGAACGCGCCCACGTGCGCCAGCGTCTTGGCGATCAAGGCTTGCAGGTCGGCAAACGTGGCCTCGCCCTCGGGCCAGGACGGCACTTCGGTGCTGGTCAGGCGCGACGTGATGCCACGGGCGAAGTCGGTGGCGATCTGCACCTGGCGCGACAGCGGGAACATGTCCGGGTACAGGCGCGCGCCCAGGTAGGCGGCCGCGTCGATGTTCTTGGCGGTGGCGTGCGCTTCGGCCTTCTTCAGCACGTCGGACAAGGCGGACAGCATCTGCTTGATGACGGGAACGGAGGCGTCGTACAGGGGGTGGGTCATGGGGATTGTCTCGCTTGAATAAGGGAAGGCGGGCGCGGCAGGGAGCCGCGCGGCTGGGGCAAGACTACCAGCAATTGGCTACCACCGTGCTGGCGCCCATTTTGTACTTTTAATGTATCTGAATAACCCAAAACCACGGGTTTTCACGGGGTATATTCGCGCCTTTTCCGTGCGCTATAACGCTTTATGTATTTTTAATGTATTTACGATGATGAAAATTGCGCTGATTGGTTGTGGGGAAGTGGGCAGTTGCTATGCCGAGGCCTGGCTTGCGGGCGGACATCGGATCGTGGGCATCTGCGAATTGCGGCAAGACGCCCAGATGCAGGCGCGCGCGCAGTCGTTCGGCAGCCCGCTGTACGCGGAACCGGGCGCCTGGCTGCAAGAGGCGGACCTGGTGGTCTCGGCCGTGTTCGGGCACGCCGCGCTTGCGGTCGCCCGGCAGGCCTTGCCGCATCTGCGCCAGGACGCGGCCTATGCCGACTTCACCACCGCCAGCGCGGCGGACATGCGCGCGGCGGCCGACGTTGCCGCGTCGGCGGGCATTCCTTTTACCGACGTCGCCATCATGGGCGCCATCGCGCTGCTGGGCGCGCGCACGCCGTTGCTTTGCGCCGGAACGGGCGCGGACGCGGTCGTGGCGTTCACCGCCGGATGCGGCGCGCCGGCCCAGGCCATCGCCGGGCAGGCGGGCGACGCGGTTCGCCTGAAGCTGTTGCGCAGCATCATGACCAAAGGCATGGAAAGCCTGGCCGTCGAATGCATGGTGGCCGCTGAAAGCATGGGCCTGCGGGCTTCCTTGTACGAGGTGTTGTCCGACATGGACCGCACGCCGCTCACCACCTTCATTGATTCGTTTGTACGTTCGCACGTGCTGCACGCGCCGCGCCGCCTGGCCGAGGTGCGCGAAGCCCGTGAACAACTGGTGGAAGCCGGCTTGCAGCCCTTGGTGCTGGACGGCGTGGAGCGCCTCTTCGCGCGCACCACCCAGGGCATCGAAGCGGCGCGCGAGGCAGGCACGTTCGATGTGTCGGATTCAGTTGAAGCGCGCCTGGCCTGGTTGACGCCGCTGGCGCGGACGTCCTGACCGGGGCTGCTGTTCCGGGCTTCTGACCCGGGCTTCTAGCCCAGGCTCCTGACCCGCGCTGTTGCCCCGCGCCGCCCACGCGGCGCGATCGATCCAAGATTCAAGGACCGGCCCCAAAGAGGGCCGCCCGAACCATCCCATACAAAATAGTGAGGAAGACAATGACGTCCCTGAAAAAACTGCTGGTGGCCACCACGCTGCTCGTCTCGTCGGCCGCGGCCGGCGCGGCCGACATGGGCTCCGCCCCGATCACGCTGATCTCCCCCTTCCCGCCAGGTGGCGGCACCGACACGCTGACCCGCATGATCGGCACGGCCATCGCGCAGGACACCGGCTGGAACATCGTGGTGGAAAACAAGCCGGGCGCGGGCGGCAACCTGGCGCTGGACGCCACCGCGCGCGCCAAGCCTGACGGCCACACGCTGGTCATGGCGCAGACGGACAACATCGTGCTGAACCCGTGGCTCTACAACAAGCTCAGCTACGACACCTTCAAGGACTTCAAGCCGGTGGGCCTGGTGGCGTCCTCACCCAGCGTGTTCGTGGTGGTGCCCGATTCGCCCTACAAGACGCTGGATGACGTGGTGAAGGCCGCCAAGGCGCGCCCCGGCCAGGTGTCGCTGGGTATTCCCGGCATCGGCGGCAGCGGCGATTTGATCGGCCATCTGTGGCGCAAGGCGGCGGGCATGGAACTGATGCATGTGCCGTATCGCGGCTGGTCGCAAGCGTTTCCCGATCTGGCCAGCGGTCGCATTGACCTCTACACGGGTTCCGTCGCATCGTTGTTGCCGCAGATTCGTGGCGGCAAGGTGCGCGCGCTGGCCGTGGTGGCGGACGCCCGTTCGCCCGCCTTGCCCGATGTGCCCACCTTTGCTGAAAGCGGCTTCAAGTCCATCAACCAGACCATCTGGTGGGGGCTGATGGCGCCGGGCAAGACGCCTGACGACGTGGTGGCTACGCTGAACAAGGCGCTGAACGCATCGCAGGCCAAGCCGGAACTGGTGAAGAAGCTGGAAGACGCCGGCTACAGCGTCATGGCGGGCACGCCCGCCGACCTGGGCAAGCGCCATCGCGCCGACCACGACGTGTTCGGCAAGGTCGTGCAGGAAGCCGGCATTCCGAAGCAATGACCCCCAACATCGACAGCAACAGGAGCACCCCATGATCGGCTTTGACATCCACCCGCGCGCGCGTGCGGTCAGCAGCGAAGTGGTAGAAAAATTTCGCCCCATTCCGGTCGCCAACATCAGCGATTGCATGTGGCGCATGACGGCGGGCGGGGCGCGTCTGCGCCCCATGCACGACGGCACTGTGCTGGCCGGCCCCGCGCTGACGGTGCGCACGCGCCCCGGCGACAACCTGCTGGTGCACAAGGCGCTGGAACTGGCTCAGCCGGGCGACGTGGTGGTGGTGGACGCGGGCGGTGATCTCACCAACGCCATCATCGGAGAAATCATGACGACCTACGCGCAAACGCGCGGCCTGGCCGGCATTGTGATCAACGGCGCCATCCGCGATTGCGGCGCCATCGGCCGGGGTTCGTTTCCGGTGTACGCGGCCGGCATCACGCATCGCGGCCCCTACAAGGACGGCCCGGGCGAGATCAATACGGTGATTGCGCTGGACGGCATGACGATCACGCCGGGCGACCTGATCCTGGGCGATGAAGACGGCCTGCTGTGCGTGCCGTATGAGCAGGTGGACGCGATCTACGCGGCCGCCACGGCCAAGCAGGAAGTCGAAGCGCGCATGATGGCGGAGATTGCCGCCGGCACGCTGGACACGTCGTGGATCGACGCGCGGATGAAGGCGCAGGGCTGGAAGCCGTAAGCGCCAAGCAATAAGCGTCAAGCAATAGGCGTCAAGCAATAGGCGTCAAGCAATAAGGGGGCGAAGGTCAGGGCGGGTTCGGCTCTG
>RCUJ01000168.1_pt1 | contig 36976 bp, 32 predicted proteins | sample 2166321 | NCBI WGS metagenome assembly RCUJ01 (sample SAMN09932808, study PRJNA488358) | compost metagenome | feature: garden; material: soil; isolation source: compost soil in an enriched community after 118 h of incubation | place: Germany: Experimental Botanical Garden Goettingen | collected... | reverse complement strand
AATCATGAAGAAATAAAACGATATTTTGAGAACAATCCGCCGCCGAAGGAAGTAGTGTGGACCGAATCGGCGAAAATTACCGACACTCAGGTTTTCCTCAACAGCTGTTATACTACCCTCAAAAATTTTAACGGCCCGATAGACCGCTGTCCGGCATGGTGGCATTTAAGGGATTTTACATTCTGATGAAAAAAACAGCAGGCCAGCCGATCGGCGAAGAACCTGCGTCAGAATAATTCTGATCCTTCCGTAAATTCTTAATAAAGCAAAAAAGCACCGATTTGGCTAAGGGTGGTCGGAATTTCTTCCGACCACCCTTAGCCTTATGCCGGTTTTTTTTATCGACGGGCAGACACTTTAAGGATTTTCATTTCTATCTTTTAAAGCATTTTTGTATTTCAAAATTTACTTAAAAGTCACTAATAGCAGTACCTCTGCACGGTCAAATTAGGCATTCATCAAAAAAGGTTCTGTGCGGTATACTAGGAAATGAAAATTAAAATATCAAACTCAAATTAATATTATAAGCTCAATAATGCATCTGTTGTTTTTATATTTTGTTAATTTGTATCAATTAAAAGAATATAGAAATTTATGTCTGAAATATCGACCAATCCACTGAATAAACTTACTTTTTCTGGGCACGAAACTTTCCATTGCAGGCAATTGTGGCTGAAAAAAGGTTACGATTTTGTAAAAAAAGGAAGCAGATTCAGTGATAGCGAGGCAGTAGTTCTGTTGGGTGTCGGTAAAAATATGGTTTCAGCTATACATTTCTGGATGAAGGCATTTGCATTAATCGACAAAGAAGGAAACACTAGTGAGTTGGCGGATTATATTTTTTCTGCAAATGGCAGAGACCCCTATCTGGAAGATGAAGCTACCTTATGGCTTCTTCATTACCACCTCGTAGCTCAGGGCTCAGCATCAATATATGATTTGGTTTTTAATCAATTGAGAAAGGAGAAAATTGAGTTTACAAAAGAAAATTTCCTGCTGTTTGCAGAAAGGAAGGCAAATGAAATTGGATTTACGCAGTTCAACAAGAAGACCGTTGCGGCGGATTTTGAGGTATTGGTAAAAATGTACATCCGAACAACCGACCAGGTAAAAGATAAGGAAGACACCTTTTCCGGGCTTTTAACGGACTTAAATTTAATACAGGAAGAAAAGAAGCATAGTTCTCTGTATTCCATTCCTAATGAGAACCGAAACAACCTGCCTGAAGAAATTATTTTATACACAATTTTGGATAAAGATGATTTTCAAAAATCTGTAAGCTTAAATGTTCTTTCTCAGGATCGAAATAAGGCCGGGTCTGTTTTTGCGATTACGAAAAATGCATTGATGGAAAAATTAGAATCAGCTGTTAACAGTCTTAAATATAAAAAATACGGTATAACATTAAGTGATCACGCGGGTATCAAAGAACTACAGTTCGCAGTAAAACCCAATAAATTTGAAATACTAGATCATTATTATGGCAAATAAATTCACTACATCCACCAATATAATTCGTGATACGGACAGGGAATTGACATATATTCCTACTCCAAATGCCATTCGAATTAGTAATCAAATAAGCAATGACTTTAAGCAAGGGGCAAGGTCATTTAATATAATCGGATCATACGGAACCGGTAAGAGCTCTTTCTTATGGGCTCTTGAACAAACCCTGAAAAAAAATAAATCATATTTTGGATTAAACATGCTTGCTGATCCGAAAATTGGTTTTGTTAAAATAATTGGTGAATATCAATCTTTAAAGCAGACCTTTGCTGATCTACTTGAAATCAAGAATGATAAAGATGTTATTGAAAATATCTTTTCTGAACTTTTTAACCGCTATTACGATCTGGACAAGAAAAGCCCCCTGCTTTTTATTGTCATAGATGAGTTCGGCAAATTTCTTGAATATGCATCACAGAATAAGCCTGAGCAGGAACTGTATTTCATACAGCAGCTGTCTGAGTTTGCCAATAATTCGGATAATAATATAGTATTATTGACAACAGTGCATCAAAATTTTGATGCCTACGCCATGAATCTTGGGTCGTCGCAGAGACAGGAATGGACAAAAGTTAAAGGAAGATTTAAAGAAATCACTTTTAATGAACCCGTTGAGCAGTTATTGTTCCTTGCATCCGAACATATTGAAGAGAAGCAGTCAGTCAATAAGAAAGAACGAACTATTGCTGAACTGGTTGAACTGCTGGCAGATTCTAAGGCTTTTAGGACTAATGAAGACTACATTAACGGAATTGCCAAAAGGTTATATCCCCTGGACGCTATTTCTGCCTACGTACTGACATTGTCATTGCAGAAATACGGGCAAAATGAAAGGTCATTATTTTCTTTTTTAGAATCAACAGATCATACGGGATTATACCAGCACAGTATCTTGACAGATGGTTTCTATTCGATAGCTGAAGTGTATGATTTTCTGGTGCATAATTATTTTTCATTTCTTAACTCAAGGTATAATCCTGATTTTAGTGCGTGGAAAGCTATAAGGACTTCATTGGAAAAGGCAGAAGTTTTATTTGACAGTAACCTGGCGGATTATGAGAAACTGATCAAAACAATAGGCTTGCTGTCAATAAATGCGCAGGCCGGCTCATTCATAAATCGTGATTTTCTTATAAGGTATGCCCAAAAAAGTCTAGGTATTGCTGCCGCTGATGCGATAATCGAGGATCTCGAGGTAAAGAAAGTGATTCTTTACAGAAATTACAATAACAGATATATCCTTTTTGAAGGGACAGATTTAGATATACAAACCGCCCTTTACGAAGCGGGTAATAAAATCGATGACATTACAGATGTAGTTACCTTGCTGAACAAAAATTACGAGCTCCCTCCCGTACTGGCTAAAAGAGCTATGTTCGAGACAGGAACGCCGCGTCTGTTTGAATATAAAATTACCTCACAGCCTATTTCTGCAAAGCCCGAAGGAGATGTGGACGGTTACATTAACCTGATTTTTAATGAGAAGGACATCTTGTCCGACATTGAAAGCTTCTCATCTGAGAATCAGGAAGGAATTCTATATTGCTATTATTTAAATTCTAAGGAGATTAAGGATCTCCTATTCGAAATAGAGAAAACAAGAAAAGTTATAGAAGAAAACCGCGATGACAAAGTCGCAGTTACAGAGCTTAAAAATATTGTTATGCACCAGAGAAATTTATTGAATCATAAGATACTCAATAGTTTTTTTGGAGATAAGGCGACGGTAAAATGGATCTTTGAGGGACAGCAGAAAGAGCTGAAATCGCAAAAAGAATTTAATGCATTTCTATCTGAGATTTGCCGCAAGGTTTATCATAAAACGCCTTACTTTAATAATGAGCTAGTAAACAAGCATAAGATCTCGACATCGATCCATACAGCAAAAAGAAATTATTTCAGGGCTTTGGCCAATGATTGGGATATTCCCCAGCTTGGTTTTCCTGCAGAGAAGTATCCGCCGGAGAAAACAATTTATTTATCCTTGCTGGAAAACAATGGTATCAAGTTATGTGATGATAATGCATCCAGTTTGATTGAACCTCATAATGAAAACGGTTTTGATGATTTGTGGAAAGTCTCTGTGGAATTTTTAAACAGTGCCAAGCTGACCAAAAGAAACTTAACAGAATTCATAGAAATATTAAGCAACAGGCCTTTTAAGCTCAAGCAAGGTTTCATCGACTTTTGGGTTCCCACTTTTTTATTTATAAAAAGGGACGAATATGCCTTATTTAATGTAAATATCTATACTCCTACCATTAATGAGGATATTTTGGAACTAATGGCAAAAGTGCCAAAAGATTTTGAAGTAAAATCTTTTGTGCTTGAAGGGGTTAAGTTGGATATTTTCAATAGCTATCGCAAATTTTTAAATATTGATATAAATAAAAACGGCAATGCCCAGACTTTCATAGAAACAATAAAGCCTTTTCTGGTATTTTATAGAGGACTCCCGGAATATTCGAAGGAAACCAAACGTTTGTCAAAAGAAAGTTTTGCCATCAGAGAGGCAATAGCAAATTCTAAGGACCCGGAGCAGTCTTTCTTTGAAGATTTCCCTACTGCATTAGGCTATTCTGTTTCAAAAATACAGAAGGACAGGGCGGAATTACAGCATTTTATAGTACAGCTGCAGGATTCCATAAAAGAGGTTCGCAACTCTTTTGATGAATTGGTTAATCGTTTTGAATCTTTTCTACAGGATAAATATTTAGACAAGCCTATGCCCTTTGATCAGTACAAAATCAAATTTCAAAGTAGATATAAAAGTTTGCACCGCCACTTGCTGCTCAACACGCAGAAATCATTTGTACAGAGGCTTGATTCTCAAATAGAGGATAAGAAAGCATGGTTAAGCTCATTAGCGCAATCTTTAACGGGCAAATCGCTCGAAAAATTTAAAGATGATGACGAACTTGTGCTCTATGATAGGTTTGCCGATATGATTTTAAGTCTGGACAGTTTAAATAGGATATCAAAGACTAAATTTGATGAAGATAAGGAAATAGCCTTGGATGTTCAGATAAACTCTTTTGAAGGAGGAATGGCGAACAAGGTCATACGGCTTCCGAAAGGAAAAAGCAAAGAGGTCGAGAATCTCGAAGAAAAGATAAAACAGCTGCTGTCTAAAGATAAAAGTATAGACCTGGCCGCTGTAACAACTGTTTTAAAAGACTTGTTATAATGGGTAAAGTAAGACACGTATTGGGCATATCTGGAGGAAAGGACAGTGCCGCCTTGGCTATATATATGAGGCAGAATTATCCGGAACTGGATATAGAATATTATACATCGGATACAGGAAAAGAACTTGATGATACTTATAATCTGATAGAAAATCTTGAAAATTATTTGGGCAGGGAAATATACAAACTTCCTGTTCTTTCCGACGACAGCCTGAATCCTTTTGATCATTTTGTAAAAATGTACAATGGCTATCTGCCTGGAAATATGTCGCGCTGGTGCACGAAAAAACTGAAGCTCGAGCCCTTCGAAAAATTTGTTGGAGACGATTTGGTTATATCATATGTGGGTATCCGCGGTGATGAAGACAGAGAGGGGTATATATCTAGAAAATCCAATATCCAATCTATTTTTCCGTTCCGCAAGAATATCTTCAGCGAAGATGTTACGGCCAAATTTCTTTCAAATAACAATATCAATAATGTTTTAAAATATTATGAGGCATTTGATTTAGGCGAAAAGCGTGAAAGATTTTTTGAAGTTATAAGCGAAGAGGTTTCGATTAACTTCAGTCAGTCGCAAAAACTCAATAATCTCTTGGATCTTGGAATTAAAGAATATAATCAAGCTGTTTTTCAATTCCTGCAGACAACTGAATATCCATTGTCAAAAGAAACTGAATTTCCTTTGATAGATAATCAGGAAGTACTGGTCAGGGATGATATTTTCACAATATTGGAGGATTCCGGCGTTGGGGTTCCGGCATATTATAAAGCCATAGAATTTGAAGTAAATGGCAAAAAATCAACTTATGCGCGAAGCCGCTCAGGCTGCTTCTTTTGTTTTTATCAGCAGAAGATTGAGTGGGTTTGGCTGTATGAACAGCACCCCGATCTGTTTTTGAAAGCTATGGAGTATGAGAAAGACGGCTATACCTGGATACAGGATGAATCCTTGTCTGAATTGGTGCAGCCTGATCGTATCGAAAAAATAAAAGAAGAGTATATCAAACGTAAAGAAAGAAAAAACTCAAAAGTACAGTCGCCTTATCTTTTGGATATTTTGGAAGATGCGGAAGGAGAAGGTTGTGCAAGTTGTTTTATATAATAGAAATACACCATGGTAGAACATAAAATTTTACAATTTACTACAGGGGCCATGTCTATTATCCAAATGGGTGAAGAACAAATTGGACATCCTTCAACAGCGATCAATGAATTAGTGAAAAATGGGTATGATGCAGATGCTGACAAATGTTGGGTCTACACCCAATATAATACCGATCCGAATAAAAATTTCTTGATAATAAAAGACAATGGGCTCGGAATGAGCAGCCATACTCTTTTTAATGACTGGTTAATTACTTCAAGAAGCAGTAAAAGGGACGAAGATAAAGATAACCGCAAAAGTCTCATCTACGAACGAAAATATTTAGGATCTAAAGGGATAGGCCGGCTTGCGGCAATGGCCCTTGGAAGACATCTGACAATTATCACAAAGCAGAGCAGTGATGCTAAATATAATTGGATAAAAATTGATAGGGAGAAATTCAGGGTCGACAGCCTGCTGGACGAGGTATCTTTTTTAGGTGGTGAGATTGATGATTATACCGAGCTGTTTTCCGATGAGGAGTTATTGGAAAAGAGCGCATTAAATAAAAATGGAATATTGCTCAACTTGTTAAGGGATGATCCATTTAATGAGTTTAATGAAGGAACCATGATTGTATTGCAGGACGTTGATAATTCGGTGAGTTCCATTATTGAGGAAGAAACCAATAATAATGATATCGAGGGTACGACATTTTATAAAAGCCTTGTTGAATTAATAACGCCACTCAAGCAAAGTTCATTAATCCAGAAAGAACTTGTGGCTGAAGGAATAATTGACCAGGAAAACAAAATTGACAACGGATCGGGAACATTTCAGCTGTTTTACGGAATAAATTTTATAAAAAACCAGATAAAAGGCAGGATAGATTTTATTGAAATAGAGCCTTCAAAGATTTTTGAATATTACGACTATCGCATTTTTGGGAAAGTTACGGCTGAAAATTATGTAAAGGGAAAATACCTATGCAAAAGATTGCCTGAAGACGTACTAAACCAAGATTTTGATATTGAGCCTGAGTATCTTCTATCCGATGAAGATTTAAATAAAAGGAAAGAAATTAGTTTTGACGATATTCCTACCAAATACAAAGACACGCAATTAGGAGAGTTTTACTTTGATATTAGGGTTTATGATCTGGATGAAGATTCTAAAGAGAAAATGAAAGACCTTCTCAAAGCAAGCGGAAGAAGAGAAGCAGCTGTTATAATGAGCAGATATCTTGGCCTAAAGGTTTCTAAGAATGGTTTTGGTGTCAAACCCTACGGAGAAGAAGAGCAGGATTGGCTTGGACTTGGCGCCCAAAGAGTAAAGAAGCATATTGTAACAATCGGACCAAATCAAATATTGGGATATACCTTTTTATATTCACCTGAAAACGACGGACTAAGCGAGAAGACCAACAGAGAAGGATTTTTCGAAAACAAGGCCTTTATCGTCTTTAAAAAATCGATCACAGGAATACTAGAGGAAGCAGGACGAAGAAGAGCCAGATACAGGCTAAAGCATAATCTGGGTGTCAAAACCGGGGGAGTGAAAAATAAATTTGAAAGGCCTGATTCTGAAAAATTCATTCAGTATCTGGCAGAGAAAAGCAATAATGATCCTGAATTGATGAAATTGACTAAAGAATTTGTATCTGAAACCAATACCTCTTTAGACAACATGCAGGAAACGCTGACATTGTCACAGCGCTTGGCAACCTTGGGAACAAGTCTCGAATTAATATATCATGAATTGGCTCAGCCAATTTCGGCTATCGGGGGAGATATCAGCGTATTAAAGCTAAAAGCCAAACATATACAAGAACAGAATCTCAGAGAGGAGATTACAGCAAGATTTGCCAACATCGATCTGTCTTTGGATGCCATGGATGAACTCAAAGATTCTTTGCAGCCTGCTATCGGCAAAGGAAGACATAAAAATTTCAAGCCAATAGATACTTTCAAGAAAGTTTTACACCTTTTCCGGGAGAAAATCGAAGAAAATGGAATTACAGTTACCATTTCCCGTTCCCTTGAATCGCTTGAAATTAAGGAAGTGGAGTATCCTTTTTGGGTGTCCTTTTTAAACATTGTCAGTAATTCTGTGTATTGGCTGCAGCAAGGCCAATCAAACAAAATTATCAGTTTTGAGTATAAGGAACCAAATACGTTTGTAATAAGCAATACTGGGCCTAAAATCAATGAAGATGAACTTGAGATAATTTTTGAATACGGTATCACAGGCAAGAAAGAAAGAAATGCTACTGGATTAGGATTGGCTTTTACCCGAAATATGTTGGGGAACATTGATTGGCATATAACAGCTGAAAACATATCATATGGTCCTGCTTTTTATATTACAAAAAATTAAGAATTTTATATTTAAACTCATGAGTTCATCACCTGCCGCTTCAGCAAATATAGTGCTTCTATTAGAAGATGATAAGAGAATAATAGAGCCTTTTGTATCCTATTTTAGTGAGAAAAAACTAAATGCAGATTTAATTGTTTCCCAGAATTTAAAAGATTACCTAAAAGCATTTGAAGATAATCGGGTCAATGTAAAATGTTTGGTTATGGATCTGAATAATCAGGATCATGATTCGGCGGCATCAATCAATGAAACTATAAACCAGATAAAAACACACTACGAGAATAATAGAATTCCCATTTTTGTCCACAGCGGCAATTTAGCTCATTTTACAGAACTCGATGAAAAAGGGACAATTATAAAAAAGCAAAAAAACAGTAGATCTATTGCGCAGATAATTGACTCGATAGAATTGATGTTGAATAGCGGATTCTTGAATATCTTTTCCATAAATGGAACTTTGGACCAAAAGATCATGTCCGAAATCCATTCGGCATTTGTCAACCAGTTTAAGCATAATGAGATTGAGGAGATAATCAAATCAATCCAGACTGATAATCCAAATGATCCGGAATTTTCAAGCAGGACCCGAGAGGTGTTTGAAAGAATCGCAGTAAGATCGATCTACCAAAATCTAATAAATAGCAATTCTGAAGACAAAAGCGTCGTTGTAAATTCAATTGAGCATTATTACAGAAGGACCAATACTGATAAGCATTGTTTTTATACAGGTGATATATTTGAAAACCAGTCGGGAAAAATGTTTTTTGTCGCAACTCCAAGGTGTAATATTTCCAATAGGAATTTCGAGCAGATACTGCTCTGCGAAATAAATGAAATTTCTGCTGATCAGAATAATAGTTTTCAATCTGCCAAAGTTGAAAATAAAGCGACTGGGGAAACTAAGGGAGCCAAGCAGATAAGAACCAGCATAACCGATGATGTCACCAATTCTTATGTGGGGGAGCGCTTTAGATTTTTGCCTCCTTCACCACAATTCAGAGGAGGTTTCGTAGATCTAAAAAAGATAATTACAGTTAGCGAGGAGGAATTAATGAGTTACAACCTGGTCATTTCTTTGGTTGATGATCTAACAAATGATGTTGTCAGGAAACTGGCCGGCTACTTATTAAGAGGCGGTATTTCTGATACGGCATATAATGAAGCACAGTACTATTTAATGAAAGATTAACGTTATTGAAATTTAACCGCTCTTTTGGGACAGGGATTAATCTTTCAAGTTGATAATCAACTGCCATTCCAAAACTAAGAAGAAAGTAAAGTAATAACTATCGAATACATCTCGAATATAATCAACGATAGTTATTGCTTTGCCATTATTTTCAGTCACTAAAGAAAATCCATAATCCTATTTTTTGGTATATATCATTTTTTAATTAATTGCATACTTGCTAAAGTGTGAGCTTCAGCTTGTCGCTAATAGTTATCATCATGCTGCATTCTGTCCTAATTTTTGCTGCGAATCAGATTTTCTACATGCATAAGGAAATAGTTGTAAATATTTAAATCGGGATGTCCGTTATCGAAATTTTTTTTTGCGATCGCTATGGCACGTTCAACATTTTGTTTTGCTTCTTGCAGATTGCCTAGCTCCAGCTGAATTACAGCCATAGTGCTAAAGGTAGTGCTTAGCGTATGGTGACTTTCTCCCAGAACTTCCATTTCTATAGCAATGGCTAGTTTTTGAAACTCATAGGCTTTTTGAAAATCTTTTCTTTTTAAAAAGATAGATGCTAAATTGTTGTAGGACGCACCAAGTGTGTAGTGATTGTCTTGATAAATCTTTTTCCTAATTTCTATTGATTTCAAAGTATGGTACTCTGCTTCGCTAAGCTTATCTATAGTTTCATACATGGCCGCAATGTTTCCATGCGCTTCGGCAAGGGCAGGATGATTTTCTGCTAAAACTTCTTTACGTATAGCAAAGGATTTCTGCTGATATTCCATCGCTTCTTCTATTAATCCAATTTTATAAAGCAATATGGAATAATTGTTATATGCTGCTGCTAGATGCGGATGGTTTTCATCAAGGTTGAATTCTGCAATAAATAATGCTCTTTTTTGATAATCTAATGCAGATCGCAAGTCCCCTTCAATTTCATATAGCAGCGATAGATTATTATAGGAAGTGCCCATATCCGGATGAAGAGGATGTTGATACTCCTCCTGAAGTTCTATTGCTTTAAACTGAAATTCAAATGCCTCTTCCATTTGACCCAGCGTTTTGTATATTGATTGCAAATTATTGTATCGTGATGAAAGTTCAAGTGCATTATTTGGTATATCTTTCTCATATATTGATACAGCATTGTGATTGAATAAAAGCGCTTTTTCAAGGTTAAATAGATCCTCTTCTCTTAAACCTAAAATACTGTAAAGTCCAGCAATTTCTTTTCCTTCTTTGGACTCTTTAATATAGCTGGCAGCACTTTGGGCGTATTGAACGAATCTCTCAATATCAAAAGGATTTATTTCCCATGAGATCGTCAGGACTTTTGTAAGGGTATTGATTAGCAATATGCAGTTGTCCTCATCGGGTTTTAATTTATCTCTTAATACTTCTTGTATTATTTGATGCACTTGATAGTTGCCATCTAATTCTTTCAACCATCCTTTTAAAGCCAGTTCTGATATATTATCGAAAAATTTGTTGTCATCTTCCGGAATTTCGAAAAGCAATTTTAAGTCGTCATAAGAAATTGGAGCTGAATTTAAAATAGAAAAGTATAGTAAATATTCGACTTGTTCTTCAGTTAGATCCGAAATTGAAAATATTTTGAGCAAGTATTCAAAAAGTGTTGTTGCTTGTGGATCATGTCCTACAACAATCTTTGCCGTTTTAGGAATATTCAATCCATTTTGCTTTAATAATTCAACTAGTTCTTGAATGCTTAGTTTTCTTTTTTGAGCAGTCTTCGCTAGTAATTCAATTGTTAAAGTATGGTTTCCAATATAATTCAAGAGACTGATTACTAAATCGCTTTTTTCAATTTTATAGTATTGATAAAAAATGCAAATTGCATCTTCATCATTTAAGACTTCGAGATTGAGCAGTGAGTAACCTTCAATTTCTTCACGAGAAGTTAAGAGTATTTTCCAATTATTAAATGGAAATTTACTATCGAATTCAATTATTTCGGCCGAAGTATTGTCGACAACCAACAAATTAGAACCTGAAATATTTTGTAATTTATTAAGAATCATCAATAATCGGTCTTCCGGAGATATCTCGTTAATCGGAAGTTTCAGATTATTGATCAACGTTACGTTATTTGCAAAAGCTTCCACTAATGGAGATCTTCTTTCTCCAATTTTCGCTTTTGAAAAATCAGTTTTCACATCCAGCCAGATCACGTGTGAATAATTGCGATAATTCTTGGCTACAAAAAGTTTGGCAAGCGTAGTTTTTCCTACTCCGCCCATACCATTAACCAATACAGCTCTTTTGGAAGATTCAATTAAAGCTTCAAGGTTTGACAAGTCGATGGCCCGACCAACTATTTCCTGCTCATGGACATTAGGTATATATGTGATTACCTGTGGTATCGCAGATTCATTCTGGAATAAATGAGGATAATACTTTCTCCTTAATTCTACATACTGTGAAATATATCTTTCAATGTCTTCCCAGCTCCAAAAAACAATCTCAAAGCCATTTGATTGAGAAAGAAATATAGCGCGATCCTGAACACTGCCATATTTTTTAGTAGTGCTTATTAAGATAAACCGACGGCAAGTAAGTGCTGAACCTAAAAATAGTTTGATGCTTTCATCTAAATCATTAATAAGTTCTTTTTCTAGCTCTTTGTCGGACCGCAACAGCTTCTTTTTTTTACATTGTACTACTACTTTATGTGCTGTCGATAAAATATCGATTCCAAATTGGGCCGCACCTTTTGTTTTGTAGAGTTCGAATGACTGGGTTTGATAAACGCAATTCAATAGGTCCTTGCAAAAATCCTGGAATACATTTTCATCTCCGATGGTCTCATATTGGAATTGCATATCAATATTCAAATAAAGTGTTACTGTTTAAATTTTATTATCCTTAAAAATCAATCCTCCAAACTTCCCATCAGCTGTTCCATTCCAAAATTCAACAGAAAATCAGAGTAATAGCTATCGAATACATCGCTGATGTAGGTGTCGATTGTTATTTCTTCCTCAGTATTATCAGAAGAAGAAAGCCTGTAGTTTTTCTTTTTGGTAATCATGTATAAGAACAATGAATGAAAATAAACCGCAGCAATATACCTTTTTTGAGCTACGATTATCTGATCCTCATTCTTTAGTTTTTTGCGATAATTAAGAAAAACGTTGCTGTCGATGTTTATATAAATTTTCTCTAATATATCTCCAGAAGCTACCGGCGCCAGTACAGTATCATAGTTCATGGAAATGCCCCCGTTTATTTCAATTTCCTCCCATTGCTCTTTTGAAACTTTTACCAGTTCCGGTAATCCTATATTATCAAAACTCTCTTCTTCATTAGGTGCTATTTCTTTCTTTTGTTCCGGGTCAACAATTTTCAGAAAAACAATCTCCTGGAAGAAGGTATCTCCCGCACCTTTCAAGGAAGCTTCTATTTCTATCTCATCGCCTTGCCGTAATTCTGTATCAGGGTTGAAAGTGATTTTAATTGTCCCTTTGTCAGGACTTGACTTTATAATATTTATTAATTCCCCCAGTTCTTTTGCATTTCCCTGCTGATTGCCGCCTTTGCTATCTGTCCGTTTTACTTTTAAAACACTGACTTGCAAGTCCCCTGGATTATCTGTCCGGTCAAAATAGTGGTCTTCAACATCGGTTTCAAAGCGCAGAGTCTTTTCGCCCCCGATTGGTACAGCAATGGGACTGTTGGCTTTATGCTGTAATTTAAAAAAACTTGGAAAACGTTCAGGCTTAAAAGGCGTCTGCTCCCTCACTGGTCTTCCTGTTGATTGTTTTTTTTCAGGTTTTTCTTTTGCCTTTTCCTCAAGTTTCAGAGTGTTCTGCAGCAGCTTGAAAAGTTCACTGTCTTTTGATAGGTTTTTAGCAAAGCTTTTTATAAGTTCAGAAGTGTCCTCGCTTTCTAGTCCGATAGAATCTTTTCTGCGTTTGTTGATTTCTTCAAGTTTGGATTTGGTCAATTTCTTTCGCAGATAATCTCTTAATTCCTCTGCCTTTGCTCCATTTTTTAAACGATCGCGCGAAGCCATAAAAAGGTCTTTTCTAAACTCATATTTCATCTTTGTGCAGTCCACATTGATGAGCAGGTAATCTTTCAGTAGATTAAATTTTAAGCTTCTGGTAATAAATTCTGAAGTGTAGTGGCCGTGTACCTGGCCGTTCATTGAAAACAAAGTTGACATGTTGTTTTTAAAAAACCTACGTTGGATGTCTGCTTTTGTTTCCTTGACGGTTTTGCCATCTTGTTTTGCCTTGAAAACATAACAGGTAACTTTCATCTTGCCGAAAAGAATGTCTTCGTATTCTTCAGAAAACCAATCTTCAACATAATCTTTTTCTTCCTCCAAACGTCTCTGCAGTCCATATACCGTTGTTTCCAGAACTCTATTGTTCGGATAACGCTCTTTTGTATCTATTGTAAAGACCGGCAAAACCGGTTTAAATAAAAATTCATTCAGGTTCTGATTCAAATCCTGGGCAAACCCGGAAACTCCTTTCATTTGATAAGAATACATCTTGATGACAGAACCGGTTGTAAAATTTCTGTTAAGAAGCTGTAGGTCAAATTCTGAAATATCGAAAGAAGGAATTTGGGCATCAATTTTTAAGTATTCGTACCAAGTGTTTTTCTTTACCTCCAATTCATCTTTCGAGAGCGGATGTTCCCTGACTAATGTAAAACCGAATTTTCCTGAACCGTCAAATCTTTTGGATCCAATCAGCTGGTATCCTTTTCCGCAAAAGACGATTGCTCCGCTTCCTCCCATATTGTACTTTCCTTGAACAAAATGGATTTCATTTTTGTTCCCTCGCATCAGGGAAAGAAAAGTGCTTTCAAAATTTTCAGGATGTTGTCCTTCGCCATTGTCATAGATGATTACTGAACTTTGCTTTGTCGGGCCGTCGGCTATAATTTGGATGTCTTCCGCCTGTTTCCTTCTTGTTGTGGTTAGATCCCAATTTTTATGGTTGGTAAAAAATAAACCAACTGCCTCATCCATAGATTTGGGAGCATTTTTTGATTTAGGATCCAATCCTGCTTCAATGCATTTTTTCATTAGAATCGCATCAATAGAATTGGTTACTTTTTCCACTAATGCCGCAATTGGATTAGATTGTTGGTTTTCAATTATGCTGAAATTAGATTCATTCTGCCCAATTGGAAACCAGTTGTCTGAGTTCGACAGATATGAATTTGCTGAAATTAGATTGTCAATATCCAGTTCGGTTTTACAATTGTATATGGATTCAAATAAAGCTTTCAACATAAGCAGTTAAATTGGTTATTATAAAAAATTAAATATACTAATTTATAAGCTGTATTTTAGATAGATGCGTAAATCTGGCACAGCCAATAAATATTAAAAAAAATCATTATTATAAATCTAAAGTTCTCTTCAAGTCAGTTTTTGATATGATGTCAAAGGAATATTTTGAAAGAGATCTTTTTCCTATACTGCTGCTGTCCGCATATGTTCCAATAATTACCCTTTTAAGAAAATTATCATCTATTCCTGAATGGTCTCCCAGTATATTTTTTAACTCTTCAATTTTGGTTTCATTGTAATAGACTGACTTAAATAGCAGTTCCTGGGCTACATCTTTATGAAGATTATACAGCTCGTTTATTAAAAATGTTTTACAGGAATTTTCTATGCTTGCTTTCATTTCATTGTCCTCAGTCAAAGAAGTCAATACTATATCAAAGCTTTCCAAATCGGGTACTATTTCATCGATAACCTCGTCCCGATATTTGACTTCGAATTGAAAATCGCCATTTTTAGTCTCTATGAAAGGATGCAGGTGCGGATGAGTAAAAAAATCCTTTGCCCCTTTTAGATTGGAATTACAGATATGGCAGCTCGGGATTAGGTTATATATAGATATCGAGAGAAAAGGATATTTTGATTTTGGAAAAAAATGATCTAATTCCGGCCTGGTTTTTCCGTGTTCGTTGTAGCTGGTGTGGATGTAGTTCCTATTGCAGTACGGACAGACGGTTACACCTAATGCATTTGTAAGCTTGTAAGCCCCCCAAGGCTCTTTCGATTCAATTAAAGCATCATAATTAAAGACAGAATAGATTCTTGAATAGAATTTTTTTACATCTTCATTAAACTGTGTTTTGAGTTTTGAATGGTATTCTTTTACAAGGCCAATCGCTATTTTTGCTTCCGGATCCGGGGCTGTAAACAAATCTGGGGCTAGTAGTCCATCCTTCAAAGCTGTAAACTTATCACAGTAGTCCCTTCTTCTTGCGGCCACCGTGTCTTTTCCGAAAAGTTCCTCTGCTTTTTTATTGATCTGCTCATAAATCTGATCATAAGTGCCGAACGATAAAAACATCTGGTACTGCGATAGCAGATCTACGCTGGTTACAACATTTGCCTGATAATATTCGATTTCACCTTTCAATTGATCGGGTCTGCCGGTAATAATAGATTTTAATAGATTCTCATCGTTTTTCAGCCTGGCAAAATACCGGCGTTCTTTAAAGTCCATAGTTACATCGTCTGCTAAGGCCTCTAATTCAGAATAGCCATCAGATGCTTTAAAATACTTCCAATGAGACTCAAGTAGTGAATCTGCTATGTTTCCTATAAAAATCATGAGGCACTAAGTTTAGAAATTTCTAATTCATGCCATTTGATTTGAGTCTCTTTAGATAACTCCTTCAGCCTCTTTTTTAGTTCGTCTTCCAAGCGGAAGCGCAAAACAGGTTCCCCAATCATATCGACCCTTTTTTGGAATTGTTCAACATTGTCATCGGTCATCTCTTTTATATCATTTAAAAGACTTGTGATTTTTCTTTTTGCAAATTCCCCAATGGATCCGCTTGTTAAGAAGAACTGCCTAGTAAATAACTGATGAATATTTGCCCCAAACGATGACTCTTCATTTAGCTGCCTAGTCGGATGACAATTTTCGTCCAAAAGGATCACGTTTTCTTTTGGCAGATCAGAGATAAGAAATGGTGAATGTGAAGTGAGAATAATTTGAACTTTTGATGATTCAAATACATTGGGAATGAACCAAATAAGATCATTTAGAAAATTCTTTTGCCATTCAGGATGTAGGTAAAGGTCGCCTTCATCTATACAAATCAATACACTTTTGGAATTTCCCCTTATTTTTTCGCCAACGGAGTACAATTGTGAATACAAATTCAAATAAGCCCTCATTCCAGAACTTAGTTTTGACCAGTCGTGTGATATTAGTGAAGGGTTGTTGAAAACATTTTGCTTCTCTCCTATAAGAGTTTTGAAATCCTCATTGAAATCTACCAGAATGGAATTGCTGTTGCGCTCTACCTCTCCAAAATTATAATTGGATACCTCCAATTCTTGAAGTAGATTATTGTATAAACGATAATCCAATTCGCTTAGGTCTTCTATTTGGGAAGTATCGATTTGATTGAGATAGTTTAAAATTTTGGGATTCAAAGTTGCAATAGCCTCAGCCATTCCTTCTTGCCCGACTAATTGCACAAGTTCCAAAAACTGGTCCATGCCTACAGATTTAGATACCAAAAAACTAAACAGATTGATTGCCAATCCGTACTTAAATCGATTGTAATTGGATGTCGATTCCTGGTAAATAGCCTTTCTGTAACGCTTTAAAATCCCAGAAATCTTGTCCTCTTCCGCATGAGACTTTTCCAGTTCGCTAAAAGCAACAGGATTGAATATGAACCTGACCTTTCTTTCAGGATTATTGCCGGGATTTAATTTTTTCCAGGTATCATCGAAAATATCAGAATCTACGAATCTGATCTTATTTGACTGCAGCTTATTCATCGCTTCGAATGAACAATTATTGACAGTACTATTTTCAAATACATATTCTTTGTTATCCGCAACATTTGAATAGAACATCGTCTCCCATTGAGCAGAAGGATTAATTTTTTCTACAGGAATTCCCAAGGATTTAATCTTTGAATTGGGTAGACTATTACCTTCTGTTTTACCCCAAAAATATGGCTTGTCATTTTTTTTAAAAATTAAAACATAATTTGTGGAATTAATTCTATCCCTGCTTCCTCTGCTGATTGCTGTAAGTATAAAATCTATCACATTGCTCTTACCGGACGAGTTTTTTCCAATAATTGCTGTTATTTGAGAAATTTCAGATATCGCTTCAGAACTATCAGAATTAAAAAAATCCTCTAAATAATTACTTTTATCAGTATTAAAATTCAAGATGCCATTTTGATTTGTCATGGCACTGCTGCCATCAATCAGATTAATCTTTATTTGATTTGAAGCACTATCATAATAGAGGTCATATTGATTAGAAAAGTTGAAGCCTTTGTTGTTTATGTTTCTAAATTTTTCAATCCAGACATATAGTAGTTCCATTATATAATTATTGGTTGCAAGTATTTTATAATAATATTCTATGAGTATAAATTACAAATAACGCAGTTAGACATTTATAAAGTTTTTGATTCGTTGGATAAGTAATTGGATATCTTCCTGTGTGTTGAATTTACCAATAGATACACGTAGGCTGTTCATGGCGTTGTTATTGCTTAAGCCCATTGCTAATAAAACGTGTGAGGGCTGAACTAATGCTGAGTTACAAGCTGAACCGTTGCTTACAGCCAAATCATTATTGATGCCAATGAAGATTTCAGTATCAAATCCAGGTATGCAGAAGTTTATTGTATTGTAAATTCTTGGCGAGAGCTGTCCATTAACAAAAGCTCCTGTAATCTGTGATAATTCAAATTCCAATAAATCTTTCAGTTTTTCTATATGAGCTCTATTCTCCTGCATTTCTCGCTGCGCAATCTCAATGGCTTTTCCCAGTCCTGCAATTAAAGGGACATTATAAGTGCCGCTTCTGAGGTTGTTTTCCTGTCCTCCGCCATGGATTAATGGTAGTATTTTATTTTGTCGGGTTATTTTTGGGTTTATGTAAATTCCTCCGACACCTTTAGTGGCATACAATTTATGACCGGAGAAGCAGAAGATGTCAATATTGAAATCTGTGACGCTGATAGGCAGTTTTCCTATTCCCTGAGATCCGTCACAAACGAAATAAACACCAGCATCTTTTGTTATTATTCCAATTTCATTTATAGGGTGGATTACTCCTGTTTCATTATTTACCCACATCAGACATACCAAAAGAGTATCATCTTTGATCGAAGATCTGAGTTGTTCTAAATCTATTGCCCCGCTATCATCAACCGCAAGATATTCGATTTCAAATCCCAGAGTCTGCAGATAATCGCAAGTTTCTATTACCGCTTTATGTTCAGTGCTACATGTAATAATGTGTTTCTTGGAGTTGTTAGGGTTTAGAGCCAGTCCCTTTAATGCTAAATTGACGCTTTCGGTTGCTCCAGATGTAAAGTAAATACTACCTGCTTCACTGTCCAGCAATTCAGCAATACTAGCCTTCCCATTGTCTACTGCTATTTTAGATTTATTACCAAAGGAATACAAACTAGACGCATTGCCAAAGAGTTCATTAAAGTAAACATTTACTATATCCACAACTCTACCATCAACGGGAGTTGTCGCGTTATTATCTAAATATGTTATTTTATTTTTCAAAAGATTATAATCATTTAATGAAAGCTAATATATGACATTTTACAGTTTGAACTATGTCAGTTATTTAATAATTCTTAGAGCCTGTATCGGTTTGCTTCTAGATCCAAAAAATCATAATCTAAAATACTTTTAAATCCAAATTGCACCACATTATAAAAATACACACAATGCAGCTTTTTTAAAATAGATAATCCTGATAGGAAAATCAGAACGGTGATTCTAAAAAGAGCCGGTCTGCACTAAACTGCCATAAGGCCTAATTGCCCTGCTTTACCCATCACTCTGATCCTGCTTCCTTGGTTTAGCTGATTTTTTTAATTTCTTTTTCATGTTTTTGTCTTTGAAAATAAAACAACTGCATACACAGCTATCTTATTGATCGACAAACGTTTGTAAATACAGTCTGTACAGTTCTCTAAATATTTCATCTATTAACACAAGAGTTGAAAACCATATAAAATAATTTTCATATATATAGTTTTGGCTGACAAGTGTATTTAATGTTGGAAGATTCTGCTGATAGGACTGCGTATTATGGGCGATTCTATTTCTGAACCTGTACAGGTAATCCCTGTATATCACCTGCAGTGAAAGTTCACCATCCTTTAGTGCCGTGAAAAGGTTATTATTATCGTTTGCAAAATGTTTGGTTTTAATTTCGTTCCATATAATTCCGTATTCATTAAAACTTTTCTGGGACCAGATGGAAAGATTACTTTCTGCAAAAATTTCTTTTACCGCAGTGGTTGTTCTGTTTAGAATTTCTTTTTTATCCAGATCGCTGGCCACCTTAAAATTCTTCGACCTTTTTTGAAGCTGCCCAATTAGATCCTTATAGAGGGTCTGCTTATCATTATAAGAGGAGCGTTCCCCTACAGGATTGGTTTTATAATCGTATCTGTACTCGAAATCAACAGACGCCAGTTCCCAGCATATGCATTTGAGTTTCTGTTCCTGAAATCCCGTCATTTTTAAAAAAACGGACTGCATTACGTAATCGCACATTGGAAAAGTTTCGATGCCCGAACCAATTCCTACACTCGCCGATACGACATCAGTCAGAATTTCGGTAATAGGCGACATGATAAACGAAGTATGGATGTTAGGCTGCATAGGCTCTGAAAAATGAAATTGAAGCATATATTCGATACCTTAAATGTCCCAGATTATTTGGGGCCCTTGTGTGTGAGGGATTGCTTTTCATGCCCTTTATTTCTAACTCAATAGCAGCTTTTAAAGCTTCTTTTTTTGCCGTGTTAATCTTTCGATTTCGAAAAACGATGAAATAGACCAGACCAAAAAAATACATATCCAGATCAATAATTGAAGGGAATTCCGTTTTTATCTCCAAATCTGATAAGGTCTGTTTCAGATTTTCAATTTGCACCTCGTACTTGCGTCCAGGAAAAAACTTGGAAAATTGGCCGTACTTTGGGCTATTGATGTCAGATACCACAGCATATATGTATTCCTCGTAATATTTTTCCATATTTGGCTTATATCCCCTTGCTATATATTTTGAATCATTGTCATTTTTGTATTGAGACAATAATGACAGTAGTCTGACAAAGTCTAGTTTTGCTTCCCCACTGACACCCTTTACGACATATTTCTTCAAAAAATCAGGTGCAAAAAACTGTACGAGGTCTTTGTCCAAAAAATACAGCGATGCCCTACTTTCCTGGGCCAGGAGAGGCGCTCCCTGAATATTTATATTTCTGAAAACAGAAGAATAATAGTTTTGCTGCTGTTTCTCATCTGAAATTACCGGAACCAGATAAGAAAATCCCAAAAATGTATTTTGAAAGAACTCAGCTGTAACATCGAGATTTATTTTTTTGTAATTGCCTTCCTTGATACCCGAGATAATACCCTCCTTAGTTTTGCCTTTTGCGGTTAGTTTTGTAAAGGTCCACTCCACCACATCATCAAGACGTTCATCTTCCTCCTCTTCATCATCGTTTTCAGAGGCAAACATTTCTATCGCTTTTTTATATACCACCTGATCTGGAAACAATCCCAGGTAAGCCAGCAATATGCTGGTTAATCTCTGCTGCCCGTCAAGAATCAGATTTTGATTGGTCTGATCAAATTTAAAGGCGCCTATAGTTACAGGAGGCACAAATTGTTTGTATTTAAAAGTTTTTATTAAAGTTTCAACCTTTTTTTCATCCCAGACAAAAAAACGCTGGTATTCGGGCAGTACTATATTTTTCCTGAGTATTAAATCAATCCAATGCTTCAAAGAATACTCTCCGTAATATACTCTATTGTCCATATATAATTCTTCTTTGTTTGTTATAATTTTTGAATGCGAAATCTTTTTGTAAAAAATTACAGCCGCTGAACCTATCCACACAGGCAGTGCAGCGATTAAAATATACAAACGTCGTCTAAAATCGATGATTGACAGCAGGTAGATTTACCTGTTTTCCAGTCAGGGCAAAGTGTAATATCTTCGTTGGCATACAGCTACTAATGTATCAAATTACACTTTCATCACCTTACGGAAAACCGTAACGGTCTTCAATTGACCGCCAGACCTATTCTTTTTTTTCCTCTGTTGCCGATATTAGTGAATTATTTTAAAAGTGTCGTTGTTCATTAAAAGTGCAGGACTTTTCTTGGACTTGGTACCTCTTGTTCGCAAAAAACTAAGGCTAACTTTGTCTATTTTAAAGTATCTAAGCTTTATGGTTCTTTGGGTGCAGAATCGGTGCAATTAGAATTAATACTCAATTAAAACACTGTAAAAAAGCTATTTAAAACCATAAGTTCGAAACATTACTATCTAGGTTGTCAACATTTTGAGTTTTGTGACTAAATTACTAAAATAAAAGTTGTGACAAATATCAATTCCAAATTGTGTCATATGACTTCGTTTTAGGTGTCGTGCTATTAGCAACTTTGTACAAGCATAAAGTAGACACAATTATATTCCCGTCTATTACATAAAATTTCTGTGATGAAAAAGATCAGAATTTTGTTAATGATAAAATCTAATGGCAAAAAATGGTACAATATCATAAGTAAGGTGACTAAAAATGTGCTTGACAATGGATCCAAAACAATTTCAAATTTGAAGATGACTATAATTATGTGATTAAAAAAATCTCTTGAGTACATGATAATGACCTAGGCAATCCTTCTTTTTTAAATATTTTTAGTGGTTTTTTATTGCTTGTAATATTTTTTTAACGAACGTTAAATAAAATTAGATATCTTTGTCTCATGCCAAAAAAATTAACCAATAAACAGGAATTGATAGATAAGGCTATCAATGTTTTTCTAAAAAATGGATATTATAATTCTAGTATTTCAGACTTAGCCAGAGCTTGTGATATAGAAAAGTCTCATTTTTATTATTATTTTAAAGACAAACGAGATTTGATGAATCAATGTCTAATTGCCTTTTCGCTACAGATTCAAAAAAATGTATTTGAAGTTTCAAAAGATGAAACAGTCGAGGCTTCAGTGCGCTTGAAAAAAATGCTTGATTATATATGGAGTTTATATACCGATAATAATCATGGATGTTTCTTCGGTAATACCTTACTAGAGACTGTTGGAAACGAACCATATTTTGAAGAAACAATTCGTGAGTTTTTTGAGAATTGGAAAAATGCACTTATGTATTTGTATATTTTGAAAGGGACTAAAGGCAACTTAGAAGAAATGGTCTTAGATGATATTGAAAAAATTCAAGGTAGTATCATGCTAATGAAATTATATAAGGATCAATCACTTTTGCAAAAAGCAATTGATCAAATTTTTACCAAGTTTAATTTAAAAGATTAAAAATGAGTGCAATTATTAATTCTATAGGGATTTATATTCCAAAAAAAAAGATAGAGAATTCCTATTTTGAAAATATAGTAGATACAAGTGATGAATGGATCAGGCAGAGAACTGGAATTAATCAGAGGTATTTTGCAGATGCAGATGAATATACGAGTGATCTCTGCGTAAAAGCTGTAGAGAATTTAGTTGACTCTGGTGGAGTCAACATTTCAGATGTGGATTTTATTATTGTCGCAAGCAGTACACCAGACCAAATGATACCAAGCATTGCAAGTCAGGTGCAGACAAGATTGAATATTAAAAAAGCTGGCTGTATAGACATTTCGGCTGCATGTGCGGGATTTGTCTATGGAATAATACTAGCAAAAGGGCTGATAGCGTCAGGTGAGTATAAAAAGATACTTATCATTGGTGCAGAAACCCTTTCAAAGGTTACGGATTTTAGCGACAGAAGTTCATGTATATTATTTGGAGATGGTGCCGGAGCTGTTATTATTGAAACAAGCAGTAGTAATTATATATATAAAGGCCTAACAGAAACTGACGGATCCTATGGTAAAGATCTTTATTTATCAAATGGGTCTGCTTTGATTAACAGTCAGGTGGTTATAAACGACAATAAAATTCATCAAAATGGACGAATTGTATTTAAATGGGCAGTATCAACAATGGTCGAAAAAATAAAAAACCTTATAGAAATAAATAATAAGAATTTAAAACAAATAGACTGGCTGATTCCCCACAGTGCAAATCTAAGAATATTAGAGGCTGCATGCGAGGGGCTAAATTTCCCTATCGAAAAATGTCTTGACAGTGTCAGAGAATATGGAAACACTTCAGCGGCATCGATCCCGATTGCATGGTATAATGGTTTAAAAACAGGGAAAATTAAAATGAACGACATCATTATTCTTGCCGGATTTGGTGGAGGTTTGACATTTTCAAGTATTTGTTTGCAAAATAAAATCCTGCTTAAATGATCAAAATACAAACTAAATACATAGATCAAAAAATAGTTTCCCACCAAGAAGCTTTAAATTTTCAGATTCAACAGCGAGAGTATATAGCACTGTTGAAGAAACAAAACCATGATACATCTAAATCAAATGTTCTTGTTTTATGTGAACACAATCCTGTTCTAACTTTTGGAAGCTCAGCAAAAGAAGCTGAACTACTAATTAAAAGAGAAAATCTTGTAGATGTTGGTCTTGAAGTATCAGAAATCAGACGAGGCGGCGCGATAACCTTTCATGGCCCAGGGCAGATTGTCGGTTATCCCATACTTGATTTAGAAAACTTTAAAACAGATATCAGATGGTATATTGAAACCTTGGCAAATGTCATTATAGATACACTAAAGAGCTATAATATTGAAAGCTACTATGATAAAGAGTTTCCAGGTGTTTGGATTTATGATAAAACATCAGAAAAAAGAAAAAAAATTTGTGCAGTTGGAGTGCATTTGTCCAGATGGATAACAAATCATGGGTTTGCGTTTAATATTTGCAATGATATGAGATATTATCAATATTTTATTCCTTGTGCTATTAATGAGCCCGACAGAGAAGTAACATCATTGAGCAGCGTACTGGAAGTACCCGTCGATATTGAAGATGTTAAAAAGATACTTTTACAAAATTTTGCAAAACATTTCACTACCGAATTGATTTGATCAGATTTCAGTATTTTCTATTTGTAGAATATTAAAGTATCTCTAAATAATTAAGGCAATACCATATTACAATTTGATATTAAATAACAGTTGACGTCAATTTTTCTTTTATTAATACGCTGCTTGTTTTACTTATTATATGAACAATATAATAAGTATCTAAATCTCTCAACAGTATTGTGATAAATTGAATAGTCAAATAATCTCCGCACTTTTTCCATATGAAAATATAGAAAAGAAAGAATTTAAACTAATTATATCCACACTGCGGACATAATTGAATATATTCCATTGTAATCTATTATAACTTGAAATAACAGTTATTTTATATTTAGAGATCTACTTTTAATTAATTAGCAATTTTCAATCTTAACTTCATGAAATTAATCCGAAATTGTGCAAGCGAGACTTGCACAATTAAAAAGCAGTACTCTTATATATTATATGATTTCAAAAAGAGAAACAATAATATCAATGATAATTTTTATATATAATATTTAAGTACGTAATCAATAAACCAGTTAGGAAGTTCAGAAGGATCTATTTCCAGTGATAATTTATTTTTTGAAATTTTAGCAATTAATTTATACTCTTCACTTGAATTATCAAATAAATAAGATTTATCCACATTTTCAATCATTGGCATAAGATTGTTTAATGTATTATAATAACGGCTAGAAATTTTTTCCGGCGAAACATTATGTCCTCCTTTTATTACTCTATTTTCAACTCGTGAAACATTTACCTCAGGATCATCAATACAAATAAAATATAAATAAGTCTTGTAACCTTTTTGCTTTGCCTCTCCTATTTCTTCAATTTTAGAAGGATGGCTCATTACTGTCTCAAAACAAAAATCAATCTTACTTTCCTGCAAATGATGTCTTAAAAAAGCGCTTATAAGGGCTCCTTCATAGCTATGAGTTTCTTTTTGTTCATCAACTATAACATTTTCTTTTAAAGAGAAATTTATTTTATGATTATCATCTATAGATTTTTTTATCAGAGAAGCGGCTCTTTCAGTCTGTAAAAATTCATTTAAATCATTTTGAGTAAGATTTAAATTAAATTCACTTAAATCAATAAATCCATTATTAGCCAATTCCTTTTCAATTAAATCAGCATTAAGAAATACTCCAGCATTATATTTTTTAGAAAAAGAATCATACAGCGTACTTTTTCCTGAACCATTAGGCCCTGCAAATATCCTTAATCTTGCTTGAGACATATTATTTTCTTTCTAAAATCATCCCTTTTCTCAACGATGATATATCAATCAAAGGCTTTGAAATTTTTCTAATAAACCTTATCGACCTGTCAGGGTTGACAGCAATAATTTCGTGATCGCGTATAACTTTTATTGTAATACCTAAAGCCATAGAGCTTCTAATAGCTTTAGATGAAGCAATTTTTGCAGAATCTAACAACACACTATCCTCCTTAGAAGATAATATTACTTTTCTCCTTTTGTTATTTGTGCCAATATGTCTCCTTCTGTTTTTCATAATTCAACTTTCTTCAAAAATACGAAATAAGAGCAATTATTCCAAGTATAATTAGATTAGCTTTCAATACACCACTAACATCAGAAATTAACATATGTGTTGTGGTGAAACTCAATCGAGAATGCTGATCGTCATTTTTCCAATTTTGAGCAAAGTTTGTAACCGATACCATCCATAGTAATAACAAAAGTCTATATTTAATCATAATTTTGTTTTTAGTTTTATATCTAAATAATAAAGAACAGAGCCAATCCATCTCGATTCTGTTCTTCAGTACTAAAAAGAAAGATTATTCAGCCATATCATAACCGAATTGAATTTCGGCTGCGCCCTCCCCTTTTTTCCATTCTACGCAAACCGGAATCGCGGCTTACTTACTTGAATGTTTTCCTTCTTCAACTGCACGTTTGAAGCTTTCTATCAACGCAATATAGTTGGGCATTGTACTTGCCAGAGCAACACCAAATGGTTCGGCATTGTCTTTTCTCCACGTTTTTTGTATTTCCGACAATACGGCTACGGTACTAATTGGTGCCGCTCCTGCTTGGGCTAACCGGTGAAGTGTGGTAATAGAACTTAGTGCGCTCATATCTCCTGAAGCATCCATTACGGCAAAAACTTCAAAACCTTCTTCTAAAGCTGCTAGAGTTGGGAAAGCAACACAAACACTGGTTAAAACACCCGCAATAAGTAATTGTTTTTTTCCTGTTTTTCGCACGGCTTCGGCAAACTGGGGTCTGTCCCAAGCACTAATTTCGCCATCTCTTGCGATGTATTGTGCATTTGGAGCATATTTTTCGATTTCAGGAGCTAATGGTCCATTTGGTCCCCATGGTTCTGATGCGGTAGTAATTACAGGCATGTTATAAAGTGTTGCTACGGCAGCCAAAGCCGCAACATTGGTACGCAATTCGGTAACACTAATGTCCTTTACGGTTTGAAAAAGTCCACTTTGGTGGTCAATAAGCAATACAGCGCAGTTGGACGGATCGATTCTTTGTACTTTTTTCATAATGTAGTTATTTTAATTTGTTAGATAATATGCTATTTGATGGTCATTAATTACATATTGTAAAATAAGTCGTTTTCCATTTTCGAAAGCTCTCCATATTCCAACCTTAAAGATTCTAGAATACTATAGGCGTGATACTTAGTCATTACATCAGAACCCGCCAAACGTTGTGCCCAATTTTGTCCGTTGTCTGTTACTTTTGTCAATGTTTTTTTGGTTACATAATTGGTTAGTTCATTAAAATAATTTTCCCAAAGTACCCACGCATTACTTAAACCTATTCGTTCTAATAATGGGCCATAATCAACTTCTTGCATCGCTTCTCTTGAAAACTGCAAAATATCTTGTGCATAGTTTCTTGACGTAATGGCATCTTCTCGAGTACCAAATCTGTTTACATGTCCTGATACTAAAGCATCAAACTCGTAATCAAGAATTAAATCATGGGCTTCAATCCATCCTCTAATATTTTCAGATGCATCACAATGTTTAAAGGCACTCCAACCCGGACTAATAATATCAATGGCAACCAAGATCTTATGCTTTTTGGAATGGATGAAAATATTACCTTCACAGTGATTTTGGCCTTTGTAAATCAAATCAAGCTTCACGCCATTTACTTCCAACGTTTCTGTGGTTTCAAATGTAAGATTTGGTACGGGCAATCGGCCTTTAAACCAACGTTCGATTATCTCTCTAGTTTTGACATGGGCTACATAAGTTACTTTATCTCCAAAAATATGCGCCGCTCCAACATGGTCAGTATGCCAATGGCTGTAGATGAAGTGGGTCACTGGTTCGTCGGTTACATCTCTTATGGCGTTCATCAGTTTTTCTTCTAAAAGCTGCGGTGCATCAATTACCACGACGCCATTTCCGGTCGAAATAAACATACAATCATAAGCACCGTTGGAAACATAATAGGCACCATCGTTCATTTCTTCCACATAATAACCTTTCTTCAGGCGATTAGGATCGTAAAGATTTCCCAGTTGATTGCATGGGATTGGCAAATAATCGCATTGTGTCGAATAGGGAAATCCAGCCGCTCCTAGTTCATAGGGATCGTAAAGATGCATACCGGAACGGCTCAAGGTTTTTGTATTACAAGATTTACACATAATATTTAATTTTTTGAGATTCTTACAATTGGTTTTATAACTTTTCCTGCCAACATATCTTCTACAGCTTGGTTAATGTCTTCAAATGGATAAAATTTTATCAATTTATCAAATGGGAATAATCCTTTTTTGTAATAATCAAATTAGCTGTGGAATGAAAAGTTGTGGAATAGAGTCTCCTTGGGCAATTCCCATTACGGTTCTTCCTAATAACAAAGAAGTCATATCGATAGAAGCTTCTGTTCCTGCAGGAGCTCCACCAATCTGTGCGGCTGTACCTAAAGGCGCCAAAATAGAAACTCCTAATTTTAGCATTTCGGGCCTTCCAGTAATTTCCAACATATAATCCACACCATACCCCGTAATTTTCTTTACTTCTTCGGCTACATTAGTACTTTTTATATTGATGGTGTCAGTTGCTCCCAATTCTTTTGCTAGTTGTAAACGTTCATCATTAACATCAACAACAATGATGGTTGAAGCATTAACGATTTTAGAAGCCATAACCGATGCCAATCCAACGCTTCCTACTCCAAAAATTGCCACCCTGGAATCTGGTTTAATCTTAAGCGAATTAAGAACAGCTCCTGCTCCTGTTTGAAAACCACATCCTAAAGGACCTAATATTTCTAAGGGTACATCTTTCGGAACTTTAACAACATTTCGTTCAGTCGCCAATGCGTAGGTAGAAAAAGACGATTGCCCGAAAAAATGACCGTGTATCTCTTCTTTGTTTCTACGTATGGCATTGGTGCTATCAAGACGGCTTCCTCCAAAATTGGCTTCAAAACTCTGGTAACAATAGGGTTCTCGTCCTTTCAAACAACTAGGGCAAATGCCGCAGAACATATAGGACATTGCTACGTGATCGCCAACCTGCACGGAAGTACCCCACTTCCAATTTGCTCTACAATTCCAGCACCTTCGTGTCCCAATACAATTGGCAAAGGAACTGGGTAATGTTGATTCTGAATGTGTACATCGGTTTGACAAATACCCGTAGCAACCACTTTTACCAAAACCTCGTTTAGTCTTGGTTCAACCAGTAAGGTGAGTTCTTCAATTTTAAAGGGTGCTCCTTTGGAATTGATTACTGCTGATTTTATTGCTTTTATTTTTACCATATTCCAAAGAAGTTTAATATAAAACTAGCTGTTACTCTGCTATATCATAACCGAATTGAATTCCAGCTGTTCCACCTGCTTTTACAAATAGTTTCATAAACTCCGCCGATGTTTCTGAACGAGCCCAGTCCCGTTGCAACTCACAAAACAATTGTGCAACACTTACTGGTTGCGCTCCTGCTTGTTCCATTCTACGCAATGCAGCATCATGAGCCGCTACTGATGTTCCTCCAACGGCATCCACAACAGGATATACCTCGTAACCTTCTTTCAATGCATCCAGTGCAGGAAAAGAAAGACAAGCTTCTGTCCAAAGAGCAGTCATAATTAATTTTTTTCTTCCTGTCGCTTTAACCGCCTCCAAGAACTCCTTGTCTTCCCATGAATTAATTGTAGTTCTATCATACGAAGGAACGCCATCTAATTCTCTTTTTAATTGAGGGATCGTTTCCGTATTAAATCCAGTTTCAACGTTTACTGTAGAAAGAATAATCGGCATATCATACACTTTTGCCATTTTTGCCAAACTAGCAATATTGTTAATTAACAATTGCCTGTCCATTGAAGCAATAGAGTTCACTTGTACTTTTTGATAATCGATGATTATCAATACTGAATTTTTCGGAGTTAACAGATGATCGTTTTTTTGATCACGAATTGGTAAACTACTCATAATTTCTAGATTTTTAGATTAATATTTATTCATTAGATGATCCTAGACTTCCTATTTTAAGAAAACTTTAAATGTTTGCCTGATAATTCAGTATACAATTAAAGTTGGTGTAGATTGATGCAGATTTGGTTTAGCGACTTATGAATTTTCTTGAATTCAAAAGTCGGATAGCACGCAATTACTTACTCTTTGGGGAATTCCCCATCCATTTTTATAAATACATCATTCTTTAAATTTTCAAATGGTAAAATCATACCCACTTTAAAATCGGAGCGCTTTAAAGCTGCCAGAACTTGAAACCCGGAAGTTATACGGTTGGTATTAGGATTAACCATCGTGCCTCTGAATATAAAATCTACCGTAATCTCTTTCGTATAACCATGCATACTCAGATTTCCTGTAACTGAGTAATTATTTTCACTCTTTTCTTTTATCGAGCTGCTTTTAAAATCCATAGTAGGGAATTTATCAGCATCAAAAAAATCGTCACTTCTTAGATCCTCATCCCTCATTTCAGAATTCGTAAATACAGAATTTACATTGATACTCAGTTCAAATACGGCATCGCTAAAATTGGGTTGGGTTGCCTTAACCGTTAAATCAAAATCATTAAACTGTCCTACAATATCATTAATCATCATATGGGTAACCGTAAAGCCTATTCTTGAATGATTTTTATCATTCCTCCATGTTGTTTGTTCGTTTTTCATTCCTAGTTTTTTTTATATTATCCAAAAACTAACTCATCAATAATTCCTGAAACAAATACATTCCCTTTGAGAGATTCCAATTATTCTAAATACCCGAATTTACCTTGGTTAACATCATTAATAGCCTCTATAATTTCTTCCTGGGTATTCATCACGAAAGGTCCATGAGCAACAATAGGCTCATTTATAGGTTCTCCACTTAAAATAAGAACAACAGCATCCTCCTGGGCTTCTATAGCAAACTCTTCTCCTGAGTTTTCAAATAAAACGAAATGATCGGTTGGTACCATTTCAGTATTATTTAGCTTTATACTCCCTTCTATAACCAAAAGTGCTGAATTGTAATTCGCAGGAAAGCTAAAGCTGGCTTTTCCGCCTTTATTTAATCTGGCATTGTATAAATGCACCGGTGAAAAAGTAGAAGCAGAACCTTTCATTCCATTATACTCCCCTGCAATCACTTCTATAAAACCATTATCATCTGGTAGTTGAAATTTATTTATATCGGCGTTAGAAATTCCCTGATACTTTGGCTTGGACATTTTAAATTCCTTTGGAAGATTTATCCATATCTGTACCATATGAAAATCGCCACCTTTTTTACTAAACTGTTCTTCATGATACTCTTTATGTAATATTCCAGAAGCTGCTGTCATCCATTGTACGTCCCCCTCTGCAATTATACCCCCACCTCCGGCACTATCATCATGTGCGACTTTACCTTTGTAAGCAATCGTAACGGTCTCAAAACCTCTGTGAGGATGTACACCTACACCTCTTAACTCAGCTGTAGGCGAAAAATAATGTTTGGAATTATAATCGAGCATTATTATAGGATTCATTCTCTCCATACTCATCCCCTTTCCATAAGGAACGAAATTATGAACTCTAAATCCATCACCTACCATATGTGGCGGGGGCGGTGCCAATACTTGTTCTATTTTTTTTGTCTTCATGGTTTATTCTTCTTTATTGTGAAACAATGAGTTAGCTTGATATTCAGGATGTTTATCTATATACGCTTTTATATAAGGACAATAAGGCTTTACTTTAAGATGATGCTCTTCCGCATAATCCAAAATATATTTAGCTAAAAAAGAGGCTATTCCTTTACCTCCTAATTCAGGGGGCACCTCAGTATGCATATAAGCAATACCTCCATCAAATAATTTGTATTGTTCAAAGGCCATCTTTCCATCTACGTGGATTTCAAAGCGTTTGTCTTTTTCGTTGTTTATCACTTCGTATTCCATCTTTTTCTCTTTTAAATTATATTAAAAACTTACTATATGTATTAAAAATCCAGTTTTCCGAACTTTCCGTTAGTATAATCTGCTTTAGCTTGTTCTATTTCCTCGATCGTATTCATTACATACACTTCTTTTGGGACTACTGGTTCATTCAAAGGTTCCGCGGAAAGAAACAGGAAACGAACCTCTGTTTGGGCTGTAATCTTAATTTGATTACCGCCTCTTTCAAAAACTATTAAATAATGCTCATCTACGTAATCAGTACCATTAATACAGACTGACCCTTCAACTATATACAATAAGTTCCAATAGTCAGGGTTTACATTAAAAATCCATTCTTTGTCTTTTTCAGCCCTACCTGTCATAGAAATGATCGGAGAGTAAATTTTTGCCGGTCCGGTTTTACTATCATAATGGCCGCTCACAAGGTGAAGTGTGACTCCTTGTTGCGGTTCTATCTTTGGCATATCCCTTTGCGCAATATTTTGATAAATAGGCTCATCCCATTTGTATTTCTTAGGGATATTTACCCAAAGCTGTACCAGTTGATATTTACCACCTTTTTTTTAAAAAATCTTTCGTAGGGCCCTCACTGTGTAAGAGTCCTTTATTACTGTTCATCCATTGAACATCACCAGATTTTATAATATCATTATTTCCTAGACTATCGCGATGAAAATGTTCACCATCATACAAAAAGGTTACAGGAGCAAATCCTCTGTGTGGATGAGGAGGCACTCTTTCGGAGGTATCATCAGGATTAAAAATCACAGGAACACTGTGATGAAGAAGTATAAAAGGATTGGCTTCATATTTGAACCCAATTGTAGGCAAAGGCTGCATCACCTTTAATCCTTCAATTTGTTTTTCTTTAGCCTGTAGAATATGGAGTATTGTACTTGTTTTCATACCCTTAATGAAATAAAATTAGGGATATAAAATTAGAGATAATAAAATGGAAAACACTTGACCTTTGTTAGGTAATCAACTATATTTTTGATTTTTACGACAAAGTTCTTTACGAACACGACTAAGACTTTCAGGAGCAATACCTAAAAAAGATGCTATCATTTGCAGTGGAATCCTTGAAATGATTTCACGATGGGTTTCCGTAAAAAACAAATATTTTTTTTCAGCTGTAGCACATAACAATAAATTAATTCTTTTTTGAAGATGCCGAATGTTGTTTTGTAATGCCAGGGTATTGAAAGAATTAAAATTCTCAAAAATTATTTCTGCTTTTTTAAGAAACTCCTTTTCAATGAAGATGACTTCAGTATCTTCTATAGCATCAATATACAGCTCAGAAGCTTCATCAAAATAAAAACTGCTTCTATCTGCAATCCACCAATTTTCAGGAGCGAATTGAATGATATGTTGCTTACCCATTTCATCCACCGTATAAGAGCGCAGTAATCCTTTACAAACAAAAAATGCCTTATCACAAATTTCTGTTTCCTTTAAAAGAATAGTACCCTTTTTTATTTTTAGAGTATGGATCAAATGTTTTATTTCTTCATATTGGCTTTCGGTCGTTCTTAGATTCTTAATTAAATAACGCTTAAATTTTTCCATCCTTTATATAATAAGTCACGATTAGTACAAATACTTTCAAATTTTAAAATCAATTATTTCATCTGCATTGTTAACTCCATCAAGTTAATCTCTACTTCAACTATTATTAAAGTAATTCTTTTGGCGCTATAAATTGAAGTACAGTTCATGAATTAGTGTAAGACCTACATGAAGATAGTAATTCCTCAATTTTATTAAAAAGCGATATTCAAAAACATTACTTGTAAGTTCTCTAAACTCTTTAGATTCATCAGCGTCCTTTCCAGATTTTCTTTTTAAATATGTTCTCTATTATCGAGATAAAACTTAATGAAGATAACAAATTCAAAATTCCTCTATTTGCCTAGAATAATAATTCTCGATTATATGCTTTTTTAATCCAATATGTAAGTCAGATATTTTTTCTAAAAAATTCAAATATTAATTTCCATTCATTTGAAGATTTTTGAAAATAACTAATTGTGTATAAGCAACCTTTATGATTTATGATTTCAGAATCGAGTTGAATCACATCAAAAGTTTCTTAACTTATATTTATAATTGTGTCAAATTTCTGTTCTCAAATGTTGAAAGTCGTATCAATTTTCGAGTTTTTTAAATTGGTGCTAACTTAATTATTCCGGACATAAAATGGCATCAATAAAACTTTTTATAGATGCGTTGAGGTATAGCAAACTTTTTCAATCTAATATAAGACAATTTTCACTAACAATTTATTAACCTCTATAAAATTTGATCGGTTTAAAATTATAAAGATAAAAGTGGAGTGGACATCTTTTTTGTCACAAAATATTAAGGCAGTTTTTAAAAATATTTTACCAGTTGAAGTTTCGTGGCAGGATCGTGGCACACCAATATTGTGAAAATAGAAAACGAGTTATGCTAGCTGATCCAATAGTTAGGTTCGAATCTGCAGCTCACCACCAAAAGGGTAATATTTTGAAAATTATTTACCAATAGTTTTTTTAAAATTTAAAAAGGCTATTTAAAAAATTAATTGTCCTTTAATTTCAATTGTATCCACAGTGTGGACATAATTGGATTTGAAATTTATTCAGAAAGGTATTTTCTTTCTATTTTTTCTTTTGCTTCAGTCAGTAATGAATGAATTTTTTCTTCGAACTGCTTTTTAGGTGGCAAATCAGTCCAGTATTCAGCAACTATTATCCCGTCTTTGTGCATTTCAAGCAATTCTATTTGTTCACGGCTGCTTTCTGCGCAGAGTATTAATCCAATTGGTGTTTTTTCACCTTCTTGCTTTTCATACTTGTCCAGCCATCGCAGATATAACTCCATTTGCCCCTTATGTTTAGCTTGGAATTTCCCTAATTTTAATTCAATTGCTACTAGTCGTTTTAATTTACGATGATAAAATAGTAAATCTAAATTAAAATCTTCACCATCTATAATCATTCTTTTTTGGCGTTCCACAAATGTAAATCCTTTCCCTAGCTCAAGAATGAATTTCTCTAACTCAAATAATATTGCCTGTTCTAAATCCTTCTCCAAATAGGCATTTCCTAAATTTAGAAAATCCAATAAATAAGGATCTTTAAATGAATATTGTAAATTATATGAGGATGATACCGTTTGAATATTCGCTATTGCGGTACGTTCGAAAGTTTTTGCTGCTATTTGCTTGCGTAAATCCCTAACACTAATTAACTGGCCGCTCACCAGATTAGCATAGAACAGTTTAGCTTCAGAATTTTTGATAGGTATTATTACTAAAAAGTGGGACCAGCTTAATTGTCGTGACAGTGTCACGACAATTTCTCTGTCTGTAAACTGATCAGCGAACTGCATCATCCTTCTAAGATTTTTTTCTTCGAAGTTTCTTCCGTATTTACTTTCCAATTGTGCCGACAATGCGGACACAATTTGTTTTCCATATTCTGCTCGTTTGTTTTGAAGTATTATATCGTTAATTCTAAAATATAAAAAAGGAAAGAATTTAAACTAATTATATCCACACTGCGGACATAATTGAATATATTCCATTATTTTTGTAAATTACAGACCTATAACAATCTGTTGATCTCAAGAGTTTTTGCTGAAAATGGCGATTCCGCACCCGGCACAAACAATATCAGGCAAAACCTGCGTATCTATCCTTTGTCGCAAGCGGCCAGCCCTGCGAAAACCAACTTCGTAAATGCTTCCGGAAAGTCCATCAACACGATTCATTCGATGAATTACAGTTTCTTTGAAGAAGTAAACCAGGTTGTACAGGAAGAACCCAACTCGGCAATGGATGCTGAAACACTGGGCTTGCTGGCTTCCATTGGCATTGAAAAAGGCAAACCTTTCGCTCCGGATGCGCGAATGAAGAAAATACTTGCAGAAGCAGCGGTTGTAGCAAATGCCACAGCACGAGCCAATGCCTACCGTACACGTCTTTCCGATGCCTATTTTTATCCCAACAGTGCATGGTGTACCGCTTTTGTGGGTGGCAGTTACTTATTCGAAAAAGACGGTGCTAGAATGCTGGATGCCCGCTCGTTTATGTTCTTTTATGCTACTGGTGTTACCCCTGCTATGGCCATTCAGCATGCCGGCGCCGGATCGGCTTATGCTACGGCATTTTTTGATTCAGAAAAACTACCGTTCGACGGAGCCAAAACATACCGCCTGCATCTCCCGCCAAATATTCCGGCCAAGCAATTTTGGTCTGTAGTACTTTACGACAACCAAACCCGCTCAATGCTGCAAACCGACCAGCAGTTTCCAAGCACAGGTAGCCAGAGGGCCGGTATTGTCATTAATACCGACAAATCGGTAGATGTATATTTTGGTCCACTCCCAATGGCATGGAGAATAACTGGATACAGACTGTCCCGGGAAAAGGATGGAACCTAATTCTGCGTCTCTACGGACCGCTCCAGCCGTGGTTCGACAAAACATGGAAACCCGGAGAAATTGAAGAAGTAAAATAAAAATGGGCTTATATCTGATAATTCCAAAAAGGCATTATTGTAGCCCATAAGGGTTTCAGTAATTAGATGAAAATAGATATTTCTGCAATAGGTATTTAATCATGACCGAACTCAAACCAGAAAAAACTGTGAAGCAACATAAAAGCAGCCAGCATTAAAGGCCTGACAATAAATTCACAAGGATCTGCAGTGCCCTAATTGAATTTATGCTTTTTTCAAGGCAATATTTTTTGAAAATATAAAACACCTGTATCCCAGGTGCTTTATATACTTGCAGCATTACACGACAACCACGTTTACTGCGTTAGGCCCTCTTTTTCCCTGAGCAATTTCGTAACGTACCTGATCGTTTTCACGAATGCTTTCCGAGAGGCCTGTGGCATGAACAAAAATTTCACTCCCTCCATTTTTGGGCGTTATAAATCCAAAACCTTTTTCTTCATTAAAGAATTTTACTGTACCTTCTTGCATATTAATTATTATTAATTGTTTGTATAAATATAAGAAAATCTGTACTGGTTTGCTAAAAAAAACAAAACTTCTTTTAACTTTTTCATATTTTGTCCACAGTATAATTTCATGTCTAAATGTCTGTAAAGTACTGGATACCAGTTTTATTTAAATAAAACAGATTACCTGCTAAAACAAGCAACGGCTGTCAATTGAATTATTCCTCTGCTTAA
>RCUJ01000165.1_pt1 | contig 37202 bp, 50 predicted proteins | sample 2166321 | NCBI WGS metagenome assembly RCUJ01 (sample SAMN09932808, study PRJNA488358) | compost metagenome | feature: garden; material: soil; isolation source: compost soil in an enriched community after 118 h of incubation | place: Germany: Experimental Botanical Garden Goettingen | collected... | reverse complement strand
CCCCTGACCAATATAGTCTCTATCAAATAATCTTCATTGACCTCAAAGGGAGCATATTTTGTTTTTAAGTTTATATCAAACATCCTGGCTGTTGAATTGGACCAAAACGCCTTCCAGCTGTTTTTAAGATTACTTACTAATTCATAAGTTGTATTCCCAGTTTGACGGTGAATCAGTTTTACCAGTATCTGTCCTTGTTTGCGAGACAGTTTTTTTAGTCTGGCTTCAAATTCATTACTTAGGTAGTCTTCGACAATTTTGAAGTATTTCTTTTTTTCCTTACTGGTTTTGAGTTTTACCATCCCTCTATTTAAAGCCGTCAATCTTTCGGAAGCTAATTTTGCATAAGGATAGGTTTTATACACTCTGTTCTGCAGAATTAAAAATTGCTTTTTGGCTTCGAGATCTAACTTCTCTTTATGAATTATAATTTCCGGTAATAAAATGGTATCGCTAAGTATGGTGTCGTTTTCTGTCAGGACATAGCCCATTCCTATTGTGTCCTTTTGAGTTACCTGCGCATTTGCAGATGCCGAAATAAAAAGTAAGAAAAGTAGAACTTTAATAATCTTCATGTTTGAAAAATTTAATTGCCAAAATTATGCATTAAATATACAACTGTAATGCCAAATTTTTAATTTAGCAGAAAAATAATTTTATGAGTACTGAATCAATATTAAAAGAAAGCTCTCTTACTTTTTTAGAGAAATACCTAAATAATGCCTCTCCAACTGGCTTTGAAGCTCAAGGTCAAAAACTTTGGATGGAATACATGAAACCCTATGTGGATACTTTTATTACCGATACTTATGGAACTGTCGTTGGGGTTATCAATCCTGACGCTCCGTATAAAGTTGTAATTGAAGGTCATGCAGATGAAATCGCCTGGTATGTGAACTACATTACAGACGACGGATTAATTTATGTGATTAGAAACGGTGGTTCAGACCATCAAATTGCGCCTTCAAAACGCGTAAACATCCATACCAAAAAAGGAATCGTAAAAGGTGTCTTCGGATGGCCTGCCATACATACCAGAAACAGAGATAAGGAAGAAAACCCAAAAATCAGCAACTTATTTATTGATTTAGGTTGTGAGACAAAGGACGAAGTTGAAAAATTAGGTGTTCATGTGGGTTGTGTGATTACTTACCCGGATGAATTTATGGTTTTGAACGAAAATAAATTTGTTTGCCGTGCTATCGACAACCGTATGGGCGGATTTATGATTGCCGAAGTAGCTCGTTTGCTACATGAAAACAACATAAAACTTCCTTTTGGACTATACGTTACTAACTCGGTTCAGGAAGAAGTAGGTCTGCGTGGTGCCGAAATGATTACCCAAACCATAAAACCAAACGTAGCAATCATTACTGATGTGTGTCATGACTCCACTACTCCAATGATTGAGAAAAAAATTGAAGGAGAAACCAAAATTGGCAAAGGCCCTGTTGTTACCTATGCACCGGCAGTACAAAATAATTTGAGAGAATTAATTTTGGAAACTGCTTTTGCAAAAGAAATTCCGTTTCAACGATTGGCATCATCAAGAGTTACCGGAACAGATACGGATGCTTTTGCTTACAGTAATGGTGGTGTGGCTTCGGCTTTGATATCATTACCGCTTCGTTATATGCATACCACCGTAGAAATGGTACACCGCGAAGACGTCGAAAATGTGATCAAACTAATCTATGAAACCTTATTAAAAATAGAAAACGAGGAAACTTTCTCTTATTTCAAATAGTTTCATTAGGAGCTAATCCCGCTATTCGTTGCAATCTTTTTCTCTTATACACGATTTTGCTTTTCAAGAAAAGTCGAATGTAGAGAAAAAGGATTTTCACTGCTATCGGGGCTAAAAAACAACAAATGAAGTCAATTTACATCATGTTAATCGTTTTTTCAGGAACCTTCTTTTGGTCAATTATTAATCCAAAAGAAGGTTTTACCTGTTTTTTAGAAATTATACCGGCTTTAATAGGAGTTTCAGTTTTAGCACTAACATTTAAAAAATTCAGATTTACCAATTTTACCTATTTCTTAATTTTAATTCACTGTATTATTTTATTCATCGGAGGACATTATACCTATGCCGAAGTGCCTCTTTTTCATTATATCAAAGACGTCTTTCATCAGAGCCGAAATAATTATGACAAAGTGGGACACTTTGCACAGGGATTAATTCCCGCCATGATTATTAGAGAATTGTTCATCCGAAAAAATGTAATTGCCAATAAAAGCTTTTTTAATTTTATTATAGTGTCCATTTGTTTAGCCATAAGCGCTGCCTACGAATGGATAGAATGGTTCGTTTCTCTTTTATCAGGAGATGAAGGAGATGCCTTTTTGGGAACTCAAGGTTACATTTGGGATACACAGTCGGATATGCTTTTTGCAACAATCGGAGCAATTACCGGTTTAGTTCTGTTTTCTAAAATTCAGGATAAACAAATTAAAACGCTCTGATCTATTATTTATCCAAACAGAAAAGCATCATTGTTGCTTTACAATGATGCTTTTTTTTTACTAATTCAAAGAAATACTATAGACTAGCCAAAGGTTTTGATTCTGATAATTTCAAAAACTCAGCTGCTTCTTTAGCATTGGATAGTTCGGCATATTTTAATGCAGTCATTCCTCTCTCTGTTTTTTCTTTTAGATTGGCTCCGTTAGCCAATAATACTTTAATAATTTCCACTTTATTAAATCGTGCTGCCATCATTAAAGGAGTTAATCCATTTGATTTTTCGTTAACGTCAGCACCGTATCCAATTAATTTCTTCACAAGATCTATTTCTCCCTTAGAAATTGCTACACATAAAGGAGTTGCTCCTTCATAAGTGGCATGATTAATTTCTTTTTGAGTATTCAAATTGTAATTTGATGCTTGAGAAACTGTTGAGAATGTTACTAAAGCGATTCCTAGGTAAACGATTGATTTTTTCATGATGATTGTTTTTTTCGTTAATTAATTGATTGATTGATTTTTGATGATTTAAACGGCTACTTATTTGCCTCTACAAATATATGTATTTAAAAAGGTATCTTGTTTTACAAGGTACTTTATTTTAACACAAAATTAACTTTTTAAGATTTTTATAAATTAAAGTGTCAACTAAAACATAAAACTCAAAACAGTCTAGTATAGAGTACGGGCTATAAAACAATAGTTCCAATATACTCAATATAAAAAAGGTCGAAAAAGCCAACAAAATCAATACTTCACAACAAAAAAAGGCGAAAACAGGTTTAAAACAAAAGTTCACTTTTACTTCTATTAACTACCGTTTTACTACCATTGAATTAGCTATTAATTACTGCTATAAGCAACGAACTACCACAATAGCGTATGAATACCCATAAAGCCACTATTTAAAAGGGATTTAAAGCCTATTTAAACATTATTTAAGCCTCAATTAGAGGCTTTTTTTTATTGATTTATTTTGAGATTTGAGGAAATGTAAAAAATGCGCTTTTTAGCTATAGGGTGTTATGTAGGGTGTAGTGTAGGGTGTAATTAACTAAGCTTAAAAAGTAGCTATTCGACACCCCCAAACAACATAATTAATACATAAAAGAGCGTGAAAAAAGGGGTTAAACACCCCCGTAAATACATTTATTATACGTGCCAATGTATTTATATTACTAAAAATCAGCTACTTATTGTTTTTAATTCATAGAATTGATCCTAATTGAGGCTTTTATCAGTGCTAATGCCTTAACATGAGACAAATGAATATCCTTTGACTGGTGGTGAGCGTTTTGAGATACAATCTTTATAAACTCTTCTCCTTTTTCTGATTTGTGAATCCATTTTACAGTTACGAACTCCTCCCCGTCAAGATCAATTGATACCAGGTACATTTCACCAAAGAAAATATTATCAATAGAGTTTTCTAATTGTTTATACATGATTATATCTCCACTTTTCAATAATGGATACATACTATCTCCGGTTACGTAGATCGCGCCGTCGCATTTTGGAAGATTCGGGATAGATATAAAATCAATTGGTTTGTTTTTACCATCCTTATTTCTAAAAAGTTCTACAACTCCGGCAGTGGCTTCCAAATCATACAATGGAATTCTTTGCTCTTTTATTGTTCTATCTGTTTTTAGGTTGTAAACCTCTACAGGTTTTGAAACCATATCATTCTCTTTTAACATTGATCCTTTTCCGGTCAAAAGCCACTCTAAATTAATATTAGGGTAAATCTCTAAGATTAATTCTATTTTATCCAATCCAATACTTTTTGCGATGCTGTTTACATAACCGTTAGTCACATTAATCGACTTTTCAAAGGCTGAAACCGAGATATTGTAATATTTTGTAAATTCTTTAACCCTTTCTTTTACACTCATAATCAATCTACTGTATATAAAACGCTAAGATAATTAGATTTTTTCTCTAAATTAGTTGTAAATATAGAGAATTACTCTATATCTTTGCAGTGTACAACGACACTCAATAATAAACACTGTAAAGATATGGGAAAAATTAGAATACATCAGGATATGACAAGGGAAATTGCAGAGGAACTAAATACAACACGGCAAAATGTGTATGCTGCATTATCCTACTATAACAATAGTGATTTAGCCGAAAAAATAAGGTTAAAAGCAAAGGAAAAGTTAATTGAAGAGGCTGGTAAAATTACAGTTACTGAAATTGATGCTGATAAAAAATAGATCACTTCTAAGTGGATTTGGAACAAAAAACAAACTAAATGGAATCACCATTCGAGTATTATAATAACAAACTGGGAGTAAAAATCAAATACCTGATTTTCGACCGAAATCCGCATGAGAGCACACTTGCGTTGATAAGCTATAGATCGCTTAAAAACCGAATGGATAGTGAGACTTGTGTTGAAAAACAGTTAAGAGCTGGCTCTTGGTCATGCGACGCACTGGTTTTATTCAACTCCTTATCTCAAGAATGGCGTGACCGATTAACTGTAAAATTTGGATCACCAAAAACCGAAATAAAACGCTCTTGGTTTGCGGAACATTATGAGGCCGACCGTCAAGCATTTGACTTTTACGCCGCTTACACCTATGGTGAAGACAACCGTAAACTCGATTTAGATTTAATTGAAACCTACACCTACAACGCATCAGTATTGAACACAGTTATCAAAATAAAAGCCAACCGTAAGGCATACGCTAGAGCATTGGGACACACTAAAATTGATATTTGGCAAACACTCTCAAATGATGTAAACGCTTTTCGTGATGTGGCTCATAAACTGCCAACCACTTCAAGAGGTTTGCGTATTCGTTTAGCTGAATATCAAAAGAATAGCTATGCCGGACTTATATCTGGGCGTCTTCAAAACCAAAATGCGACCAAGGTAAAAGACAACGATCAGATGGCTCTTATTGATGAACTATTGGCAAAACACACCAATCTTGACAATACGCAAGTGGCAAGCTTGTACAATACCGTGGCCGAATTAATGACTTGGAAAACGATAACGCCTCAAACCGTGGCCAACCGTAAGGAAGAGCGAAACCTTGTAGTGTTTGCAGGTCGTAAAGGTTCGACAGCTTTGTCAAATAGTGTATTGATGCAAAACAAACGTATGGCTCCAACAAAACCAATGCTTTTCTGGACGGTTGACGGTTGGGATGCTGAGTTACTATACCAAAGAACGGAAAGCAACAAAAAAGGCTATTCAGTTACAACATATACCAATCGTTTAACCATGGTTTTAGTTCTTGATCCTTTCAATAAGTATCCTGTAGGTTATGCCATTGGAACACACGAAACGCCCGAACTGATTAAAGAGGCCTTCCGTAATGCTTTACAGCATACCCGTGAGCTATTTGGGGCTTATTTCCGCCCTTATCAATTACAAACCGACAACTATAACCGTAAAGCCTTGACGCCTCTTTACCAAGCCTGTAGTGTTCATTACACCCCTGCAAAAGTTAAGAACGCAAAATCTAAAGTTATTGAGCCGTTTTTCAATCGATTCAATAAAGAATATTGCCAAATGTTTGATAACTGGTCAGGTCATAACATGAATTCGGGCTCAAAGAATCAGCCTAATGACGAAATGTTGAACAAACTGCGTCACCAGTTTCCGGATGAGCAAGGTTGCCGTAACCAATTGATAAGAGCCGTTGAAATGGACAGATCAAAAAAGTGTGAAGCATACCTAAACCAATGGAGCGAAGTATCACCAGAACACAAAAGCGAAATGAGTCACGAAATGTACTTGAGATACCTAGGGCAAACCACAGGTTACACGAATCGCTTAGAAGGTCAAGGCTTAACGCCAACGATTAACGGGCAAACCTTATGCTTTGACAGTTTCGATACCAACTTTAGAAAATTGGCACACTTAGACTGGGCTGTTAAATATGATCCGGCAGACCTTTCGAAAGTATTGGTTACCAATGCCAACTCTAACAAAGGGAAGCTAACCGAAATCGTAGGAACCTATGAGTTTGTCCTGGAACAAAAACACATCCAACCAATGGCACTGGCGGAACGTACCGAAGGCGATGCGCTGAAACTGGCAGAGGTGAAAAATTACAACAATAATGTAATGCAATACATCACCGGAGAGCGACAACAAAATGCCGAACGATTGGAGGAACTATTCCAGCGGCCGCAATTACAGGACACCTTGGCAAAATTAATCCTGGTCGATTCCAGAGGTCAGCATAAAGACCGAAAGTCCGACAATCGCCTTGCAACACACAGCAGAGAGTTGCTTGAAGTTGAAGCCACCACCGAGAAAAAAGAAACGCATAAAAATTGGAACCAAGAGCAAGACAATTATAACAAAGAAAAAGTCGACATAAACAATTACCTCTAAAAAATGGAACACATTACCAAAATTGAAATCGTACAAGCCTTGACTGCTTATATGGCAGAGTACAAAATGACACAAGCTGACGTAGCTTCTAAATCAGGAGTTCGTAAGGAATATGTATCTATAATCTTGAAACCGGATAGTAACTTCATGTACAGTTCCGGGGATGTTCAAGGTTTTATTCCAGTAAAGCACTTCAACGCCTTAGCCAGTCTATGCGGCTTTGCGACTGAAAAAGTCTATTGGCAAACCCAACCAACAGCGCAAACCAACTCCATTTTTGCAAACCTGCAAGATGCAAAACAACATCATTTGACCATTACATTAATTGGGGAGACGGGTTGTGGTAAATCATACACGGCGAATCTATTCGCTTCAAAACATCCGCTGGATACCTTCATTATAACAGCAGGATCAAGTGACACGCTTGGCGACTTGATAGACAAGATTGTTGATGAGTTGAAAATCCACGCAACAGGTCGCTCCAAATCTACCAAAATACGTCAGATCGCCATGAAAATGCGAATGCTTAAGGACTACGGACACAAGCCGATGTTGATTATTGATGAGAGCGAGTACTTGAAACAAGCAGCCTTATGCGCCATGAAAGAACTCTATGACAACTTACACGAATATTGTTCGCTTGTTTTTATCGGTACTGATCAGTTAGTGGTAAATGTCGAAAAACTAAAACGCCGTAACAAATCAGGCATACCACAGTTTCACCGTCGTATTAAGTTTGGATTACGCTTGCTTCCCAACATCGACAGAAGCTACAGCCTTTTTGTCAATGACATTGAAGATCGCCAGCTCAAAAAATTCATACTGGCTAACTGTGATAATTACGGCGAATTGCACGACATCATTGTTCCGGCCACACGTGAAGCGGAACGCATGGGCGAACCCTTAAGCATTGATTTAGTTCGTAGAGTATTAAATCTGCCTGATGGAAATTTGATATGGTAATTAAAAAAGCCCTCACGGTTGCCAATGTTATCAATCAAAAAGTAACGCTCATAAATTTTTCTGAACATGCAAATGAATTATATCAAGCTTTTGGAAACCCACAAAATAAAGGTGTTTGGTTTGTGTGGGGTGGCTCAGGTTCGGGTAAAAGCTCCATCGTTTTAGATATCACAAAGGCATTTTGTAGAGACCTAAAAGCCATACACAATGAGCTTGAAGAGGATTTAGATGATATTGATTTCATCAACAGATTGAAATTGAAAAACATGCAGGATGTAAAAGACAACTTTCTGACAGCTCACTATAATCATGATGAATTATGTGCCTATCTGGACAAGAGAGGCAGCCCCAAAGTGGTCATTATTAATTCAGCTACCTACTTTTTTAAAGACCTGCAACAATACCATGAATTTGCAAAAAAGTATAAACGCCGAAAGATTATCATCATAACAGGAATGGCAAAGGGTAATAATCCTTATTCAGAATTAGAAACCAAAATCATGTATGACGCCAACAAGAAGATATTCTGCTCAGGATATCTGGCAGCGTGCAAAGGCCGGACAATAGGTCCAAACGGTGGAACCTATGTTATTTGGCAGGAAGGATATGAAAAATTAAGAGGAGCAGAAAGCAACTAAACAACAATAACAACGTGAAACCGTAAGGTTCACGAATACCAAACTTAAATAAGCAAGTCATGAGTAAAACAACAGCAATCACACAAGAATCAGGCATTAAATATTTAATGAACGAATTAGAATGCAGCGAAACCAAAGAAGATTTTGTCTTAGACTTTTGGATGTTCTGGGCGCAAAGCGTCACTGTCAACACAAGAGAGTTTCAAAAAGTTATTGCAAACGCAGCAGTAAACCGATGGTTCTTAATGGAGCTAAACAAGGAAGAAAAAGAGTTTTCCGCTTTGGCCTCACTCTATCCGGAAATAACCGGAAAAGACAAAGACCTATTGTATATCAAGTGTATTTATAAACTGTTTTCAAGATTCCCAATGTCGCTTTTACAGCAAGCCAAAAAACGAGATCAAAAACCACAAACAACCAAAGTGGCAGGCCGTAAAATAGAATTATCAATCATTAACCAAAACTAACCCATGACCCCAGAACAACGAAAAGTCAAGATAGCTGAACTAGAGCAATGTCTAAAAGACAATCCAAACCATGCTAACAGGACCACGATTGAAACTGATTTAAGAAAGCTAAAAGAAGAGCAGCAAGGCAGAACCTACGAACGCGACACCTTTGATCTTCGAAACCATAATTTCCACCACCAATGAGTAGTAACCAAGACATCTACCAACGCCTAGAAGATTTACACAATGTACTCGTGTATTGCTCAGACGTACAAACACAAGGTCGAATTCACGTGTTTAAAGTTGGTGAACGCATTTGCATCAATCAAGAGCGAGCTGCCTTGCTCTCGCAATTGAGCCACGAGAATAACGAAGTTTTTAGCCACGAAGTACGAGAGTATAAAATTCCCGTCTCGATTGAGGCCAAAGTCAAGTTTACCACCGATAAAATACAAGCCACAGGTTGGGGCGGATTTTCAAACGATAAAATTTTAAAGTAAAACTAATAATTAATAAAAAATGATTACAGAAACGCAAGCCCCAGTTGATTTAACCAAATTTTCATCAGAGCAATTAAAAGAAGCTTTAGCAAAGTTAGAAAACAAAAAAGACGCTGACAGAACCGCTTATAAGGAACTGGTAGAGCAAACAGTACCGAAAGCCGTATTTAAACTTTGCATGGCATCAGAGGCATTGTCGAATGCCAAAACCGAAGCCTTTAAATACTTCGAAGATATTTTAAAGTTGAAAGCGGAAGTTTTCGGTATTAAAGAAAAGCAAATGACACACACCTTTTCGTGTGAGAAAAGCGAGATTACTATTGGGTATCGAATCAATGACGGTTGGGATGATACCGTAAATGCCGGAATCGCCAAAGTGGAGCAATTCATCCAGTCATTAGCTAAAGATGAACCTACGGCAGCATTAGTAAGTATGGTTTTTGGTTTGTTGAAAAAAGATGCCAAAGGAAACTTAAAAGGCAGTCGGGTTTTGGAGTTGCAAAAATTGACCAAAGAGTTCAATAATGAAGAGTTTACCGATGGTGTAGATATTATTTCCAAAGCCTACAAGCCGTTAAAATCGGTTTGGTTTGTCGATGCTTCATTAATTAACGATGACGGCTCAAAAACCAGTATTCCGCTATCGTTAAGTGCGGTCGACTTTTCGCAAGGCTACAAATTCGAGTTTTATAACGAGAAACTGCCCGAGGAAGCAACTGACAAGGTTTAGTTAATTCGGTTTCCCGAGTAGCTCAGTTGGTAAAGCCTTAGGATCGCGGGATCGAAGCCCGCCTCGGGAGCAAATTTTAAAACAACAACAAAATGAAAATAGAACAATTTATTAAAGAACGAAACTTACTTCTTGAAAAAAAGAAGGAACAAGAAGAGGCAATTAATATTGAATATAATAGAATACTAAAAGAGGTCATAAAAGAGAATTCTCCTGTTGAAAAACATAAGGTATACGAGCTCCTTAAAAATGGTAGAAAAAGAAGAGGATTCAAAAGGTTTATCATTTATGACCAAACAGTTCGAATGTGGGATGAAACCTTAATGATAACTGTAGGCGGTTGGTGGCTGAATGAAAACAACACCCCTTCTAAGTGGGATAACATGACCGTGGAGGGTGTTTCTAATCCTGCAATTTTTAAACTATCAGAAGACCAAACAGCTAATGACCACCCCGAATCCAATGACAGCAACTAAAGTAAAACCAAATGAAGTCATAGGCGACGACTTGCCAATACTCAAGTGGCAGGTTAACCGGATCATGAAAAACGCCCAATACAAGGTGGACATTAAGGACGAATGGGTACAATGGGTTACTGCCGATGTGAATCGTACGAGCTTGAGGTCAATTACACAAGCTGAGGCCAAAAAAGTAATCGTTGCTCAGGAAGGCTTACAGCCAATTAATCAGCCAAAACAACCCTCTGACAACTGGGGCTTATTTGACAACAACAACCAACAGCACCGCACGATATTGTCACACATGCGCACCGCACAATGGGTGGTGCCCAATGGCAAATGGGGAGAAGTTCCAGACCTCGACCGTTTAAGTGAATTTTTAAAGAGCGATAAAAGTCCAGTTAATAAGCCATTAAAAAAGATGGAACCCGAAGAGGTCTCCAAGATTATAGAAGCATTCAAAGGAATAGTAAAATCAATATACAAATGATAAAGAATTTTTTAAACAGAGTTTTCTACAGCATTCAAAACAGATTAACCGGAGGTAAAAGCTGCTTCACAAACGAAACAACATGGAGATAAAAGAGATACTATTTATAGCAATGGTAGCCATGTTTTTTTTAATCATTGGCGTACTTATAGGGGTGAAAATAACTTTTGATTGTTTGGACTCCTCCAAAAAGAAAAAGCTGGCATTAAGACTCCATTGCTTTGAATGCGCAATGGAAATGCCCGTCGAAGAAAAAGACGGTCGTATGTACTGTTCAAATTGCGGATTAGTTCATAGGAATGATTACTAATAAAATGGAGAAAAACTACAGCATCACAGAAGTATGCCCCCACGACATCGCTACAATAAGAGTACTGGAAAGCGTGGGAACTTGTGAAAGAACCGTACTCGTTTGCATAGAATGTGGCAAACAATTAGAAAAACCAAAAACCGAATGTTAACATGGATATTATAAACCCAACTTTTAAGCCGGCTGAACTCGAAGACAACGGATTTCAATTGACTGATGAAGCAATGCTTGATGGCGAAGATTACTATAAAACCTATAGTTTAAGTAAAAACGAATCTGAGTTAAGTGTTACACATGAATACGATGCCTGGGGCGATCCAACTAATGAAATAGTTGAGTTCAACAGCACTGCATTGAAAGGCACAAAACCAACGTGGAAAGACCTAAAAATACTAATTGAAATTATGTAATAATGAAAGTAGAACTAAAACTCACCGCTGACGAAATCAATTATTTAGAGCGTCAAACGCTCCTGGTACAAAGCATTGATACCAATCAATTAACAAAAGACAAAAAAGCCGCTTACACCATAATGCTCGACGTGTCCGACAAGCTAATGGCAAAAGCCAAACAACTCAATCGAAAAAACGATTTGTTTGACCAAAAAAAGAAACACAAGATCACGCTTAAGTGGCACGAGGCCGAAACCTTGGAGCAATACATAGACGTTTTTAGCGCCAATCAGGACGACCCGTACAAGGCTAATCTAGCGAGAAAGGTAATTATTCAACTCAACCAAAAATTAGCATAGCATGAGCCTCATAAAGACCTACACCGTCAAGATGGAAAATGGCGACATCTGGCAGTTTAAATATAATTTAAAAGGTGTTTTAGTCTTCTTTAATGTTATGGAAGGCGATTTGAGTGATAAACAGGAACAATTTTTATACGTCAACGGAAAGTTCCCCTGGAAAGAAGATTATATCAAGGAATGGACAAAGAAATACAAAAGCATCAAACTTGAAGTTGGTGAGCCGGATTTGTCTTTTAAAGCATTGTGGAATTTGTACGACAATAAAGTTTCAAAGTTTGATGCTGAGAAAGCTTTCAAAAAGCTCAGCGATGCGGATAAAATAAAATGTTTCCTAGCTATACCAGGATACAAAAAGTATTTAGCCAAAAAGGGCACCGGAACGGCTCATTTAGCCACATTCATTAACCGTCAGTATTATAATGACGAATGGAGTAAAGCAGCATAAACAAGTAATTAAATATTATAAGTATGGCAAAATTAATTTTTAGAACAAAACCGCCCAAAAAGGGCTACGTGCATCACGAAAGTTTTATGACACATGAATCAAAAGGACTTTTTGATAAACTACCAGCTACAGAAATTCAAAAACAGGCACATGGACTTGTGAGCGATGCTTTAAGGAAATTGATAATTGAGCTAGACAAATTAGGTTACGATCAAACTAAGGTTGGTTTTTATATTCACTTTAAAGATTAATAGTAAATGATACTAGGATTCAGCACACAATTAAACGGTAAGCCTACTTATTTTGTAGAGAAGATTTTAATAGGTATTGATAAACATCTTGGGGTTTATCACACAGAATTATTTTTAAAGTCCTTTGAAGAAAAGTTTGAAAGTAAACCGCCTGTAAATTATGACGGAAAACTCCACTCCATCCGGGAGGACAAAAACGATCGTTGGCACGCTGGAATGATGATTGATTTTTTTATCAATTGCCGTCAAAAAGCTATGTTTCGGTTTGCTCCGGTTCTGCCGGTGGTAAGTGTTCAAGAGGTTTTAATGACTTATTATCATTCTGATGTGATACAAATTTCAATTGATGGGCGGGAATTGTTCAGTTATACAGAACGATTAGAGTTTGCAATCAATGATGGTTTCGATAATTGGGAAGACTTCTTTAATTACTTCTATCCAAAAATCAAAGCGGCTCCCAAAGAGTGTTATACACCAAAACTAATCCACTGGACGGATTTAAAATATTAAGATATGAAAGACATTTGGGAGGATCACCACAGGAGAATGGCAGAAATAGACCGCCGCCATAAAATTAGAATGCGAGTTTTGACAACTGCAGCGGTATTACTTTTCATTGCACTAGGGTTTGTAATTTATAAATATTGATTAGATTTGAATGTAAATAACAACATCATGAAAAAACTATTACTACTCACTGCATTATTGATTGGGTCATTTGTCCAGTCGCAAAACCTTGAATTATTAAAAAAAGCCAACAAATGCGATCTTGATTTTGCACGAACACTTTCAGACGAAATTACTACCAATGCCAAAACAAAGTTTGTATATTTAAAATCAGTCAATGCTGCCTATTTGAATACTGTTAGCTTTATTTATATCAAAGAAGGTTTGAGTGATACTGATAAGAAATCAATAGAGGCGTATCTCTCACAATATACAGGTAGATATCCTTTGCAACTTAAAGATTGCTTGAGTGTTAATTTTAAAGTCAACAATATTGGGGCAAATCCTGATTTAGAGATACCGGGAGTAAAAGAATATGCATTTGACAGTGTAAATGGAAAGTTTTTAGACTTATTCCCATTTTACCAAGAAAACATTGAGCCAACTGCCACTACCGAAAAAACGACAACAACGGGAGTTTATAGTATTCGAAAAGACAAGGAAGGATATTGGTATAATTTCATTAAATCTAATACGGATGGTCTTTGGTATTTGAAAAACATGTCAAGTAGATTGAATTAAAAGCCTTTTAAAAACTGTTTAAACCCGCCAATGAGCGGGTTTTTTTATGCTCAAAAACTCGTGTTGCACAATATAAAAATATAGGGTATTTTTGTATTATGGCATATAATAAAAAGAACTACAATAAGAGAGCTCAATTTATTATTGACGTTTACAAAAACGCCAAACATTCCGACGTACCAGATACTAAAATTGTTAGAACCGTTTTTCCAAAATTTAACATCCATCTTTCTTACCGCCAGTGGATGAATATCAAAGGGACTCCCATCCCTAAAGAATCACAAAATCAATTGTCCCTATTCAGTGCGTAAACCCAATTGCATGGTTGGCGTGGCATCATCACAGCTGTAATCTTCAAACTGGGTGGTAAAGATTAATTCTCTTACTCTCAATCCTACATCGTTCCTGTTGTGGCCGTTTGCGTTGGTTCTGTTGAGTTTCTCACAATAATCAGCATTCCAACCTTGAATAGTCTTATAAAGCTTTTGTTCGACCTCTAAATAATTTAACCCAGCTTTCCTAACTTCAAGTGGGGAGAGCTGATAAGTTTGATTCCAATTGTCAAAAACCAAAGTCACAGAAATAACCGGACTGCCTAATTGATTGTCCCCTTGCAAATTTGAAAAAGGAGTACTGGGGAAGTCAATCAGAACCGCTGGAAACATTAAAGACTTTCTTGGGTCTTCGGTACCTAATTGCCCCAAATCCTGTTCGATATAAACAACGTCCGGGACTTTGGTTTTTATTTGTTCCTGTAGGTCAAGAAATAATCTGGCAAAAAGTGATTCCATAGTTATTGCATTATTTTGTTAATATCGCGTGCGACTTCTCTTTGAATCGCATTGTTCAGTACGGGACTGTCATTTTGGTTGGTTGGCATAAACTGGCGTTTGGGAATTTTTACTTTTCGGCTGTGTGCTTTAACGGTACTTTCGCCTGATTTAGCAGTCATAGTCTTTGTTCGCTCTTTTCCTTTCTTGGTAAACTTTCCGGTACCTACTTTGGTTTTACTGTACTTATTCCGAGTATGTGATTTCACTGTTACCGTTCCTTCAAATCCCTCATTATGTACTTTGGCATAGGGTTGATTGTTTTTTAAAGTCGTTTCTCCTGGTTGAGTAGTATAATAATTAGCAGCTCGCAAAGCTCCTGTATCAACTAAGGTGGTTCCTTTGCCTCCTTTGCTTTTTTTCCAACGTTCAAAACTTTGTCCTTGAAATCCCTGAGCCCTAAAATTACCATTGATGAACCGTAAAGCAATGTTTCCCGCTGTCGATGGGAAGCGTGTCATCGCATAGTTTTGTATCTCCTTTGCTTTGGTCAGTAATTTTTTTTCGAACTCTTCAGGACTCATAATCAATTTGTTTGTATATTTGCGAAGTGTGATAGGGCTTGGATAGATCTAAACAATCTTGACCGATAACCTTGGAGTCACACATAAGGCAATAATCCTCGGGGCTATTGCCTTATTTTTTATATAAAAGCGTACCTCTTCTTGCTTTGTTCAATTCTCCGCTATTGGTGTCGTAAAACTTCAATAGGGTTTCAGCTTCCAGTTTATCGTTTACCGCAATTTTTAAACTGCCGTTTTCATAATGTTTTATATAAATTCTGCCTTGGGCATTGTGCCAAACTTCGTCGGGGCTTTTAATAATATTTAGAGTTTCGGTCGCGTATTCATATCGTTTCTCTTTTTCCTTTCTAACAATATGATCTTTAAACAATTCAAAAGATTTCCCTTTTTTACCCTCTCCACTTGGGAATAATATTTCTTGATTTAAAGCGTCTTTAAATACAATATCATCACCGTTTAATTTCGGCTGTTTTGCCCACCAGTTCAAATATTCCTCTTTAGTGGTTGCTTTGTATTCATCGAGTGGATTAACCCTGATTTTGTCTAAGGACTGTAAACCGTATTGTTCCCAACTCAAATTGTGAATATCGCCTTTGGCGTTTTTAAAATACGGGTGATCGTCCTTGAATATTACTTGACTTAATCCAACATTGTTATCGAAAATGGTATCCTTGACATAAGGTTTCATCATTGCTCCTGCTTCTATAGCGGTCATTTTCTTTTCACTATTGTTTGCCTTACCAGGAATAACGGTACAACGACAGCTCCATGCCAATGGCGGGTAAATTCTACGCCAAACAGGATCACTCTTTAGTGCGGTAAATTTATCCAGGGCTTTGTGTTCTGGTCGCACTCGGCTATCACCCACGGTGGAGAACTCCAAATATTCCGAATCTAAAGTATCCCACTTATGCGCCATTATTGCCGATTGCATGGCGTGCTGGTGTTCAACTTGTAAATATTTATTGTTGAATATTTCGCCCTGGTCCGCAACTACTTTTTTGAAGCTTGCAAATGATAAAAGTTTACCATCGGCTCCAATCATCATATCGCGATACTGCGTCATTTGCACCAGGCTTTTAGCGGCACTAAACGGATAGATGTTTTTTTGCAAGGCAGCGACTAACTGGTTGCGGTCATCATCATAGGCAAAACCAGAACCACCCAAACCATTATGTAGGGCATTCATCAAATCCCCCGCTGTTTTAAAGTACAAATCGGGATTAATATCCGTTGCTGAACCATCCAACAGCTGCTGTGCTATTTGGGTATAAATTCCCTCCCAATCGGCACTGGTATCGGTTAAATCGTGTAAAACCAATTCGCCACAGCAGGAACAACGCTCGCTATACAAATCGTTTAATTGCCCAACTAGTGTTGGGCTTGGTCGAAAAAATCGGCTAAGTTGGTAAAGAACCAGTCGGCTAAGTTTTGCTTTTTGGTTTCGGTCAATTGCCCTTTTTTGGTTGCTTGTCCTGGTACTTTTTGTCGGCTTCCTGTTTTGGTTTCGGTTGGATCATCAACTACAATCGTTTGCTGCTCCTTTTCCTCCATTTTCGCCTTCAGCTCGTCATAGTTATCCGGTTTGGGAATGCCGTAGGTATTATACCAATAATCATCACTTACAGGAACTTTTGAACTTACAAAGGTGTCAATTTCCATTCTAAGTTTGAGCTTGTTTAAATCAAGGTCAAGGTCAAACTCAAATTTTCCGTTGATGTCGTAACCGTAGGATTTTAAAATCTGTTTGAACTTCTTACTGTTCAATAAGTTTTCTACAAATATTAAATCCGAAACCGTTAATTCGTCCTGCTGTTCTCCGTGTTCTTTTGATTGCGCATAGCCGCTGGATTTGCTTGATGTAGTGGTTTCGGTATTTCCCAAAATCGCAATCGACATCTCCTCATTACAGGCATCTTTTAAGCCTATTTGAAGTTTACCGTCACCGTTGGAGGTTTTGCCGTCCAACATTTCAAATTCAGCCTGTTTTGGAATCATCATCGCTAATGATGAGCCACTGTCAGTCAATAAAGTTTTAAGTTCTTGTTTGGTTTTGGTATCATAGGCATCATATTTCATGATACGCACCGGTTGCCCGAAAATCTCCACATATTGGGCATAATCGCCAAAAGTTCCACGTTTGTAAATGGCATACATCGAGCAGGCCAAAAGCAGCCCTAAATCTTTCGGTTTTCCTAAAACCCAAACAAACGGCATATCTTCATACGCATAGCCGTTTTCTTCTGAAAGTCCGTACTGCGATTTAGTGATTAACCCTTTTTCAGGCTTAATATGTTTTCTTTCAATTTCCCTAAACGTTAACTCATCGCCACCTATAATAAACTCAACTCCGGAAGCTCCCCAAATTTTGGACTCCATCATTAAAGTAATTAAATCGCGACCCTTTTCGCTCTTGATTAAATCTGTTAAATCATCATCTTGCTTACCGTCTTTTTTAGTAAACTTAATTTTTTTGTTTAGAACCGCATCAATTCTTTTTTGAATGATTCCACGCAGGAAACCATCCATAGACAGAATGTCGTGGTACAAATCGTAAAGTAATACACGGTTAGGGTAATAAACGCTTTCGGCACTAACGACACTTTCTTTTAGTTTGCCAATGTCCTTGCTGCTACGGTCAGGTGCTACAAGGGTAAGGTCATGTATAACGTATGCCTCATCAGGCTTTTTTTTAGTTACTTCCATAATTTAGAATCTTTGGGTGCGTTTTTGGTTAGAACCCCAAAAAACACCATCGTTTTGTGCGCTTTCGTCTTCGGGAGTTTCGGGCTTATCTGCCTTGTATGGCCAATCAGGATTAATGTTTCCCTCTTTGATGTCGTATAGCCATCCGGGACCTTCTTTATTGCCAATCATTAACTCCCAGTCTTCGCGAAATAAATCTAAGTTTACATTTGGATTGGCTTTGCGAACCAGCCAATAAGAGGCAATGACCTTGATTGTCTTTTTTAGGTTTTCATCTACAACCGTTGGAGCAACAACTGGATCAACTGTATCATCGCCAAAAAGAGCTTTTAAATCATATTTAAATAGGTATGATTTACAAAAGTCCTCAGCGGCTTTTATTTGCGATATAGCCTCGTTGGGATTACTTCTCGTAATCGCATCGATAATTTCAGGGTATAATTCGGTATTCAGTTCTGACGGTTGTACTAACATTACATTCGGTGTTTATTAGCGGTTCTAGGGAAACTTTCTATCGCTCCTGTTGAGTTGCTTATTGATATATCTTGTGCCTTTTTTACCGCCCCTTCTACGGCATCGGGTCCGTCCATTAATTTTGCCTTTCGGCTAAAGTTGGTAAACTGAGCGACCATTCGCTCCATGTGTGGGTTGGCTTTCTCCATGATGTTAAAAATCAATCTCCCCAAACGGTTTAATGGTTCAAGCGTTCCCTCAATCCTTGCGTATTTATCGGGCTTTTTTCTGTCGTCCGGACGAATAGGTAAAAAGGTTTTTTGTTCTTTTTCTAATCGATAAATATGTGGTAAAATCACCTGCTCATAAAATGGATTTTGAAGCGAGTTGTTTTCAATCCAAATATAAATAGGGTCAACACCGGCACGCTTGCAAATATCATGTGCTTCAAATAAGTATTCGCAAAATTGCGCATTACTCATTTGGTCAACCCAAACTTTGTATAAATAGTAGTGAATGCCTTTTTGACCTAAAATAACAATCGCCTTACTACTTGCATTCGTTTTGTCGGAGTTAGACGGTGCCGGGTCGGCATAGATCACCACAGTATCACAATGGCGTAATTGTGGGCATTTGTCAAAGAGTATGTCTTTAAAGGTGTCGCCACCGTCCATTGGATTGTTGCAATATTCCTTTTGAAAACTCTCAAATGAAATAGAGCTCTCCACTCTTTTTATATTAACCTCACTATTCTTTTGTGGCCAAGTACTTTTGCCGTCTTTATCGCGGATGTTTATAATGTCCCATTTATCGGCTTTCTTACCCATTTCGGTAATACAGCAATATTTGGCAATGATGTTCCCACAGGCAATCAATAATAAACCGTTTGAGATGGAACGGGTTGGAATCAAGGCTTGCTCTATCCATTTAACACGCTCTTTTACAAGTTCGATGTTTCGGCAAAATTCGTCCGTGTCGATATCATCAATTAGGATCACATCGGGACGGCTGGCATCGTTACGGGTTCCACGAGGGGATTGACCCGCACCAATGGCTCTAAAGGAAACGCCTTTGCGAGTTTTGAACTCGCTGGCTTCCCATGATCCAACTTTCTTTTGGATACCGTAATCAGCAATAATCCTGTTATTGCGTTCCAGTATTCCCTTATAAGGTAAAAGCAACCTTTCGGCGTTATCAGCGGAATTGGAAATTAAAAGAATATTCTTTTTCTTTCCAGTCATAGCCAAGTATAGTACCTCCATCATGGTGCGCCCTGACTTTGAGAGTTCTCGCGCCCACGAACGGACTTCGTACCATTCGTCATTAGCTAATACACGCTTGGTTGCTTTTTTATGAAATTCAGCGGGTTCGCTGGTATAATAATTTGGAAAGTAGTATTTAAACCACTCTTCGGGATTTTTCTCAAGAAATTGAATTCTTTTGAGTTTTGCCCCGTGGCTTTCGGTTAAGTCAATAGGTGTGGCATTGTCCATGTTTTCACAGAACTCACGCCATATATCTAAATACTCCTTATTGCTTACTTTTTTAGCCATTCTTTAATTTCGAGTTGATAAACTCATCAATGTAATTTTTGAATCTTTTTGCATCGTCTAAATCAATAGACTGGATGAACGTTAATAATTTTCTTGAAACCTCTACATATTCTCCTAAACCGATCTCCGTTTCCAGGCGTTGAATGTTCGAAGTAATTTTCGACATGATATCAGCCTCTTTTGAGTCAGGAATTGGTAGGGCTCTATCAGCAATCATTTCATTAAGTGCATCCAATTGGTTGTACCAATGCACCAGTTGAGCCTCTTTAGTGGTCAGTAAGCTTTTGCGAAGCTTCGCCCAATTATCCAACTCCGCCCATTTGCCAATAGTCTTTTCGGTTACGCCGGTGCGTTCGGCAATCTCCTTGAAGGTGATGCGCTCGTTTACATATAAGATGCGAGCATACTCCCGCTCTTGTGCTTTGGAAATTCCCATTTTACTACTTGATTACAGGGCAAAATTGACCAAAAACCACCCCTTATAAAAATATGTATGCAAGCCTTGCGCTCTTATTTTCAAGGCTTCGCAAACATTCGCAAGTTTGTACTCACAATAAGAAATAACCCAAAATTGTAACCTGTGAGTAACAAGTTTAAAAAGATTGACAAAGAGTTTTGCCTAACTGATAATAGCGTGAATGTTTATAAGTATCGCTTATTAACTGAAGGCTTGGATTTGGCTCAATACAAAAAGAATCCTATTGGTTTTTTAATGCACGACCGTGAAGGTGGTGTATTAGTAAAATGGGAGGATTTTAGAACTGAAGGCGATAGACTCTACGGTAAGCCTGTAATTAATCTATCACATCCAAAAGGTGAAGACATTGCCACGCAAGTCGAAAATGGCTTTATCAATGCTGCTTCCTGTGGTAAGATTATTTGTTTGGCTGCTTCTGATGATCCTAAACTAAGACTAGAAGGACAAACAGGACCAACAGTTACTAAATGGTTTCCCCGTGAAATATCCTTTGTTGATATTCCGGGCAATCATAACGCATTAGCGAATCTCTACGACATTAATGATAACGAGTTAAATCTCGCTGATTTTATAAAACCTAATCCTAAAGAAATGAGTAAAATCCTTTTGACAGCCGCTATGCTTACGGCTCTAAATTTAAGTGACAAGTCATCTGAAGATGATGCCGGAAAAGCATTTCAGGACTTAATTGACACGGCTGGAAAAGTACCAGGACTGGAAAAAGATTTGGCTGACAAAAAAACGGCTTTGACTGCAAAAGAAAAAGAGTTGGCCGACTTGAAAACGGCAGGTGTTGCCAAAGAAGTTCAGGACTTACTGGACAAAGGTAAAACCGACAAAAAATTGACGGCAGAATTGGCAACGGAGTTGGCAGACAGCTTTGCGGGTAATCCAGCAGTATTGGCCAAAGTAATTGCCGCAATGCCTGGCCAAACATTGATTACTGATCAGTTGGGTGACGATCCGAAAAACACATCTTCATTTGACGGTAAAAAATGGGATGACCTATATGCCTCGAACGAGTTGGAAGGCATAAGAACCAAGTTCCCGGACTTGTACGAAAAACTGAGAAAAGAAAAATTCCCTAACGCTTAATTAAATAATTATGGCAAATCCAAAAATACCACAAGAGTTTTGGAGCTCTTATATCGTCGAAAAATTAAGACGAACAAACCCACACATCATGCTGTGTTTTGATGAGTCAAAATATGTGCAAGGTGGTTCGGTAGTATATCTACCACAAGCCGGAGCAAAACCAAATGTTGTAAAAAACAGAGGCTTTGGAGCGGCAACGGCAGTACAACGTGGTGATACTGCGGTAATGTACGCCCTTGATGTTTTTACAACTGATCCAACCGCTGTTACTGTGGCTGAATCAATGGAAATCAGCTACGAAAAGACTGATTCTGTTTTGGCAGATCATACTGATACTTTGGCTGAATCCATCGGTGATGAATTAATCTATAACTGGATTAGAGGGGTGAAACCTGCTGCCGGTGGTGGAACTACTGTTGAATTCTTACCAGTAGGTAGAATAATTGCAACTATTGGAGCTGCTACAGCTGTGAACCCGGAAGACGGACAAACAGGAACCCGTAAGGCAATGACTTACAAAGAGGTTCAAGCGATGCAGGCGAAGTTTAATAAAGACAATGTACCAAGAGACAATCGTTATGCGATGGCAGAAAGTTACATGTACCAACAATTTATTGACTCTTTGTCAGCGAATCAAATGGCAACATTCCAAGCTACTGCCGATTTAGAAAACGGTATTGTTGGGAAATTTGCAGGCTTCACTTTCCTAGAAAGAAGCTCTGTTTTAGCTATTGACGATGCTGGTGTGTTCAGATTGCCTGGAGAAGCTATTGAAGCTACCGACAATTTAGCAAGCATCTTTTGGCAAAAAAATAGTGTAACAAAAGCACTTGGAGATACCAAACTTTTCCAGGATATGGATAACCCATTGTACTATGGTGATATTCATTCCGGATTAGTGAAAATGGGTGGTCGTTGCCGTCGTGAAGACTGGAAAGGAATTGGACTTATTATACAAGCTGCAACTGCTTAATCCTACGAACTAGATATTATATAACAAAAGGCTGTCTCTTAATGATGGCAGCCTTTTTTTAAAATTGATCACTGTGCAAGAATTTCTAACCATAGTCTTATATCCCTCTTTATTCGCTTTTTTAGGTATCGCTGGAACTAAGCTTTGGGATTGGGTAAAACCTAAGTTTCAAACTAAAATTGACAATGCCGATGCGCGAGCCAAAGAAATTGACAATGAAATCAAAAGTGCTGATTTTTATAAATCACTACTCGATGATTTAAAGAATAGGCTTGAGTTTGCTATTCATGCCATTGAGGAACGCGATCAAAGAATTGCGGAACGGGATAAAAAAATCGAGGAACGAGACAATAAGATAGATTTATTGTTGCGAGAGGTAGAACACCTTACTGATGAACTTCGAAAATTCAAACAACTTAACGGCAAAGCGGAATGACAAAACAAGCTTATGTAGATTATTTATACCCTTATGCACTGGCAAGTGAAAAGTTAACCGGTATTTCTGCCATTGCTCAACTGGCACAAGGCGCACTCGAAAGCGCATGGTTTTCTGTTGCACCAGGGAATATGATTTTTGGAGTAAAAGACACCGACGGTGTAAATGGAAATGAGCAATTGCTTACCACTACTGAATATTCAAGAAGTGCTAACGCCAAGTTTTCAAACATTATTTCGGTCACTCCGGTGATGCGAAACGGGCAAAAATGGTATAAGTACAAGATAAAAGATTACTTCAGGAAGTACGCAACCCCAAAAGACAGTTTTGTGGATCATGCCAACTTCTTTATTAAAAACAAACGCTATGCGAAGGCCTTAGCGGTAAAAAATGATCCTTATAAGTTCATTGACGAAATAGCGAAAGCAGGTTACGCAACTGACCCAAACTACGCAAATAGTTTAAAAAGTATCGCAAAAAGCATTGAAAAATTAATACCTAAAACAACTAAATAAAATGAAGCAATCAATTGTAAAAAGCATGTTGTGTGTATTGTTTTTTGTTGTTTTGGCCACAACACTAGTTTCTTGTAAAAGTACTAGTGTTGTACCGCCAACAACGACCGAAAAAACGATTACAACAACAATCAAAGAAGTAATTCACGACACTATTTTTCAAACAGAAAAGGATAGTAGCTACTATAAAGCCTATCTCGAATGTGTCAATGGGAAAGTCGTAATTACGAAGGATAAAAAACCTGTTGCGAAACCGGGTAAACATTTAGAACCTCCGAAAGTCAATTTACAGGATAATATACTTACGATAGATTGCAAAGCTGAAGCGCAAAAAATGTTTGCCAAATGGAAGGATGTTTACATCAAAGAGCATCAACAAGACATTCAAAAAATTCCGTACCCGGTACCGCTGGAACTCAGTTGGTGGCAATACACCCAAATCATTCTAGGTCGGTTATTTATTGTAATAGCCTTTTTGATAGGACTGGTATTCGCCTTTAAGAATCGAATTTAAAAATCATTTAAAACCATTTTAAAATGTCAAAAGATAAAGCGGCTGATTACTTCAGCAGACACCAAAGCGATGAATGTCATATTACGTCAGATAATCGTGTTTTTCATAGCAAAGGAACGGCGGACGGATTCGCCAACGGATTAAAAGACAAGGCTGTGGTTTCTTATACAAGAGAACAGTTTGAGTCGAAAGCGGAAGCTCCAACGGATGAAGCTCCTGAAGTTGACAAAGAATTGCGTTTCAAAAACCGTGTAGAGCGTTTGATTGCCCTTGGTTTAGAAAGAATTGAAGATGTATTTACTAATGCTGAAACGGGTGCTAGTATTAATGCTGCGGATGTTTATGAAATTACAGACGAAGAGTTTGAAATTTCAGTTACTCCAGTTGTTGTTATTGAACCTTCAAAAGAAGATGCTCCAAAAGTGTTAGCTCTTGAGTCTTTAAAAAACTTTGATGCTAGTACAGCAACTTATGAGGATGCAAAAGCCCCTGTAAAAGCCTTAGCAATTGAGTCACCAAGTCAGTTTAAAGTTGATTTGTTCGCTGCTATCGAAGCGCAAAAAGTAATCATTAACACTGAAGTTCAAGAGTAATGTCACAGGGAACTGGAACGCCAAAGGTAAATGTAGTAGTAACCAATGGCAACCTACAACGCCAAATCCAAGTACTGGACGGCGTTGCGGGACTCGTAGGAACTTCGGTTACAAAAATCGGGGTAATTGAAACGGTTTATAGTTACGATGATGCCGTTGCAAAAGGATACACCGTAGTTGGTGAGCCATTCTTAAATAAAGCAATTGAGTTGTTTTATCAGGAATTAGGCGGTAATCAGGCTTTAACGATTCTTGGTGTTGAAGATACCATGACCTTAACGCAAATGGTGACATCCACAAATGCCAACGGTCTTAAAAAATTATTGAACGCCGCTCAGGGAACAATAACTGTTGTGGGATTGATCCGTAAACCGGCTGTTGCTTATGTTATGCCGGCAGATCACTTTTTGGATAAAGATGTTGAGGATGCCTTGTTGGCTGCCAAAACATTGGGACAATACCAACAATCGATCAACAAACCGGTGCGTATGTTAATTGAAGGCAGAACCAACGATTTAGAAGCTGAATTATTTGAACCTAATACGGCCGAAAACGGTTTTGCAGGTGTGGTCTTGGGAAGTAACTTAAATGACGGTTCCGGGGCGGTTGCCCTAGCATTGGCCAGAGCAGTTAAGTATCCATCTCATGTGAAATTGGGTGACGGTCAAAACGGAGCTTTGACTATTCCACAGGCATACATTGGCGATAAAGCGATTGAGGATTATTTCCCTGAAGAATTAGACGCCTTTGCCAATGCCGGTTATATCATTATGCACCGTCGTGATGGCGCTGCGGGTTATTATTTCGCAAGGGACAATATGGCCACGGCTGATGACTTCAAAATTTTGGTACATGGTCGAGTAATCGACAAGGCACAACGTATTGCAACAGCTACAGCCACTCCATTACTGGAAACAACTGTTCGTGTTAATGCTGATGGAACCATTAATGATGCCGATGCGAAGCATTTAGAAGATACAATCAGTCAGCAATTGAAATCACAATTGACTGGTCAGGTAAGTAATATTGATGTAAACGTTCCGACGGATGCCAATATTATTAATACGAGCACCGGAGGAATTGAAGTAAAAGTGTTACCACTGGGTTATTTAACCTGGATAAAAGTAACCATAGGTTTAACCGCTAATTTATAGAAAATGGCAGATAATGTAAATATAACCTCAGACGAATGTGCCTGGTCTCGCTTTGAGATTAAAATATTAGGGCGTACCATCAAAGGTCTTCGAGGCTTTGGTTTCAAAAAAGAAGTTGAAAAAGAGCATTTATACGGTGCCGGTGATGATGCGATTGATATCATGTCCGGAAACAAAAAAGGTACCGGGAGCATCAAGGTTTTAGGCTTTGAAGCTGACGCCATGAATAAGGCGGCACGCGATGCCGGCTTTGATGATATTACCGATGTACCTCACGAAGCAATTGTAGTCACGTGCGCTTACAAAAAGAGAGCAATTGACCCGATTAAAACTTATGTAGCCTCGGGAGTCGGTTTTACAGAGAGCGGTGTTGACTTGGAGCAAAATGCCAAACATAGAGAAATTACATTGCCCTATTTGGCAATGAACGTGAAATTACCATAATCAAATAAACAACAACAAAATGAAAAACAATGCAATACCAGCAGGTGATTTAAAAACCATTTTCGCTAACAGACAAGCAAAAGAAGCCGAAAAGGCAAAACCAACGGCAAACACTACAGACGCTAAAGTGGCATTTATTGCCCGATTTAGTCAGGAGAAATTAGACAACTGGAAACAACAGTTTGGAGGTCGTGAGTTAATCTGTTTAAAAGTTGATGATGATATGGCGGTTTTGCGTCCACCAACCGCCGACGATTTAGGCGACTATATGACTTCTATCGGTACTAACGGTATGAGTAAGGCGGTGGCATTTATCATGGAGCAATTATGGCTGGAAGGTGATCATCCTTTAATTGAAGATGAGGATAAATTTATGGCCGTTTTTATGCAAATAAACAACATCCTGGAGGGGAAAAAAGCCGACTACTTTCGCTTTTAGTGATAAAGGCATAAAGGACTGTCAAAACAAAAAAGCCGGTATAGACTTTTTAATAGTCTTCGGGAGTATGAAGTTTGGATCCAATGCACTGAAAGAATGGGGTGATGAATTATTTTTTTATCGCACCGGAATAGCACTTGAATTAGCTAAAAAAGAGGGTAACTAAGTTATGAATAACACGATTGAATTTGTTTTAAGAATGCGAGATATGATGAGCTCGAACATAACGCGAGTTAGTTCGACTTCACAATCCGCATTTAATAGAATGAGTCAATCGGCTAATCAAGTAACGGGGCGAAATCGGATTTTGTCAATGAGTTTTAACGAACTCCAATCTAAAATCAGGGACGTTGAAAACACCATTTCTAGAAGTACGATTCCGACCCAAATTGCTGCAGCTCGTCGTGAGCTTGCATCACTACAAAGGCAATCTGCTAATCATACCGGAAATACAAACGGTGCTAGCGGTTCGAGTACAGGAGGAACTGGAATTGGAGCAATTGCTGGAGGAACAATATTAGGCAATGTTGTCACGCAAGGAATCTCAATGATTGGCGATGGTATTGGTAGTATGATTCGCGGAAGTATGGAAAAAGAGACGGCCATTGCTGGAATGTCTACTTTTTTAGGTAAAAAAGATGCTAGTCAGGCATATAAAAATATCCAAAAAGATGCTGAAGCAACTCCTTTTGATACTGCTTCTCTATTAATTGTAAATCGTTCTTTGATTTCGGCAGGTCTAAATGCCCAGAAAGCTAGAACTGACTCTATGAATTTAGCTAATGCTATTGTTGCCGTCGGTGGTTCTAATGATACCTTAACCCGTATGGCGGCAAATATGCAGCAGATTAAAACGGTGGGAAAAGCGACGGCGATGGATATTCGCCAGTTTGGAATAGCCGGGATTAATATTTACGAAATGTTGGCTCGATCAACAGGCAAAAATATCAATCAGGTTAAAGAAATGGATGTTACCTATGAGCAATTATCAAAAGCTATGGAATTAGCTGCCGGTAAAGGAGGTATTTATGAAAATGCGTTGGATACTGCCATGAACACTCAAACAGGAAAATGGAGTAATTTAAAAGAAAGTATTACGAATCGATTAACGGCAATTGGTGATGCTTTTTCTCCTGTAACCAACAAAGTGATGGATATGGGAGCCCAGTTTGCAAAAACAGGTGATTATATAATTCAATTTGCCAACTGGCTTACTTCAAGCTCTACTAGTGCTGGTGTTTTTATAGCTGTTGTAGGAGGATTGACGGCGGCTTTTATTACTTATCAAGCTATTATGGGCGGCGTAGCCTTGTGGACAGGGATTGTAACAAAAGCGCAATGGCTCTGGAATTTAGCATTAACCGCGAATCCAATAGGAATTGTTGTCGTTGCCATTGCGGGTTTAGTAGCCGGTGTGGCTATTGCCTATAACAAGTTTGAAAAATTCCGAGCAATTGTAGATGGTGTTTGGGGTGTTTTGAAAGAAGTGGGTAGTTTGATAAAATCTATTCTTATGGGTGATTTATCAGGTATAGCCAGCTCACTAAAAAACATCTTTACTGGAAAGTCATTTAATAACGGTTATGATCAATCTATTAATGAAAGTGCTGCTGCCAGACACAAACAAATAAAAGATAAAGCAACACAAGCGGCAAAAGATAAAACGAGTGATCTTGCTAAAACAGGGGCTTTAGCTGCTTCAAATAACGCATCAGGACAGACAGCGGGAACTACCGTTGCCGGTGCGGGTCCTAAAGTGGTTAATATTCATGTGGGCAAATTTTTTGACAACATTCAATTTACCACCATGAACGGCAAAGAATCGGCTCAAGAGCTTGAAAACATAGTAATGGAGGCTTTGGCCAGAGTGTTGTATAACGGTTCAAAATTGGTTTAATTATGAGTACTAACACAGCATTCGACTTATTAAAATTATACAAAACCTACTTTAATAACACCCCTTATTTTGTTTCGAACGACGATAACAAGCCTTTGACCCAAGAGCCGGGTTATTCCATAACAATGGAAAATCCCAGACCTAAAGGGAGTATTGATTATTCGAGTAAAAATATTGCATTTAATAAGATTGGCTCTTATGGTCAGGACATTTGGTTTCCTATTGAGTTATGGAAATCAGGAAGAAAATTAATTGAAATAGAGGCTTGTACGGTTGGGGTTAATTTAATGAAAGAAATTATAAGGACCCCGGTAAGCGAGCGAAAAGGTAAAGTGAAAGAATGTTTTGCTATTGATGATTACCGCTTTAGTATCAAAGGTTTTTTGATTGGTAAAAATCGATTAGTACCTGAAGATCAAATTCAACAACTAAAGGATTGGTTTGAAACGACAGAGCCTATAGAGTTGCACGGCGGTTATCCCGAAATATTCCTGGACGAAAGTTGTCGAGTTGCTGTAAGCAATTTGGACTTTCCGGAGGTACAAGGGAAAGCTCCTTGGATTCGTCCTTTTACAATGACCATAGAAACTGATTATATACAAGATTTAATTATACCGTAAATGTTTTACCTCACCAGCGATATCACTATAGGCGACTATAAAAAGGTAAAACCTTCAAAAGTAAGTTGGAAAACTGACGTGAATAGTTTTACTGATACTTGCACGATTGAGTTGCCCAGGATCACTTATCTGAAAACGGTAAAAACCGTGACTGAAGATAAGCAAGAACCTAACGAACGCAAGGAATACGTATTGAAGGAAAATGACAAGATCAGCGTATTACTTGGGTATGATGGAAATAATGTAAAGCGATTTGAGGGATTTATCAAGCGGGTCAATATGTCGATTCCGGTTAAAATTGAATGTGAGGGCTACAGCTATTTGTTATACAATATCATTTTTAATAAAAGCTATGCCAGCATAACGGTGAAGCAATTATTGACCGATGTGTGTGCCGGTACCGAAATAGTGCTTTCTGCTGATATGCCACACATTCCGTTGACGAATGTGAGGTTTAAAAATGCAAGCGGTATTCAGGTGTTGGAGTGGTTGCAAAAAGAGTGTCATTTGGCGGTTTATTTCAATTTTAATGAATTGTATGTCGGAACGATATTCGGTAAGAAAGGCAAAAAAGTAAAATTTCGTTTGGGTTGGAATACGGTTAAGGAGGATGACTTTAAAAAACGATTGGTTGATAAAAATGTTCGTGTTGTTATTCAGGAAAAAAACGGCAAAGGAGAAGTGAAGCGCACGAAGTCAGACGCTCAAAAATACAGCAACGAGAAAGCATTAAAAATAAAGGCGGGAATCCCTGCCGATTTATTGAAACAAATTGCGAACCGATTACAGACAAAAAGCAATTATAACGGCTACGAAGGTAACATAACAGCCTTTTTAGAACCTGCGGTTAACAAAGGAGATATTGCCGACATAGACGGTTATAAATATCCCGAAAAGTCAGGAAGCTTTTTTGTTGAAAGTGTTAGCGGATCGTTTGGAACCGCGGGAGGCAGGCAAACAATACAATTAGGTTTTTTAACAACAGCATAATGGCAACACCGGAACAAATAAGAAAAGCCTTAAAAGATATGGCCAAAAGTGACGGACCAGCCGTGAGCAATATTGCCAAGGTAAAATCAGTAGATGAAACGAAGGCTATTTGCGTACTGGTAGACGAAGACGATCAGGAGATTTTTGATGTTCGCCTTCGCCCGGTTCTCACCGGTAAAAAAAGTTTTATCCTGGTACCGAAAGTTGGCAGCTATGTTTTGGCCGTTCGTGTTGAAGATGATGATGACTGGATGGTGATTGCAGCCGATGAAGTGACAAAGGTTGCTTACTACGTGGGTAGTACCACACTGGAACTGACAGACAAAGTGCATATAGAAGCAGGTGGTGAAAATCTCGCCAGTTTAATAGATGATTTGTTTGAGGCTATTGCTAAAATGGTATTTACGACCAATGTAGGCCCTACTATTAAGCTGGTAAACAAACCCGAATTTGAAGCCCTGAGAACAAAATTTAAAACACTTTTAAAATGAGTTTAAATAAAGCCGCTTTGAAAACCGCCTTAATTGATTTGTTTACACATGAGCAAAAGGAGGAGGAAAATGCAGCCCAATCGATAGAACGATTGGCCACGGGTATTGCCAATGCCTTTGATGCTTTTGTAAAAACAGGTCAGGTAAATGTAACTGTAACAACAACGGGAACGGCAACCAACCACACAGGAAGCGGAACCGGTAATATAACATAAGATGCCACAGGATATATTATTAGATGAAAATTTGGATTTATTGATTGTTGACGGTGATTTTGTCATTGGCGAAAGTACGGCACAACATCAAAAATTATTGATCCTAAGTGATAAATGTGAGTTTAAGGATGTGCCGATGAGAGGCGTTGGAGCACGTCGCTATTTAGAGGATAACAGCCCGGATAATTTGGCGCGTGAAATACGACAGGAGTTCTCAATAGACGGAATGACTGTAAACAAGATACAAATAGCGCCCGACTTGACAATACAAGTAGATGCCAATTATTAAGGATATGACAGCAACAGCATTAACATTACAAACATGGTTTGATATTTCTCTACAGTACACGGGAAGTGTTATGAATGCTTATGCTATTGCGCTGGCAAATAATCGTTCCGTTACAAGTGAAATAACATCGGGAGAGCAATTGATGATTCCTGCGGATTTACCATTTTTCAATAGAGAGGTGCTCTATTTTGAGAGTAAAAAAATAATTCCGGCAACGGGAATAACCCAAGATGAGTTAGAAGTTCTTAACCCTATACTGGGTATCGGAACAATGACAATAGGAACCACATTTATAGTAGGATAAAATGGCAAGAAGCATTACAGAAATACAAAACGAAATTTTTGCCAACATTGCGGCAAATGAAAACTTATCGGTAATTAATTCTATCAGTGCTTCGGCAACTTTTAGACGATTTGTTTTTGTAGTAGCTTATTCGATTTGGTTGTTAGAAAGTTTATTTGATACCCACGCTACGGAGATTAACACTAAACTGGCCAGCCAAAAATCAGGAAGATTATCCTGGTACAAAACAATGGCTTTGCAGTTTCAATATGGTTTTGACTTGGTAACCGATAAAGATTATTTCGTAAATGGCGACGCTACTCAAGAAGAAATTGAAGCTTCTAAAATTATTAAATATTCAGCAGTTGGTGAGTCAGACGATGAAAGCCGTGTTATTATAAAAATAGCCGGAGAAACTAACGGTTCGCTTTCCCCAATTGAACCGGAACAAAAAGAATCATTTCAAACCTATATAAAGAGAATAAAATGGGCAGGGGCGAAAATAACTGTTATTAATTATTTACCGGACAGATTATTTTTAAACATTCAGATTAAGCGGGATGCACTAGTGTTAAGTAATACCGGTATGAGTATCCAAGATGCAAATTACCCTGTGAATGAAGCCATACAGCAATTTATGAAAGAATTGCCTTTTGATGGCGATTTAAGATTGTCTGCTTTGGTCGATAAATTGCAAAAAGTACCGGGAGTTTTAGATGCTACTATTGTAAGTGCGGCGAGTGCCTGGATTAATCCTGGTATTGACGGTTATGATATTCCACAGCCTATTTATATATCAAAGGTAGCCGAAAGCGGTTATTTTGAAGTAGTAACATTTGATAACATAGACTATGTGGTTTGATGTAAACTGGGACATATTAGTAATTAATCTGCTCCCTACTTTCTTAAGGAAACCCGCGCTTGTGGGTTACGTACAAGCTTTGATTAGTCCTATTGAAACCTTGTATTACAAATGGTACAACTGGCGAATAGATAATATTTACAAGTTAGATCATACGGGACAGGTTTGCTCTTTAGAAGGTTCTTTGAATGATAAGTTTGACCCAATTGAAAGGCGAATTTATATTGGTGAAGGTGATTTTTATGATACAACTTACATCTATACTGAGGCGGAGGGGCAGAAACGAAACATATATACTGAAGGGGAAGAGCCTACGATATGGCTAAGAACCGAGGGCGAGACGGCCGACACGGGACTGGACTTTGTTGTTTTTGTTCCAAAGACAATTTTTGCCTCGCAAATATACGCGCTAAAAGCGCACATTGATTTTTACAAAGCAGGAGGATTTAGATACTCAATTTTTGAAATATGAACAAAACAAATTTTAACCAAACTGGCGGTTTTCCGCTAAAAACTGAGCGCTTGCAAGAAATGCAAACGGCTTACTCTGTTTTTAATGCACTTGGTGCAGTTGCGGGAAACTTAAGTATTATATCAGGTTGTGAGTTGGCAGGAACAACGATTAAGAACGGATTTGTTTTTATCGAAGGCGAACTCTTAGAATTTCGTGAGGCAGCCGTGACGGAAACTTCTACTGTAATTATTATTGAAGAGGCGATAAACCGGGCGTTTGAAGACGGGTCTACCAAACAGGTTCACACTATTCGCTATGCCACGTTTGGAACTGCTGACACCAATTGGCCTTGGTCAGGTTTTAAACGCCCAATAGAGACTAAAAACATCCCAGTGGATTTAGTAGCAAAGCTTGAGTCTATAAATGATAAGGAAGATAAAACGACCATTGAGGCTTTAATCGAAAGAATAGAAGATCTGGAAACGGCGGCATTGACAATTCCAAAAATAAAAATCATAACTGGAACAGAAACTATAAGTTCAACAGCTGGCGGAAATAAGGAAGATGATTATACTAAAAACTATGTTTATGTATATCCTCCATCTGGATACGGCATGGCTAATTTAGTCGGTTTTATGCCTTCAATAGCACAAATTGCTTTTTCTGGGGATGTCAATTTAGATGACACAATATGGTGTAAATATAGGGTAGAGTATAATAGGGTAACAATCATTTGCAGTAATTCTGAAACAAGAGCTGCATCTAAGGTTAATTATATGGCGGTTTGGATTAAATATTAAATATTAATTATATGGCAACATTAGCACAAATATACGACTGGTTTATGACCGGCAAGAAGCCAACACAAGCACAATTTTGGGCTTCATGGGGGAGTTTTTTTCACAAGGATGAACAAATATCTCAAAGCAGCATTTCAGGACTTACAAGTGTTTTGAATCAAAAAGCAGAAACATCTCAATTAAACGGACATAAAACCGATATAACTGCTCACGCTGATTTGTTTAACTCTAAAGAAGATAAATCCCAAAAAGGTCTTGCAAATGGCTATGTCCCCTTGAATGACATAGTTAAAATTGGGTATCAATATCTAAGCATTGTTAACGACTTGATTAGCGGCGGTGAAACTGATTTGTTATCAGCTGAGCAAGGTGTCATTTTGCAAACTCAAATTGACAATATCAATATTCTTTTGGACTCTGACAATGTTAACTTGGACAACGTTCAGGAGTTGGTAGATGCTATTGAGACTATTCAAATGTCGTTGAGTTCTATCTTGGTTAATGACTTGACTACTGGTGGTGTTACCAAAGCACTAACGGCTGAGCAAGGAAAGGTTTTAAAAGCATTACTTGATTTAAGAGCTTTGAATTCGGAGGTGGTTCATAAAACTGGGGATGAATCTGTATCTGGAAATAAAAATCTTACGGGTACGACCCGCTTTGGTAATGCAAGCGGAGATAATCAGCTATTGTGGCAATTGCCTGGATTAAATGAGTTATTTTATAAAGAAACTAGTGGACAAGACTATGATGTAAAAACATCTCCTGTAAATCCAAATTCATTTTTTTGGAAAAACAATGAAGGTGTAGTACATCAATGTTTCTATTTTGGAGATGGAGACTTAGAAAATAATCTTTTTGCGATAACTGCCTCTCAGAATAACGGGGCGTACTGGCAAAGTGCATTATCCGTAAATGCAGGGGGACTGGTAGGAATTAATAATGCAAATCCAAGATACAACTCAGATGTCATAGGAATTAATAGAACAAGAGGTGTTATTAATTCAGATACAGAAATTTCAATATCTCCTACAACATGGGATATCACATATACTTCTCCTGACCTACCCGCTGATTTACAACAAGGTTATACCTATGATGGCACTTGTCACTATCTAATGGGTACTAATAGATTAACAAAATATAATTTTGCTTATTCGATTGTAATTGCTAATAATCCAAATCCATTAAGTGGGATACCTGGTGGAGTTGATCATGTTGGAGACGGGTGTTACTTAAATGGTTTTTTATACCTACCTCTTGAAAATGGTTCTTTGGCTCCTACGACTCTTAGCGCACAAAAAATAGGGAAGTATGATGCTATGACATTAAATCTAGTAACAACTTATGATGTTTCGGCTCAAAATCCAAGCGGGGCATCCATAACGACCGACGGAAGTATTTTGTATATGTTTGAATACTATGGATCGGGGAATAGAATCCTAAAATACAGCTTAACAGGGGCTTACTTAGGTAGCATAACAATAGCTAACCCTTTGCCTTTTGTTCAAGGAGCGAGCTACTATAACGGTCTTTTTTATGTATCAGATCAGGAGAGTTTGTATACAATAAGTTTAGACGGTTCTATTACCACTTTCTTAAGAACAGCTCCAGGAGATCAAGGACTAGCTCATAGAGCTCAGGGAGTACAAGTTGTAAACGGAGAAATACGATGGCACGTTGTGAAAATGCCAGGATATGTGTATAATAATTACTATTTAAATCCAGCAATAGGTGCGACTAAGAAATTTAAGGCTGATGTGTTTGGAAATATAACAGGTTCTTCGATAAAGTTTCCATCGACACAAGTTCCTATTACAGATCCTAATACTCTGGATGATTATGCAGAAGGTGTTTTTACTCCTAAAATAGAAGGATTGACAACCGCAGGGGTTGGAACTTATTCGGCTCAAAGTGGTTTTTACACTAAAATAGGTCGCTTAGTTTCGGTGCAAATATCCCTAATATGGTCAGCACATACCGGTACTGGCGATATGGTTATACGCGGTTTACCATTTCCAGTGGCCAATATAAATGCACAAGTTTCTGTCTATGGTAATGGTTTAACATTGGGTGCTAATAACTATCTCGCTGCTTTTGCAGAAGTTGGAACTACCCAGATTAACATTAGACAAACACCTACGGGCACTATGTTATCGGCATTTGTGGCTATAGACACCACTGCAAACTTAACTATGAATGTGACATATATGACTAATTAGAAGATAAATTTAATTATGAATTTTTAAATAAGTAGTAAATATCCCGAGGAGGACGGGAGGTAAAAAATAGTCCTCCAACATTTTTAACTCTTACCACAGAATTTAAAAATATAGCAACAAAGCCACAGCGTTGGAGGACATAAGTCTTCTATGCTGTGGCTTCGCTATTTTAATAATTCTGTGGTAGTGCAAAGTAAATCAAATTAAAATTAATAATCAATCATCAATCAAAAATCGAATGGAATTAAAAAAGAAAATTTTTACAACGGCACCTTTGCCATTTATGGGTCAAAAACGAAAGTTTTTAAAGCAGTTCAAACCTGCATTGCAAGCATATTCGCCAACAGCTACTTATGTAGATTTATTTGGTGGCAGCGGTTTATTGAGTCATACCGTTAAATCAATTTATCCAAATGCAAACGTAATCTATAATGATTATGATAACTACAGGGAGCGTTTATTGAATATTGATAAAACGAACGCTTTAATCGGTGATATTCGTCAATACCTAATAGATGTATCAAAAGATAAGAAGGTGCCGGAAAACATCAAAAAAATGATATTGTCGCGGGTTGCTCAGGAGGAAATCCAAACGGGTTATGTTGATTATATTACGTTGTCGAGTTCGATATTGTTTAGTATGAAGTATGTGTTGAGCTTGGAACAACTGGAAAAAGAGACTTTTTACAATTGTGTACGTCAGTCGGGTTATGATGCTACAGGCTATTTGGAAGGCTTGGAGGTCGTAAGCCAGTGCTATAAAGAGTTGTTTGCGAAGTATAAGGATTTGCCTAATGTGGTGTTTTTGGTTGATCCGCCTTATTTGTCAACCGAAGCCGGAACGTACAAGAGCTACTGGAAGCTTAGGGATTATCTTGATGTGCTGCAGGTGCTGGATGGTACGAAGTATTTTTATTTTACTTCAAACAAGTCCTCAATCATTGAGCTTTGTGAGTGGATTGAGACTAAAACGCCCATGAGCAATCCGTTTACGGGTTCTACAACGGCCACAATGAACGCCACCGTGAATTATAGCTCTAGTTATACGGATATAATGTTGTATAAATAGTTTTTAAATGTTGTTTAAATAGTAATTAAAAAGCCGGTACGTTGTGTACCGGCTTTTGTGGTTTTTGTGGTAAAAAAAGGAAATTTCGTTTTAAAATGTGGGAAATTTGGATTTTGCGATTATAAGAGACGTTTAAATCTAAAAAACGTTACACTCTTTCAGAAAAAAAATTATTTTTATTAGATTGACGTAAGCAGAATAGCTATTTCCACAAAAAAATAATTCAAACTGTGT
>RCUJ01000164.1_pt1 | contig 37203 bp, 28 predicted proteins | sample 2166321 | NCBI WGS metagenome assembly RCUJ01 (sample SAMN09932808, study PRJNA488358) | compost metagenome | feature: garden; material: soil; isolation source: compost soil in an enriched community after 118 h of incubation | place: Germany: Experimental Botanical Garden Goettingen | collected... | reverse complement strand
CGCCGTTGCGCTTGCCCACCGGCAGGCGCGTGGCGGCGACGATGTAGGCGTCTTGGATCTGCTTCGTCATGATCGTTCCTTAGTTGCGCAGCGGCTTGCCGGTTTCCAGGGTGTGGCGGATGCGGGCCTGGGTTTCGGGCGTGCGCAGCAATGCCACGAACTCCTTGCGCTCCACGGCCAGCAGCCATTCCTCGTCGACCTTGGTGCCGGTCTCGACCTCGCCGCCGCACAGCGCCACGGCCGCGCTGCGCGCCACGCGGTAGTCGTGGGCGCTGATCATGCCGCCTTCGCGCATGTTGACCAGCACCATCTCGAAGTTGGCGATGCCGTTGCGGCCCGCCACGGGCACGCCCTGCAGGCGGGCGGGCGGCGTGTAGCCGGCCTGGGCCGCGGCGCGCGCCTGGCCGATCGCGACGTACAGCAGTTCGTCGGGATGGAACAGCACGATGTCGTGTTCGCGGGCGAAGCCGGCATCGATGGCTTCCAGGGCGCTCTTGGCCACCTGCGCCATGGCGATGGTCTGGAAGACGGGCTGAAGGTAAGGGAAGACCTCGCCCGGCGTGGCCGTCCTGGCCGCCAGGGCCGCGGCGCGGCCGGCGAATTCCTTGCTGCCGCCACCTGCGGGGATCAGGCCCACGCCCGCCTCGACCAGGCCGATGTAGCTTTCCAGCGCCAGCACCCGGTGCGACGCGTGCATCAGGAACTCGCACCCGCCGCCCAGCGCCATGCCCTGCACGGCCGCCACGGTGGGAATCTGCGCGTACTTGAAGGCCTGGGAGGCACGCTGGAATTTCTCGACCGTGGCCTCCAGCATGTCCCACTGGCCGGCGGCGCAGGCTTCGACGACCTGCTGCAGGTTCGCGCCCACGGCAAAGGGCGGCTCGTGCCAGATGACCAGGCCGTCGAATTCGCGCTCGGCCTTCGCGACGGCCTGGAGCACGCCTTCCAGCACTTCGGCGCCCAGCGTGTGGTTGCGGGACGTGACGGACAGGATGGCGATGCCCGCGTCCACGCGGGGCAGGTTCCACAGGCGCACGCCTTCGTTTTCCCATACCGTGACGCCGCGGTCAGCGGGCGCCTCGCCGAACACGCGTTCGGGGAAGAGCTGGCGCGCATAGACAGGCAAGGAGGAACGGGGATGCAGCTTGCCCGTGCGCGCGGAATACGAGCCTTCCGGGGCATGCACGCCCTCGCGCGCGGGCTCCAGGGCCCAGGCGGGCAGGGGCGCGTCGCTCATGGCGCGGCCGGCGGCGATGTCCTCGGCGACGGCGGCGGCGATGGCCTGCCAGCCGGCCGCCTGCCAGGTTTCGAACGGGCCTTGCGACCAGCCGAATCCCCAGCGCATCGCCAGGTCCAGGTCGCGCGCGTTGTCGGCGACGTGCTCGAGCTGCACGGCGCTGTAGTGGAAGATGTCGCGGAACAGGCTCCAGAGGAACTGCGCCTGCGGGTGCGCGCTGGCGCGCAGCGCGGCGAAGCGTTTGGCGGGATCGCGTTCCTTGAGCAGCGCGGCGACTTCATCGGCCAGCTTGCCGCCGCTGGGCACGTAGTCCTGTGTCTTCAGGTCCAGCACCTGGATCTCGCGGCCCTGCTTGCGATAGACGCCGGCGCCGGTCTTCTGGCCCAGCGCGCCCTTGCCGATCAATGCCGCCAGCCAGTCCGGCAGCGCGAAATAGCGGTGCCAGGGGTCGTCGGGAAGGTTCTTTTCCATGGTGCCCACGACGTGGGCCAGCGTGTCCAGGCCGACCACGTCGGCGGTGCGGTAGGTGGCGCTCTTGGGGCGGCCGATCTTCGGGCCGGTCAGCGTATCGACCTCGTCGAAGCCCAGGCCCAGGCGCGCCGTGTGGTGCATGGCGGCCAGGATGGAAAACACGCCGATGCGGTTGGCGACGAAGTTCGGCGTGTCCAGCGCGCGGATCACGCCCTTGCCCAGCGTGGACGTCAGCCAGGTTTCAAGCTGATCGGGCACCAACGCCTGCGTATGGGACGTGGCGATGATCTCCACCAGCCGCATGTAGCGGGGCGGATTGAAGAAATGGATGCCGCAGAAGCGGCCGCGCAGCGCGGCGGGCAGCGCATTGGCCAGCGCGTCGATGGACAGGCCGGAGGTATTGGAGGCGATGATGGCGCCGGGCGAGACATGCGGCGCGATGCGTTCATACAGGGCCGTCTTCCAGTCCATGCGCTCGGCGATGGCTTCGATGACCAGGTCGCAGCCGCGCAGGCGTTCCAGGTCATCGTCGTAGTTCGCGGGCGCGATCAGCGCCATGCGGGCGGCGCCCGCCAGCGGCGCGGGCTCCAGTTTCTTCAGGCCGGCCAGCGCTTTCTTGACGGTGCCGTTGCGGTCGCCTTCCGGCGCGGCCAGGTCGAACAGCGTGACGGGCACGCCAGCGTTGGCAAGGTGGGCGGCGATCTGCGCGCCCATGACGCCGGCACCCAGGACGGCGACGTGTTTGACGACGAACTTGCTCAAGGAAGTCTCCTGTAAAGACGGGCGGACGGCACGGTGGCCGTCCGCCCGCGCTAGGCTAGAAGCGGGTCGACAACTGCAGGCCGAAGATGTGGGCGTTGCTGTCATACGTTCCCGCGACGCGGCCCTTGGTCGCTGGGCTGCCGGACGTCGTGTCGATGTCCGTATCGCGCAGGTACAGATAGGTATAGCCCACGTCGAGCGTGGTGTTCTTGGTGGCGGCCCATTGCACGCCCGTCGAGAACCAGTAGCGGTTGTTGTCGGGAAGGGACGTCGGGCGGTCGGCGGCGTTGTGAACCGGGGATTGGTCATACGCCAGGCCGAATTTCCACTTCCAGTCCGGCGCGAACTTGTAGTTGGCGCCCAGCGCCACCCGCCAGGTATCGCGGAAATTCAGCGGCAGGTCGTCGTCGCGCGCACCCGGGCCCGAGTTGCGGATCTTCAGCTCGGGGATGCTGCTCCAGCCCGTCCAGGAGACGTCGCCCAGCAGTTCCCATTTTTCATTGAGCTGGTGCGCGGCGCTCAGGATCAGCGTGTCCGGCAGGTCGACCGAAGCCTTGGCGTCGAACGACACCGATTGCCGCGCGGGGCCGATGTTGGTGATGTCGGTGTCGCCGGAGGCCTTGTGCTTGATCTTCGAGCGATAGGACAGGCCGATCCGCGTGTCTTCCGTCGGCTGCAGCATGAAGCCCACGTTCCAGCCCCAGGCGTCGCCCTTCAGGTTCAGGTCGGCGTCGCCGTTCGTGGCGAGAGGCAGACCGGCGATGGGCACCACGGTCTTTTTCTTGTAGTTGGCGTCGATGTGTTGCCAGTTCACGCCGAAGCCCATCGAGAATTTCTCGTTGACCTTGTAGGCGATGGACGGGTTGACGTTGATGGTCTTGATTTCGAATTTGTTGGAGTGGTACTGGCCCACCCAGCCGTCGTCGTATTCGGTCATCAGGCCGAAGGGGGCGCCCACGCCCAGGCCGATGAACCACTGCTCGTTCAATTGCCAGGAGGCATACAGGTTGGGCACGACGCCCAGGTTGCCGGCGTCTCCGCCATTGCCGCCGGTGGGGACCGAGCCGTTCAGTCCCGAGCCGGGGATGCCCGGCGCGCTGGGATTGCGGCTATTGCCGTTGTCCGAGAACTTGAACGAGGGCCTGATCAGGTTGACCCCGCCGGAAAAATTGGCGCCCGGCAGGTAGGTCATGCCCGCCGGGTTGAAGTAGATGATGCTGGCGTTTTCCGGATTTGCCGCCGAGCCCGCGTACGCGTTGCCCAGGCCGCTGGCGTTCTGCTCCAAAAGCTGAAAGCCGGCGGCGTAAGACGTTGCGGACGCGCCCAAGCCGACCACGATGGCCGACAAGGTGCTCAGGGACAATGAACGTCTGCGCATGGTACTGCCTCCTCGAGTTGGATTTGTGTCTCTCTTCCACTGCCGGTCTTGGTGCTCCGGTCTATCCGGCGCGAGCCGGTGTCCTGCGGTGCTGCGTACAGCGGTGCTGCGTAGCGCGGTGGTGCTAGGTCCTGCTGTCTTCGTAATGCAAGGGGCCGCCCGTGAAGGGGGCAAAGCCCGTTCCAAAAATGACGCCGGCGTCGGCCAGGTCGGCATCGGCCACGATGCCGGCGTCCACGCGCTGCCGGGTGGCGTCGATGAGCGGCTGGATCAGGCGCTTGGCCAGGCCGGCGGGCGCGGCGGCGGCGTCGCCGCTCTGCTTGACGGGCTTGCCGTCGCGCCAGGTGTAAAAGCCCTTGCCGCTTTTCTTGCCCAGTTCATTGCGCGCCAGCCGCTCGGCGAGGGAGCGGGGTGGAGCGGCGCCGCCGGCCAGCTCCTCGCCCGCCGCGCGCGCGATGTCCAGTCCCACGGTATCGGCCAGCTCCAGCGGTCCCATGGGCATGCCGAAGGCCACCATGGCCGCGTCCACGGTTTGCGGCGCGAGGCCTTCGTCCACGCTGCGCATGGCCTCGAGCATATAGGGCGCCAGGACGGCGTTCACCAGAAAGCCGGGCGCGCTGCGCACCGGCAGCGCCAGCTTGTCGATCTGGCCGACGAAGGCGCACGCGCGGGCGTGGGCCTCGGAGGCGTCGCCCTCGGCATGCACCACTTCCACGAGCGGCATCTTGGCGACCGGATTGAAGAAATGGATGCCCAGCAGCCGGTCGGGACGCGCCAGGCCGGCGCGCAAGGTTTCCAGCGACAGGCTGGAGGTATTGGTGGCCAGCAGCGCATCCGCCTTCATGCGGGGTTCGAGCGAGGCGTACAGCGCGCGCTTGGCCTCCGGCTGTTCGCTGATGGCCTCGATGACGATGTCGGCCAGCGGCACCCCGGCACCGGCCGGGTCGGGGATCAGCCGGTCGAATGCGGCGCGCGCCAGGCGCGGATCCTTCAGGCGCCGCGTAAACAGTTCGGCGGCGCGCTCGATGGCGGGCGCGATGCGCGCCATGTCCTGGTCCTGCAGCGTGACGGTCATGCCCTTGAGCGCGCACCAGGCCGCGATGTCGCCGCCCATCACGCCAGCGCCCACCACGTGCACGCGGCGCGCGGCCGCGATGCCGGCCTGCTTGCCGTTGGCCTTCAGGCGCTCCTGCAGCCGGAACACGCGCAGCAGGTTGCGGGCGGTGCCCGACGCGATGATGCCGTCGATCAGTTCGGGAGCCTTCAACGCGTTGCCGCCGTGCTTCTCCCAGATCGTGACGATGGCGGGCGCGGCGGGGTAGTGCCCCAGGGGGTCCTTGGCCGCGATCTGCTTGCGGGCGCGATTGGCCACGACGGACTTCAGCGGCCAGCGGTTTGCCCAGCCGGCCGGGCCGCGCGCGCGCCGGGCGGGCTTGCGCGACAGCACGGTCTGGCGTGCCGCCGCCAGCAGCAGGCGGGGCGGCACGCGGGCGTCGGCCAAGCCCAGCGCGGCGGCGCGGCGGGCGTCGGCGCCGCGGCCGGTCAGCATCATGTCCAGCGCGGCGGGCGCGCCGATTACCTGCGGCAGCCGCAGCATGCCGCCCCAGCCGGGGAAGATGCCCAGCATGACCTCGGGCAGCGCGAGCGAGGTGCCCGGCTGGTCGGCCACCAGCCGGTAGCGGCAGGCCAGCGCCAGTTCCAGGCCGCCGCCCAGACAGTTGCCCTGGATCAAGGCCAGGGTGGGATAGCGCACGGCGGCCAGGCGGTTCATGAGGTTCCAGCCGCGCGCCACCAGCGCGCGCCCCTGCTCGGGCGTGTCGAGACTGGCGAATTCGTTGATGTCGGCTCCCACGATGAAACCGGTGGCCTTGCCGGACTGGATGATCAGCCCCTTCGGCGGATCGGCGTCCAGCGCGTCCAGCACCACGGCCAGCTCGGCCATGGTGTCGGCAGACAGGGCGTTGACCGCACTGCCCGCGCGGTCGAACGTCAGCCAGGCCAGGCCGTCGGGATCGCGGTCCAGGCGCCAGTGGGAAAGCGTGTCCAGTGTCGTCATGGGCGGTCCTCGTCCAGGGTTTCGACCAGCATCGCGCCGCCTTGGCCGCCGCCGATGCAGATGGCCGCCATGCCGCGCCGGCCGCCTCGGCGCTTGAGCGCGTCGAGCAAATGCAGCACGATGCGGGCGCCGGATGCGCCCACGGGATGGCCGATCGCGATGGCGCCGCCATCCACGTTGAGCTTGCCGGGGTCCAGTTCGCCCCACGCGGGCGTGCCGAAATTCTCTTGGCAATAGGCCTCGTCCCGCCACGCGGCCAGGCAGCCTAGCACCTGCGCGGCGAAGGCCTCGTTGATTTCCCACAAGTCCAGGTCATTGAGGCCCAGGCCGTGGCGCTGCAGGATGGGGGTGGCGGCATGCACCGGGCCCAGGCCCATTTGCGCGGGATCCAGGCCGGCCCACTGGCTGTCGACGATGCGGCCCAGCGGGCGCAGGTTCCATTTGCGCACGGCCTCTTCCGAGGCCAGCACCAGCATGGCCGCGCCGTCGGTCACCTGCGAACTGTTGCCCGCGGTGATGTTGCCCCAGGGCTTGTCGAAGACGGGCTTGAGTTTGGCCAGTTTCTCGGGCGTGGAGTCGTCGCGCACGCCGTCGTCTTCGGCGTGAAGCTTGCCCCGCGTGTCGATCAGCGGCGTGATCTCGGGCATGCCGGCCGTGCGCGCCGCCAGCGCGCGCCGATGGCTGCCGGCGGCATAGGCGTCCATCGCGGCGCGGTCGATGCCGAAGAGGGTGGCGATGTTCTCGGCGGTCTGTCCCATCGACAGGCCCACGACCGGGTCCGTCAGGCCCTTGAGCAGGCCGATGACCGGCGCCAGGTACTTCAGACGCAAGCCGCGCAACGCCGCCAGCTTCGCGCCCGGGCCGCGCGCCGCGTACCAGCGCGACAGCCAGCGCACCATGTCGTCGGAGAACAACACGGGCGCGCGCGAAAGCGCGTCCGTGCCGCCCGCCAGCACCAGTTGCGAGCGGCCCGACTGGATGTTGGCGATGCCCGAGTCCAGCGCCTGCATGCCCGACGCGCAGTTGCGCATCACGGTCCAGCCGGGCACGCGGTTGCCGCAGCCCAGGCGCAAGGCGATGACGCGGCCGATGTTGACTTCATCGGGCGAGGGCGCGGCGCAGCCCACGATGACCTCATCCAGGTCGGTGGGCGCATAGGGCTGGCGCAGCAGCAGGGCGCGGCCTGCCTGCACGGCAAGGTCGCCGGCGGAGAAGGGGCCCGGCCCGCTGCGCGCCTTCAGGAAGGGCGTGCGCGTGCCATCGACGACGTAAACCGGTTTGAATGCCATCCGTTCTGTTCCTTAGGCGACCTTGCGTTCGGCCGCGGCCTGGGCCGCGCTGGCGGCGCCAAGGTCAAAGGGGAAATCATCCACTTTCACGACGGTATCGCGCAAGCGGTTGCGGCGTTTCACGACCGCGTATTCTTCGGCCGTGATGCCGCCGATCGTGACCGCGGCATCGGCGATGTCGCGCACGTTGGCCTGCGGATTGCCGTCCAGCGCGCCACGTTTTTCAAGCTCGCGGATCTTGGCCTCGATGGGCTCGGCCTCAAGCGTGGCGGCCAGCGCCTGTTCGATCGCACCCACGGGCTCGTCGGCGGTGGCGGGCAGATGGCAGCCGGCCGTCAGCCGGTCGCGCGTGGCGCCGGGGTTGATGAGCAGCCGCGCCACGTCCTGGCCAAGCTGGTCGGACGGCAGCGTCTGGCCATGGCCCCACGGGAAGATGATGCGGCGCAGGCTCCAGGCGACGAAACGGTTCGGGAAGTTATCCAGCACGCCGTCGAAGGCTTCTTGCGCCTTGAACAGCGCGTCCTGGATGGACCAGTGCGCAAGCGGCGCGTCGGCCGCCTGCCGGCCTTCGTCCTCGAAGCGCTTGAGCGTGGCGCTGATCAGGTACATCTGCGACAGCACGTCGCCCAGCCGCCCCGACAGGCGCTCGCGGCGTTTCAGGCTGCCGCCCAGCACCAGCATCGAGGCATCCGCCAGCAAGGCAAAGGCCGCCGAGTAGCGGCTGAGCAACTGGTAGTAGCGTTTCATGGAGGGCGCCACGTCGGCGTTCACGGCGACAAAGCGCGCGCCGGTCAGCGCGGTGCCGAGCGCGCGCAGCTTGTTCTTCGCGACAAAGCCCACATGGCCCCAGAAGGCGCGGTCGAAGTCGGTCAGGCCCTGCTGGCGGTCGGGCGACTGCGCGGCCTGCATCTCGGCCAGCACATACGGATGGCAGCGGATCGCGCCCTGGCCGAAGATGATCAGGCTGCGAGTCAGGATGTTCGCGCCTTCCACGGTGATGCCGATGGGAATCTGCTGGTAGGCGCGGCCCAGGAAGTTGGACGGCCCCAGGCAGATGCCCTTGCCGCCGATCACGTCCATGCCGTCGTTGACGACCTGGCGCGCGCGTTCCGTGACGTGGTACTTGACGATGGCCGACACGACGGACGGCTTTTCGCCCAGGTCCACGGCGCCGGCCGTCATGCTGCGCGCGGCGTCCATCATGTAGGTGTGGCCGCCGATGCGCGCCAGCGCCTCTTCCACGCCTTCGAACTTGCCGACCGGCATGCGGAACTGGCTGCGCACGCGCGCATACCCACCCACGGCGCGCGCCGTCAGCTTGGACATGCCGGTGTTGGAAGAGGGCAGCGAAATCGATCGGCCCGCGGCCAGGCATTCCATCAGCATGCGCCAGCCCTGGCCGGCCATGGCGGGGCCGCCGATGATGAAGTCCAGCGGCATGAAGACGTCCGTGCCGCGCGTGGGGCCGTTCATGAACATGGCGTTCAGCGGGAAGTGGCGGCGGCCGGTGTCCACGCCGGGATGGTCGTGCGGCACCAGCGCGCAGGTGATGCCCAGGTCTTTCTTGCCGCCCAGCAGCCCGTCCGGGTCGTACAGGCGGAACGCCAGGCCCAGCAAGGTGCAGACGGGCGCCAGCGTGATGTAGCGCTTGTCCCAGGTGACCCGCATGCCGATCACTTCGCGGCCCTGCCATTCGCCCTTGCACACGATGCCGCTGTCGGGAATGGCGGCCGCGTCGGAGCCCGCCCAGGGGCTGGTCAGCGCGAAGGCGGGGACCTCTTCGCCGCGCGCCAGGCGCGGCAGGTAATGGTTCTTCTGCTCTTCGGTGCCGTAATGCAGCAGCAGTTCGGCCGGCCCCAGCGAGTTCGGCACCATGACCGAGACGGCCAGCGCCGACGAGCGCGTGGACAGCTTGGTCACGATCTCGGAGTGGGCGTAGGCCGAGAAGGCCAGGCCACCGTATTCCTTGGGAATGATCATGCCCAGAAAGCCCTCGGCCTTCAGGTAGTTCCAGACCTCGGGGGGCAGGTCGTAGCGCTCTTGCGTGACGCTCCAGTCATTGACCATGCGGCAGGCGGTTTCGGCCTGATTGTCCAGGAAGCGCTGTTCCTCGTCGGTCAGGCGCGGGCGGGGATAGGCCAGCAGGCGGCTCCAGTCGGGCCGGCCGCGGAACAGTTCGCCTTCCCACCACACCGTGCCCGCTTCCAGCGCATCGCGCTCGGTGTCCGACATCTGCGGCAGCACCTTGCGATACAGATTGAAGATCGGCGCGGTCAGCAAGGCCCGCCGGATGGGGCGCACGGCCAGCGTGACGGCGATCAGGAGCGCGATGACGACCAGCGCGAGGATGACTGCGTTCATTACTTTGTCTCCGTGGATGTTCTGTTCTGGCTGCCCGCTCGACGAACCCGTCAGGTTCCCGGCAAGTGCGGCAGCGGCGAGCGCAAGCCGCCCAGCAGGAAGCTCATCAGCCGGGGCAGCAGCAGGTCGGGGTTATTGGGCTGTTCGGCTTCGTCGACGGTCAACCCGGTGACGGACCGCAGCAGGTCGGTGCCGATGATGGCGTACGAGGTGGCGCCCAGCATGAACTGGAAACGCCAGATGATTTCGGCCTTGGGCACATCGGGCAGCGCGGCGAACAGCGCCTTCCGATAGCGGCCGAGCACGTCCGCGTATTCCTCCGCGAACAGTGCGCGGATGAAATCGGAAGGATCCGTCATGGTCCGTTCCAACAGCGGCAGGAAGGTGCTGCCCGCCTGGGCGGGGTCGGCGGCCAGGCGCAGCAGGGTGCCGAAGAAGGCATCCACGATCTGCGAGGGCTTGAGAGGCTTGCCCGCGGCTTGCGCCTCGAGTTCGTCCAAAAGGCGCAGGCGCTCGCGGTTCAGCACTTCCAGGCGCCGTTTTAGCACCGCCTGCACGAGTGACTCCTTGGAGCCGAAGTGGTAGTTCACCGACGCCAGGTTCACGCCGGCGGCGCCGGTGATCTGACGCATGGAGGTGCCGTCGTGCCCTTGTTGCGCGAACAGGGCTTCGGCGGTGTCCAGGATGGTTTCCCGGGTAGTGATCGATCTGATTTCTTGCATATGGTTGAATTCAAACGTTTGTTTAAAAACGATTATGCGTGAGGGATGGACGAGAAGCGAGCCTCGGCTATCCCCAATAGGGTTTACCCCTAATCGCGCGTGGCATATGCGAGACGGACATCGAGACCGGCCTGCGCTCGGCCGGATGGATGACGTCAACCCGGACGGACGGATGAACGGATTTCAGAGAGGGAGGGTGAGGCTGAGCCGTTCGTCCTCGGACACCGGCCCTAGGATGAATGTGGTCTGGAAGGCAGGCGCAAAACGCCGCAGTATCAGCGCGAGGACATGAATGCATTGCCCCCGCGTGTGTGCCTGGCGTGCCGGTCCGCCGCCTTGGCGCCGCAGGCCAATCGCCCTGATACAGGAGCACGAGAAAATGAAGACCTACCGAGTGGGACTGCTGGTTGACGGGTATGAGCAACCCGGCTGGATGCATGAGATGGTTGAGTGGCTCGTCCATAGCCAGGATTTCGAGATCGCGGCGTTGCTGGTGATGAATTCGGAAGGGATCGACAAGGCACCGCGTCTGGGTGTGAAGGCGTTGTTCGGCACGCTGTCGCGCCTGGAGGCCAGGCTGCTGCCTCAAAAGCAGCGTGTGATGCTGGCTTGCGGCGACATGCGCGACAGCCTGCCGTCTGCGCAGGTATCGGTGGTGCCGTTGGCGCCCGGCGCGGAGGATGCGCAAGCGCAGCGCGAGGTGGATGCACTGGATCTGGACCTGGTGATCACCTTGGGCGCTTCGCTGGCGACACGCGCGCAAATGACAAGCTGGGCCCGCCTGGGCGTGTGGCAATTGAGCTATTCGGATATCGCGGTGGCGACCAGCCGCTACGCGGGGTTTTGGGAGGTCTTCCAGCGCGAGGATCACACTACCGTAAAACTCTGGCGGGTGGGCGCGAATGCGGACGAGGACGAGCTGCTGGACCAGCGCAGTTTCAACACGGAAGTCTTCTGGCTGAAGAATCAGGCGCGCGCATTCAGTTTGGGAAATTTCATGGTCTACGACGCCCTGCAGGCGCTGGCCCGCGCCAGGCAAAGCGTGGCGCCGCCCGCCATGCAGATCATGAGCGGCCCGCGCCGCGCGGATCCGGCGGAGTGGGACAGCGCCGCTTATATCGCGCGTCAGGCATGGTTAATGTCGGATTTGATTGTGCGGCGCGTCATGAAGCGCAATGTGCGCTGGCGGATTGGTATGTTTCCCTCTGCCCGGCAGCAGGCGGTGGTATCGGAGGCCATGGTATTGCAACCGCCGAAAGGAAGGTTTTTCGCGGATCCGTTTGTTTATACCCACGATAAGAAGCCGTATATATTCTTCGAAGATTACGACTTCACTTCCCGGAAGGGGACGATCTCGGTTGCGACCTACTCCGACGGGGCTTTCCGGCTGTTAGGCACGGCCCTGAACCTGCCTTATCACCTGTCCTTTCCGTATATATTCGAACACGACGGCGTAACCTACATGGTGCCGGAAACGTGTGGAAATCGCAGTATCGAGCTCTGGAAATGCACGGAATTTCCACTTAAATGGGAGCTCGACGTTAATCTGATGACGAATATATCGGCCGTCGATACCATTATTTTCAAGCACGGAGAATATTGGTGGTTATTAACAAACATCGACCGGACGGATGGCCAGAGCCATTGCGACGAACTGTTCGCATTTTTCTCGGATTCGCCGCGTTCGACCGAATGGACGCCGCACGCCTGCAACCCGATCGTGCGCAACCCGATGCGCGCCCGCAACGCCGGGATCGTTGTGTCGCCTAGCGGAGACGTGATCCGCTGCGCGCAGTACCAGGGCTTCTGCCACTATGGCAAGGGCGTCTCGCTGAACCGGATCGAAGAACTGACGCCTTCCACCTACGTCGAAACGGACGGCGAAATCCACTACGCGAGCTTCCTCAGAAAACGTCATGCTTCAATGCACCATTGGCATCATCAAGGCGGACACACGGTATTTGACTTCGCCTATATGGAGTAAATTCGCCCGCGGGCGCCAAAATAAAAATGTTACCTATATTTCGAATACAGGGAACGCTACCGGGCATAATGTGTCCGCGGATACATATAGATAGTTTTCCCTTCAAATCCGGCTACTGTGTGCCGCGTCCGGCGGATGTCCCGGCGCGGCATTTTTTCGTCTGTAACAATGGCCCGAACGGGCCGGAGAGCGGCCCTGCGAGCCGCTTTGCTAGGGAAAACCTGAGCAGGGCGCCGCCCGCGCTGGTGGAAACCCTAGCGGCAAAAAGGACGAGATGGCTGTCTCATCCATATTTAGGATCGTGATTAAGGCTAACGAATGATTTCTGATTTTATCGGATTATATCGCCCTGAAACGTCTTGATTTTGACAAATCCGAACCATAAGATGGGTTCATGCCATCCGTTATGTTGGCTACGAAAGTCTCCCAGCCCAAATGCCCCGGTCCGGCTTCATTAGATATTCCGGGATATGCGGACCACCCCCGCGGGGGCTGGAAAAAAAATAGTCTTCAGCACAGCGAAGATCCCTTCTAGGCCCGTCGAAAAACCGGGAGGACACCATGGCCAAGATGGTCCTGATTGAAGCTCATCCGCTCTTGCGGTTGGGTTTGTGGCAGATACTGAGCAAGTTGGACGATGTGTGGGAAATCGAGGGAATGGGCTTGGCGGACGTGTCCAAGGCCGATGGCGTGCATGCTGGCGCCGATCTCCTGATCTATGGGTTGCCGGTGGATACCGATGAAGCCTGGAGCGCCTTGCACGAGATTCAGCGCGTGCTGACGCCCAAGCGCATCCTGCTGTTGACGGACGTCATGCCCTTGCCGATGCCCGTGCAAGGTCTGCCTGGCGCAAGCGTTTACGGCTGCCTGATGAAAACGGCTTCCGTCGAAATCCTTGAAGCAGCGATCCGCCTGGTCATGGCGGGCGGGCAATGCTTCCCTAGCGAACAGGCGTTGCAGGCTCCGGCCTCGACCGTTTGCGCCCTGCCGGCACGGGACGCGGACGATGCGGGCGGCAAGGGCTCGATGCCCGTCAGCGCGGGCGCCCAGCTGCTTCAGATCACACCGCGTCAATACGAAGTACTGGTGCTGCTTGCCAGGGGTTATCCGATCAAGACCGTCAGCCGTATGCTGAATATTTCCGTGGCAACTGCCAAGACGCACGCGTGCACGCTCTACCAGCGCCTGCATGTCAAGAACAAGGGCGAAGCCGTATACGCGGCGCTGCAACGCGGCGCGACCTTGGAATGGCATGAACCGAATGGCAGGGATGTGGACGCCGGGCAGATCTATGGGCGCAAGCTCGGGTAGTCGACGGTTTGCGTTGCCTGCCCGGCAGCCTGGAACACTGTTGTTCCGCCGCTGCCGGGTTCGCGCATAGCCGACACGGCTAAGGCTTACACAGCAGTATCCGCGCTTGCAGTGCTGCTGCTTTCCTCCACCAATCATCCTCCTGAACGAGATTCAGCGGACGTAGCCGCTGATAGCATGGGTTGTGTCCGCAAGCATGGATTGAGAGGGCGAATCACTTAGTCTCGCCACCGCGATTCGATGTAGCGGACGAGATTCCCTTGAGGTCTGGCGGCGCGCGTGAACCGCGCATCGCGCCGCGATGCGCCAGCGTCATGGGAACCGTGTGTGGGCCATGCGTCACAAGGTTCTTCCCGGGATGACAACCGTACTGATCGAAGACTACGCTCTGCTTCGTGTCGCCATTCAGCATGTGCTGGAACGTGTACGCAACGCCGACGATATCCTGGCCATCTCGCCAGCTCACCTGCTCAACATGTCAAGCTCGATCAACCGTCCAGTGGAATTGCTGGTGGTGGGTTGCGGCGGCGTGGCGGAACAGGACATAGGGCTGTTGTCGCAGGCGATGGCCTTCTTCATGCCCCGGCTGGTGCTGGTGCTGTATTCCGCGCTGGACCCGAGCGTGATGGGCGCGTGCGCGCGGGCGGGGGTGGCGGGCTATCTGCCCAAGGCCTCCAGCCCGGACGCACTGGCCGCGGCGGTGAGCCTGGTGATCGCGGGGGGCGAATGCTATCCGCAACCCGCGGGCAGGCCGCAAGGGGCGCCGCACACCTCGGTGCAGGAACTGCGCGAACTGACGCAGCGCCAGGAAGAGATCCTGCAGTTGCTGGTACAGGGCAAGACCATGCGCGAAATCGGGCAGCAGGTAGGCATATCGGTGGCCACCGTGAAAAGCCACGCGCGCACGCTCTACTGGAAACTGAACGCGCGCAACCAGGCCGAGGCGGCCTACATCGCGGTGCAGATGGGATTGGTCAGAAGCGCCAACGGCCCCGCGCCGGGCAAAGGCGAGACGGGCTGAGGCGCAATGGAGTCAGGGCCTGTGCGGGTTGCGATGGCAGCCCCCACAGGCCCTGGTTCGTTCAGAAGGAATGGACCCTCGGACCCGCGATGTCCGTGGCTCCGCGGTCGATCAGATATCGCCTTCGCGGGCGCGCGTATCCGCCGGCGCGGGCTTGCCCTTCGATGCCACGATGGCCGCGAATTCGCGTTCCGCGGCGCTCAGCACGGCATCCACGTGCAGGTGGGCAAGGGCGTACTGGCGCGCGGCCGCGCCCAGGGTCTCGCGGATCTGCGAGTTGTAGCTCAACTTGCGCACGGCTTCGGCCATGGCCACCGCGTCTTCGGGCGGCGTCAGCAGGCCGCAGTGCGCCACCACGCCAGCCAGCTCCGTGCCCCGCGCCGCGCCGCACACCACGGGCCGGCCGCTGGCCAGCATGCCGGTCAGCTTGGACGGCATGACCAAGTCCGCCGCGCCGGCCCGTTGCGGCAATAAATGGATATCCGCCGTGTTGAGCAGCGCGCCCAGGCGGTCGGCCGGTTGCAGGTCCAGGAAGACGACGCGGGGCAGGCCCTTGCATTTTTCTTCGAGTGGCGCGCGTTCCGGGCCCTGTCCGCAGAAGATGAACCACAGCCTGTCCTCGCGGCTCAGCCTGCGGGCCACCTCCGCCAGCGTCTGCAAGCCCTGTTTGCCGCCCATGTTTCCGGAATACAGGGCGACGATGGCGCTGTCGGGGATGCCGAGCTGGGCGCGGTACGCACCGCGCTCGGCATGCGGCGTGATGGCGTTGACGTCGATCCAGTTGGGCAGCAGCACGGCGCGGTCGGGGGCCACGCCCTTGGCCAGCGCCAGTTCCAGCATGCGGTTCGATATGGTGGAGACGCGGTCGAAACGGCGCATCAGCCAGCGCTCCGCGCGCTTGACCAACGCGCGCAGGCCCGCGCCCTTGAGCAGGCCCAGCTCGAACGCGGCGTCCACTTCATAGTCCTGGATGTGCAGCCAGGCACGGGCGCCGCAGAGCCGCGCGGCAAGCCAGGCGCCCGGCGCGCAAAAGAGCGCGGGCTCCACCACGAGGATGACATCGGGCCTGCGCGCGGCCGCACGCAGCAGCGACGGCAGGCTGGACAGGGCGAAGCTGGCCAGGTGGACCAGGCGCTTCGCGCCGCCCGGCCTGGCGGGCACCCACAGCGGCGCCCGCCGCACCGTCACGCCCCGGCGTTCTTCCGTGGCGTAGCGGCCGGCCCGGTAGCCGTCGTGGACCCGCCATTGCGGATAGTAGGGCGGGGCGGTCACGACGCTGACCTCATGGCCGCGCGCGGCCAGCCATTCGGCCATCTCGGCGCTGTACTTTCCGATGCCGGTCAGTTCGGGCGCGTAGTTGATGCCGTAGATGAGTATTTTCATGTCGGCGTGGCCGCCCGGGGCCGGATGGGGCGGCACGGGTTGCCGTGGCAGACCATGGCCGACGGCATGTTGCGGAACACCGAGCTGCGCGCACCGACCACGGCCTCGCGCCCGATGGTCACGCCCGGACCGACAAACACGTCGGTCGCCACCCACGCGCCTTCCTCGATTCGCACGGCCCGTTCGCGCAAGGGAAAATCGGGCTGCCCGGCGTCGTGGTCCGCCGCGCACAGGTAGCTGCGCTGGGACACCACGGCATGCGCGCCGATGTGGATCGGGCCCAGGCTGTATATCACCGCGTCGTCCCCGATCCAGGCGTAGTCTCCGATCTCCACCTTCCAGGGGTAGGTCACGGTGGCGGTGGGCCGGATCAGCACCTTGCGGCCCACGCGGGCGCCGAAGCGGCGCAGCAGCCAGCGGCGAAAGCCGTAGGCCACCTGGGGCGACCAGCGGAACAGCGTCCCTTGCACCATCCACCAGAGCTGCACGGTCAGCGCCGAACGGCCGCGCTGCCCCGGCGCCAGCGCAAACTGGTCCAGGCGTTGCAGTGCGCTCATTTGGTCGCTCCCGCCACGGCGTCGCGCTGGGAGGCCGCCGCGCTGGCCCGCCGCGCCTTCAGGATCTCTTCGGTCTTGATGCGGATCTGCCAGTAATACATGGCGCGCGCGACCGCGTAGTCATAGCCGGCCTTGCCGTCCAGGAAGCCCAGCCGGAAGACATAGGAATGCAGGAACGAGATCGGCGCCTTGAACGGCATGGCCTGGAAGATCCGCTTGAGCAGGGCGCGCCCGCCCACGTTGGCTTCGCGCGGGTCGTTCATCAGCCCCTTGGTGCGCAGATTGGCCTCCCAGTCCGAATAGCGGTTGTGCTTGTCGAAATAGTGGTAGAGCGAATCATGATCGTTGTGGACCATGCGCTGGCGCAAGGCGAACGTCTCGCCTTCGACCTGCGGCTGATAGTGGCCTTCCACTTCCCACATGTTGGCGACGTCCAGGTCGTCATAGTCCAGGAAGCGGGAGCGGTCGCGCGCCAGCAGCGCCAGCTTGTATACGCGGTGGCCGTGTTCCAGCTTCTTGCCGCAGAACACATAGTCGAACGGCACGAAGGCGCCGCCAGCGCCCGCCGCGAAGCGCGGCAGCGTTTCGCGTATCTCGGCGGCCAGGCCGGGCGTCATTTCCTCGTCGGCGTCGACGTACAGCACGACGGGATGCGTGAACGGCAATTGCTCCAGGCACCATTGCTTCTTCTTGGGGTACTTGCCGTCCCACTGGAAGTTCGAGACGCGGGCGCCCAGCGCGGTGGCCATCGCGCAGGTGGCGTCCGTGCTGTTGGAGTCCACCACAAAGACTTCGTCAAATTCCACCAGCGCTTTCAGGCACTTGGTGATGTTGCGTTCCTCATTCTTCGTCATGACCACGACGGATACCGGTATCTTCTGCATGATGCTGTCCTGTTCAGGGCGTGCCGCGCTGCATGAGGGGCTGAAATAGCTCGATGACGTTGCGGCAGTGCCGCTCCAGGGAAAATGCGTCCGCGCGCTCCGGCCCCTGGGCCGCCAGCTTTTCGCGCATGTCGCCGTCGTAGGCCAGGCGCCGTACCGCCGCGGCCAGTGCCTCGGCGTCGCCCACCGGCACCAGCAGGCCGTATCGGCCCGCGTCCAGGATCTCGGCGGGGCCGTGGGGACAGTCGGTCGAGATCACGGGCACGCCCAGGCACAGGGCTTCCACCAGCACGTTGCCGAAACTCTCCCGGATGGACGTCAGCGCGAACGCGCCGGCGCCGGCGATGAACGGAAATGGATTGTCGATGTGGCCCGCCAGGGTGACCGGACTGCGCGACGCCTTGTCGTCGATCCGCTTCTGCAGGGCGGCGTGTTCGGACCCTTCACCCAGGATCGTGAAGCTGATCCCGGGATCGTCCAACAGGGCGGCGGCGTCGATCAGCGTGGCGTAATCCTTGACGGCCTCCAGCCGGCCGACGGCCACCACCTGATAGGGCGCGTCGCGGGTGGCGCTGTCCTGCTGGCGCGCGCCCTGCTGCCGCACGTTGTCCAGCGGCACGCCGTTGTAGATGGTGTGGACCTTGCCCCGCAGCGGCGGAAACATGCTGACCAGGTCTTCCTTCACGCCGCGCGACACGCCCACCACGGCGTCGTGCCGCCGGTAGGTCTGGCTGACCAGCCAGCACTTCAGGCGCCGCATGCGGGAAGCGCCGTAGTGGATGGCGGGGCTGCTGTGTTCGAAGGCCACGGTGCTGAAGTTGCCGCGCAGGATCTTCTTGGCCAGCACGACCAGCATGTTGCACAGCAGGCCGTGCGAGCAGACGATGGCCGGTTTGTCGCGGCGTATCTGGGCAAGCAGTTGGAAGAACGCAAAAGGCAGCCTGAGCCGCAACTGGGTCGGGGACTCGATGATGGGCAATGCGCGCGTGACTTTGGGGTTGGCGATGGGATATTCGCGGTTGCGTGAGCGCAACAGGAACAGGGCGGAATCGACTCCCTGTTCCGGCAGGGCATCCACGATGAAGGCGACGCATCTTCCGACGCCACCGTGCAAGTCCGGCGCGACAAACAAAACATCAGGCATGGGGTAGTACTCGCGGTGGCACCCGGCGCATGACGTCCGGGCGAGGGCTGGGAACGGACGGTTCTTGATGAGGCACGGGCATCGCCTGCGCATTGCGCATGAGCGACAGGCAATAGCACAGCAGGAATCCGGTGAAGGCGGTCTTGGGCGCGTAGGCCAGGCCGCCGGACAGCGAATCGATGAAGATGTAGATGGGAGCCGTTGCCAGCAGGTAGCGCCGGTGCATGTCCAGGCCGGGATGGGCATAGCGCCTGAACAGCGTGAGCAGCAGGATCAGCAGGGGCGGCAGCATGATCATGATCGTGCCCACCACGCCGAACTTCATCAGGTAGAAGGCCCAGGAATTGTGCGCGAACGTGCTCAGCTCGAACCCGTTCTCGCCCATGACCCAGCTACGGAAACCCGCGCCCTTGCCGAACACGGGGCTTTCCGCGAAGAAGTCCATCTGCCCTTGCATTTCCTGGACGCGCGCGCCGTAGCTGGAGTCCTCGTCCAGCTTTTCGACGCTGAAGATCCGGTTGGCCAGCACGTCCAGGTAGCCGATGCTGGCGAATATCAGCACACCGGCCACGGCGGCGGGCGCGAACACCAGCACGGCGCGGCGCCGGATGTCGGCGCTGCCCGCCAGCAGCACGGCGATCAGGACCGAGATCGCAAGCTGCAGGTACTGGCTGCGGTTCAGCGAGAAGACCAGCGCCATCACCATGTACAGGGTCAGCGCGTAAGCCTTCGGGCCCGACACATTCAGGGTGCGGCGGAAGTACAGCAGCGACACCACGCCCATCGGGATGGCCCAGACGCCCAGCCGCACGTTGCGCAGCGGGTTGGCCACGCTGAAGCCCTGCATCTGCTCCAGCAGCATCAGCGTGGCCACCGCCAGGCAGGCGGCCACGATGTACTTCTGCAGCACCGCGTAAGCGCCCGGACTGTCGATGTCCTTGTAGCAAAGAAAGGGCGTGCACAGGAAATAGAACACGATGCGTAGATCCCGCGCCACATCGCCGGCTTCTATGCCCGGGTGGTCGATGGACACCAGCAGCAGGTAGATCACCGACATGGCCTGGAACGCCAGCAACATGCCCAGCATGCCTCGCGGCAGCGAGTAGGCGCGGGGGTCGGCCAGCCTCAGCGCCTTGACTACCAGCATCGCGACGAACAGCACATCGAAGGGCGACAGCTTGAAGCTGCCCACCCCGACGATGAACCGGTCGTCGTTCAGCGCAAGCGCGGTGAACACGAAAAGGCCCAGCAGGTGCAGGGTGGAGAGGCGGCGGCGCGTTTTCATTGCAGCTCCGTTTCAGGATGAGCCGGCGCTAGTGCGCGGCCCAGTCGTCGCGCCCGAAAATCTTGGTGGTCAATTTTTCGAGCAGGTACGACAGGTCTCCCTGGCGCGCATGGGCCGCCACCTTGGATGCGCGGCAGGACAGTTCGAACATCCGCCCCAGGCCCGGTTCGGTGCGCCGGATCCGATTGACGATCTGTTCGCGCTCTTCCAGCAGCACGTCCTGCATCAGCGCGGTCTTGGTTTCGTCGTGGGCGGTGTAGACACCCAGCGCATCGGGCACGATCAGGTTCTTGCCTTCGCGCAGCAGGCGGCTCCAGAGTTCCAGGTCCATGCAGTAGCGCATGCTCTCCTGCAGCAGCCCGTACTTGCGCAGCAGGTCGCGGCGGAAGATGGCGGACTGGTTGGGGATGGACGCCTTCACCACCGTCAGCGTGCCGCGGTTGACGGGGGTGTAGTGGATCTTGCGGAAGATGCGGTTGTCGGCGTCCGCCACGAAGAGATTGCCGCTCACGATGGGCGCGCGGCCGCGCGCCGCCGCCGTGCCCAGCTTGCGCAACGCGCCCGGGAAGTACAGGTCGTCCGAATTCTGCCAGCCCACGTAGTCGCCGGTGGCGCGCTCGAACCCCTTGTTGATGGCGTGCGACTGGCCGCGGTCAGGGGTGCTTTCCCAGTACGTCAGGTAACGCTCGTACTTCTTGATGATGTCCACGCTGCCGTCGGTCGAGCCGCCGTCGATGATGATGTATTCCAGCCGCGGATAGCCCTGGTTCAGCACGGACAGGATGGTGCGCTCCAGGAACTTGGCCTGATTGAACGAGGGCGTCACGATCGTCACTTTGGGCAGCAGGCCGCTGGCGATCGGCGCTGGCGGGCGGAGCTCGCGGACGAAGTCGATGAGCTGGCGTGAATACTCGTTGTGGCGCTTGCGCATGTAGGACCTCAGCATGTTGGTTAACGGGTGGCCGCAGGCATGGCGCCCGGGAAGTCGGGGCGGGATTGACGGATGGCGAGTGCCACGCCGGCCAGCGTGATCGCCGCATAGGCCATGCGGCCCCAAGCCGCGGCGTGTTCGCCCGCCACGTGTACCAGTCCCGCCATGACGCACAGCATCGCCAGGCCGCCCAGTCCGTTCAGGATCGCGACGGCGCGGGAGTTGCCGAGCCCAAGGAGGGAAAAATGCGCCGCGGCGTTCAGGGACAGCAGGCCCGAGGCCACGATGAGCAACTGGAAGGTGCCGAGATGGCCGCTGGCGACGTTATCGCCCAGCAGCAGGTTCAACAGCGGCCGGCTGACCGCCAGCACCGCGAGCGTCGCGCCCGCCGACAGCGCCAGGTTCCACAGCATCATGCGGCGGATCTCGCGTTCGGCGGCGCCGGCATAGGGAGGCGACACGGACAGGCGGCTGATGCGCGGCATGGCCTTCTGGAAAATGGCGACCGACGCGGTATGGATGATCTGGCCTACCTGCACGCCGACGGTATAGATGGCCAGCGCGGCGGGGCCCATCAGGCTGCCCACCAGCACCCGGTCCACCGAGCCGAACGCCAGCGCGCTCAGGCTGTTCAGCCAAGACCAGCGCGAGAACTTGAAGGCGTCCATCATGGCGCCGCGGTCGCGCACCGGGCGCACCAGAATGTGGCCATAGGCGCGGGAGAACACACGCATCTTCACGGTGCCGGCAAGCAGCAGGCCGGCCGCCTGGGCCAGGCCGGTCCAGGTGGGCGACGCCGTCAACGTGGCCGCCGCGCAGGCCAGCGCCATCGTGCCGGCGCGGCTGAAGACCTCGCACAGCGCGGTGGAGCGGAAGTCCTCGCGCCCCTTCAGGCAGCCCGAGAAAAGCTGGTCATACTGCTGCGTCAGATAGATGGCGAGCGCCGGCATGGCCAGCATCGTCACCGCCACGCCGCCGAACGTGGCGGCGGGCCAGCCCAGGCCGACCACCCCCCACAGAAGAACCGCCGCCAGCGTCACCACGGCCAGCGCGCAGCCGATCAACGACATGCTGACGCCCGCCGCGCGGTAGGCGCCGCCCGGCTTGTGCATGCTCTCGGACACCAGCTTGGTCGCGGTCACGGCGGCGCCCAGGTTGGCGGCATTGCCGAACCCGGCCAGGGCAATGATCATGGAGTACTGGCCAAAGCCCACCGTCCCAAGCTGCCGGAACAGGATGGGCAGCGCCACCAGCGCCGCCACGGGGCCGATGCCGTATTCCACCAGCCCCCAGAAGGAAGCATTGCCGGCGATGTGTTTCCGTACGAACCCAAGCATCGGGAATCCTATTGTTCATGCTGCGCGGTTGTCAGGCCACGGGCAGCGCATGGTGGGTGCGCTCACGCAGGAAGTGCCCATAGGCCAGCGTGATGCCGTGCGTCAGCGAGATCTCCGGCCTCCAGCCCAGCGACTGCACGCGGGACGAATCCATCAGCTTGCGCGGTGTTCCGTCGGGCTTGCCGGTGTCGTAGACGATGTTGCCGCCGTAGCCCACGACGCGCGCCACCAGCCGCGCCAGATCGGCGATGGAGATGTCCTGGCCGGCGCCGATGTTGTAGATGCCCTCGGCGTCCGGATGCTCCATCAGCATCACGCAGGCCTGCGCCAGATCGTCCACGTACAGGAACTCGCGCAACGGCGTGCCGGTGCCCCAGATCGTCACGCTTTCCTGCCCGGCCTCGCGGCCCTCGTGGAACTTGCGGATCAGGGCGGGCAGCACGTGGCTGCTGTGCAGGTCATAGTTGTCGTGCGGGCCATACAGGTTGGTCGGCATGGCGCAGATGAAGCGCGCGCCATACTGCCGCTGGTAGGCCTCGCACAGCTTCAGGCCCGCGATCTTGGCGATGGCGTAGGGCTCGTTGGTGGCTTCCAGCGGGCCGGTCAGCAGGGCGTCTTCGCGGAGGGGCTGCGGCGCCTCGCGGGGATAGATGCATGACGAACCCAGAAACAGCAGCTTGCGCACGCCCGCCGCATACGCGGCGCGGATCACATTGCACTGGATCATCAGGTTCTTGTAGAGGAAGTCCACCGGATGCGTCTGGTTGGCCAGGATGCCGCCCACCTTGGCGGCAGCCAGATACACCACGTCTACCGGCGTCGTCGAAAAGAAGCGGTGGACCTGGTTCTGGTTCTCCAGGTCCAGTTCTTCCCGGCTGCGCGTCAGCACGTTGGGGTAGCCGCGGCGGTGCAGTTCGCGGGTGATCGCCGCGCCCACCATGCCGCGATGGCCGGCGACAAACACGCGTTGGTCCAGGTTCGTCATGTCTGACTACTCCTTGTAGGCGTAGATTTCGTAGCCGTTCTGTTCGACCAGCGCATCGCGCCGCGCGTCCTTCAGATCGCTTTCGACCATTTCCTTGACCAGTTCCGCGAACGTGGTGCGCGGCGACCAGCCGAGCTTTTCACGGGCCTTGGTGGGATCGCCCAACAGGGTCTCGACTTCGGTCGGGCGGAAGTAGCGCGGATCCACGCGCACGATGACCTGGCCGGGCTTGATGTCGTGGACCGGCGAGAACAGCACGGTCGCCGTTTCTTCCAGGCCTTCGCCTTCCCAGGCCAGCAGGATGCCGAGTTCGCGCGCGGCGGTGTTGATGAATTCCCGCACGCTGTATTGCATGCCGGTCGCGATGACGTAGTCCTCGGGCGTGTCCTGTTGCAGCATCAGCCACTGCATTTCGACGTAGTCCCGGGCGTGGCCCCAGTCGCGCAGCGCGGACAGATTGCCCAGGTACAGGCATTCCTGCAGTCCCAGCACGATGCGCGCCAGGCCGCGGGTGATCTTGCGCGTGACGAAGGTTTCGCCGCGCTTGGGCGATTCATGGTTGAACAGGATGCCGTTGCACGCATACATGCCATAGGCTTCGCGGTAGTTCACGCTGATCCAGTAGGCGTACAGCTTGGCGGCCGCGTAGGGGCTGCGCGGATAGAACGGCGTCGTTTCCTTCTGCGGCGTTTCCTGCACCAGACCGTACAGCTCGGAGGTCGACGCCTGATAGAAGCGCGACTTGTTCTCCAGCTTCAGGATGCGGATGGCTTCCAGCAGGCGCAGGGTGCCCAGGCCGTCGGCGTTGGCGGTGTATTCCGGTTCTTCGAACGACACCCCGACGTGGCTCTGCGCGGCCAGGTTGTAGATCTCGTCGGGCTGCACCGACTGGACGATGCGGATCAGGCTGCAAGAGTCGGTCATGTCGCCGTGGTGCAGCACGAAATTGCGGGGCTGGTCGTGCGGATCCTGGTACAGATGGTCGATGCGCGCGGTATTGAACAGCGAAGCGCGCCGCTTGATGCCGTGAACCTCATAGCCCTTGGCGAGCAGCAGCTCCGCCAGATAGGCCCCGTCTTGGCCAGTAACGCCGGTAATCAGTGCCCGTTTTGGCATGGTTGTGTCCTTAAGACTTAGTAACTGCACGAAAGGAGCCGATGGCTGCGGTACCAATGTGCAATGAGATTACTGTTGCACCAGCCGCTAAGATATCGGCCAAAAGGTCTAAGAGTTCAGCCTGTCGGTAGGGAAAAAAGGACTGGATTGATTCATCCAGCGCACCCATGGCGGTGGCCGCCAGCATGGCCACCAGCGCGGGGCGCCGGTTGACCGAGACGTAGATGAGCCCGGTCAGGAAGGCGTAGGCGGCCAGATGCAGCCGCTTGTCGCCAAAGGCGTCCGACATGTCCGCCGCCAGCCCGGGCACGTTGCCCACCGTCACCAGCACGGCGAAGAACAGCGCCGCCACGGGCAGGCAGATGCGGGCCATCCCCGGCCGCCAAAAGGGGGCGGGCTCGGCTACGCCTTTGCGCCGCTCCGCGACCGCGGGATTGGAGACCGGCGGTTCATACACGGCCGTACATGTCCTGGAATCGGACGATGTCATCCTCGCCGAGGTAGGCGCCCGATTGGACCTCGATGATCTCCAGGGGGATCTTTCCGGGGTTTTCCAGGCTGTGGATCTCGCCCAGCGGGATGTAGGTCGACTGGTTCTCCGTCAGCAGGTACTGCTTGTCGCCGTTGTAGATGCGCGCCGTGCCCGACACCACGATCCAGTGCTCCGCGCGGTGGTGATGCATCTGCGACGACAGGCGCGCGCCCGGCTTTACCGTGATCCGCTTGACCTGGTAGCGCGGGCCGTGGCCCACCGAGTCGTACGAGCCCCACGGCCGCTGCACCTCGCGATGGTGATTCAGTTCGGAGCGGTGCTGCGTCTTGAACGTTTCCACCAGCCGCTTGACGTCTTGCGAGCGCGACTTGTGCGCCACCAGCACGGCGTCCGCCGTTTCGATCACCACAATGTCGTCCAGGCCCACCGAAGCGACCAGCCGACTGGTGGAGTGGATCAGGCAGTTGCGCGAATCCTCCACCATGACGTCGCCGCTGGTGGAATTGCCTTCCTCGGTTTTCTGGGCGATGCCCCAGACCGCGTCCCAGGCTCCCACGTCGCTCCACGACGCCGCCAGCGGAATGACCACGGCGCTGTCGGTGCGTTCCATGATGGCGTAGTCCATCGAGTCGCTGGGGCAGGCCTCAAACGCCGGGCCATCCAGGTGGAACAGCGCGTTTTCCCCATGGCCGTCGGCCACCGCCGCTTCCACCTGCGCCAGCATCTTCGGCGCCAGTCGGCCCATCTCGGACAGGAACACCGACGCCTGGAACGCGAACATGCCGCTGTTCCAGTAATAGCCGCCGTCTTCGATCAGGCGTTGCGCGACTTCGGGCGAGGGCTTTTCCACAAAGCGCAGCACCCGGCGCGCCGGCGCCATCTCGCCGGGTTCGTCCGACTGGATGTAGCCATAGCCGCTGAGCGGCGCGGTGGGCGTAATGCCGAAGGTGACCAGCGCGCCCTGGCGCGCTGCCTCGTACGCCTGGGCGAAGGCGGCGCGAAGCACTTCGCCATCTTCCAGCACATGGTCGGACGGCATGATCAGCATGATGGGGTCTTCGCCGTCGCGCATGGCGCGCAGCGTGGCGGCGGCGATGGCCGGCGCGGTGTTGCGCGCGAAGGGCTCCAGAATCACTTCCGCGTCCTTGATACCCAGCTCCTGCGCCTGCTCGGCGGCTATGTACTGGTGGGCATCGTTGCAGACCAGCATCGGCTTGGCTTGCGCGCCCGCCGACGAAAGGCGCAGCAGCGTGTTTTGCAACAGGCTGCGCGAATCGGTCAAACGGATGAACTGCTTGGGCAACAGTTCGCGCGACAGCGGCCACAGGCGCGAGCCGGAACCGCCGCAAAGGATGACTGCCCGGTAGGCGGGAGGGGGATTCGTCATGGCGCTCACTCCTTGAAGTAGGCCTGGGTGTACGGATGCACGCCGGGATCGGCGGCGATCTCTTCCGCTTGCAGCCAGCGGTAGCCGTGGTGCTGGCCGCGCGGAAGACTTGCGGTGTCCAACGAAAGCTCGGCCTCGTAGGCGAGGACGACGTAATGGGTGGAGCGACCCGCTTCACCCGCGAAATTGGTGCCATAGAAGTGTTCGTACACGCCACGCGGTGTCCAGGCATCGGGCGCGATGGCCAGGCCCAGTTCTTCACGGGCGATGCGGTCCAGCGCGGCGCGCAGGGGCTCGTTCTTGCGGATGCGTCCGCCCGGCACGAACCACGCGCCGCGCGCGGGCGGGTTGGTGCGCAGCCCGGTCAGGTAGCGGCCGCCGGCGTCGCGCAGCAACAAGTCGATGGAAACGAGCGGCAGCATGTGCACGGCGTGGCGGAAGTCCGCGGGCGGCAATACGCCTTCCGGCTTGGCGCTGGGCGCGGTGACGGGGCCAGTGCTGGGTTCGGGGCGCCGCGCGGGCCATCCCAAGGGGCTAGTAGACATTGCGGCCCGTCCATCCCGACACGGCCGTGCGGGCGATGATCAAGAGGTCCATCCGAAACGTCCAATGCTGGATGTAGTAGATGTCGTGCTCGACGCGGTCGCTCATCTTGCGCAGCGTGTCCGTCTGCCCGCGAAAGCCATTGACCTGCGCCCAGCCGGTGATGCCCGGCTTGACGCGGTGGCGCATCATGTAGCGCTGCACCAGGTCCTTGTACAGTTCGTTGTGCTCCAGCGCGTGGGGGCGCGGCCCCACGACCGACATGTCGCCCATCAGCACATTGAGGAACTGGGGCAGCTCATCCAGGCTGGTGCGCCGCAGGAAGCCGCCGATCCGCGTGATGCGGTTGTCGTTGCGCGTGGCCTGCGTGACCACGCCGTGCTCCTGGTGCACGGTCATGGTGCGGAACTTGTAGACGTGGAACACCTTGCCGTCCACGCCCAGCCGGGGCTGGGTGAAGAAGACCGGGCCGCGCGACGTGGCCTTGACCAGCAGGGCCACGGTCAGCATGACGGGAGACAGGCCCAGCAGTGCGCAGAACGCGAAGCTGCGGTCGAAGACTTCCTTGGCCCAGCCGCGCACGCCGGCGGCCGGCAGGCTGTTGAGCTGGATGGCGGGCAGGCCCAGGAATTCGCCGATGCGATGGCCCAGCAACTGGATCGACATCACATCCGGAATCCAGCGGATATCCACCAGGTCGTTGCGCAGGTGATACAGCACTTCGCGCAATTCCTGGCCCGCCTCCATCGGAAGGACGATCCAGATCTCGCGCACGTTGTTTTCGCGCACGAAGGTGTGCAGGTTGTCCAGCTCGTGCAGGCGGCGGACTTGCGGGGGCAGGCTTTCGTGTGGCTCGGCGTAGATGCCGGCCACTTCATAACCCGCGCCGCGATAGCGCTCGACGCGGCGCCACAGGTCATGCCCCAGCGCGCCGAAGCCCACCAGCAACACGTGCTTCTTGTTCAGGCCGCGATCGCGCGCGGCGCCCAGCGCGGCGTAGACCGCGATGCGTACTCCCGCCAGCGTCAGGGCGGTCATGCCAAACCAGGTACCCGCCCACATGCGGGATATCGCGGCGGTCTGATGCATGAGAAAACTGACAAGAATGCCCAGCGCGAACACGGTCGCCCACGCGGCCAGGCTGCGCACCACCAGATCGGTCAGCAGCCGGCCGCGCCACGATACGTACAGGCGAAAGGCCGGGAACAGGGCAATCACGCCCAAGCCGCACAAATAGATCAGGAACAGATGAATCTGCGGAGGCTCCGCCAGTGCATCGTCCGAGAATTTCAAGCCGGTGGCAGTCAGGCCGCAGGTGATGACGATCGCGGCGTCGAGCAGGCGGTACAGATAGCTTGCTCCGCTGAATCTTGCCGATGTGTCCGATTGGGACGGGTCCATCGCGCACTCCTGTTCGTGGGGCGTTTTCTGCGGCGAAAGCAAAAACGATGCACTGCCGCAAAACATGTGGCTACCGACGAAATCTTATTGAGTGCGAGGCTTACCCGAAACCTCCAAACGATGTAGGAGAAGGCTTAGGGCATCCGTCGAATGTGCGGGACTTCGAAAAGAGAGTGGAATGTCGCAACCCGTTACGCATCGGGCTCCATTCCAAGCAACGAAGTCATTCACAGTGGATTTGCCATGACGACATTTATCGGAACGTTGAGCCGAGCCATCGCCGCTATCGCGCTCGTGTCCTCGCTGGGCGCTTGCGCCTTCTCCCCCGGTATGACCTTTAAAGCCGACCATCTCGTAGATCCCCTGGATCCGAATTCGGTGGCGACAATCAAGGAAATCACCCCCTCGCTGGTCGTCGATGACCTGCGCAACCGCCAGGCGTTGATCAACAACGATGGAGTCGAAAAGCTGCTGGGTACCGCAGAACCCTACCGCATCGGGCCGGGCGACATTCTTTCCATCGTGGTGTGGGATCACCCCGAACTCGTCCTTCCGACGCAAACCTATGCCATCGGGACTGGGGTGACCGAACTAGTCATGGGGGATACCGCCTCGGGCATACCGGGGTATACCGTCTCATCCACTGGATATATCCAATTTCCGTATACGGGATTGCTGAAAGTGGCGGGGTTGACGGAACTTCAGGCGCGCAATCTCATAGTCAATAGTTCCGGCAAGTACATCCAGGATCCGCAGATCACAGTACGGGTGCTGGGCTATCGAAGCAAGCGCGTCTACGTGGAAGGCGAAGTCAAGTTCCCGGGCACGGTTGCCATCAACGACATTCCGATGACTTTGCTCGAAGCGGTCAACCGCGCGGGTGGCTTGCTGCCCACCGCCGACCGCAGCGCCGTCTATGTCATTCGCGATGGCCGCCGCACCCGTGTGAACTTGCCCGCGCTGGTTGAACGCGGCCAGGACTTGAATCAAGTGATGCTGAGAACGGGTGACATCGTACGTGTGACGCCGCGCGATGACAGCAAGGTTTTTGTGATGGGCGAAGTGTTCCTGCCCACCACGGTCGTGATGCGCGATGGACGCATGTCGTTGACCGAGGCGTTGGGCTTGGCGGGAGGCCCCAATCAGTTGACGGCCGATGCGTCGCAAGTGTTTGTGGTGCGCAGTACCGAGCAAGCGACGCCCGAGGTGTTCCACCTGAACGCCAAGTCGCCGCAGGCTTTGGCAGTGGGATCGAAGTTTGAGCTGGACCCCAAAGACGTCGTGTTCGTGGATACGGCATCGCTGGTGCGGTGGAACCGCTTCATCAGCAACCTGTTCCCGAGCGCGCAAACGGTGCAGACCGTGAAGTCGATCGATTAATCCGCCTTTCAGGGCTTACCGGCCCTAAACAACGCCTTTTGGGGGCGCCGCATCCGCCGCGGCGCCCACGTCTGGAGAGCTGCATGTCGTTGCCCATCGAATCATTCGAGCCGAACGTCCCGGCTCGCCAGCAGGAAACCCCGTTGTCCTCGCACGTGGATGCCATCATCAGCAACCGGTGGATGATCATTGCGATCACGCTGCTCGCCTTCCTGGGCGCGCTGGCCTACGTGATGGTGACCCCATCGGTGTATTCAGCCGACATCATCGTGCAGGTTGAAGAAGAAGCGCCCAATGGGCAGGCGCGCAGCCTGTTGGGCGATGTGTCGTCCATGTTCGATACCAAGGCAGAGACCTCGGGCGAAATGGAAGTGCTGCGTTCGCGCATGGTGGTGGGGCCCGCGGTCGATAAGTTCTTGCTGTACATCCACGCCAAGCCGCGCTACTTCCCCGTAGTGGGCGAATGGCTGGCCCAGCGCTACGAAGCCTTGCCGTATCCCTCCAGCCTGCCGCGCGGCGGCTACGCCTGGGGCGGCGAGACGATCGCGATCTCGCACCTGGACGTGCCCAACGAATGGCTGGGCAAGCCGTTCATCGTGACCACGCAAGGCGAAGGGCGCTACACGGTGACCGACAAGTTCACGGGCGCCACGTTCAGCGGCGCGGTGGGCAAGCCCGAACAATTCCGCCTGCCCGGTGGCGGCGTGATGGACGTGCATATCGACGCGCTGACGGGCCGCCCCGGCACGCAGTTCACCATCTCGCGCAGCTCGCGCCTGGCGGCGATTGAAAACGTGCAGTCGCACATGGGCATCTTCGAGCGGGGCCGCGCGTCGGGCGTGATCGGCGTCACGCTGGAAGGCAACGACCCGGCGCTGACCACCGCCGTGCTGAACCAGATCGGCCAGGAATACGTGCAGCAGAACGTGAACCGCAAGGCGGCGCAGGCCGAGAAGTCGCTGGGCTTTCTGGAACAGCAGTTGCCGCTGCTCAAGAGCGAGCTGGATGCCGCCGAAACCAAGTACAACGCCTTGCGCAACAAGCGCGGCACCATCGACCTGAGCGAAGAGGCCAAGCTGATCCTGGGCCAATCGGTTGAAGCGCAAACGCGGGTGATGGACCTGCGCGCCAAGCGCCAGGAACTGATCACGCGCTTTTCGCCGAGCCATCCCAGCATTGTGTCCATCGATCGGCAGATTGCTTCGCTGTCGAACGACGTCAGCCGCATCGGCAACAACATCAAGCAGTTGCCGGACCTGGAGCAGGACGTGGTGCGCCTGGTGCGTGATGTGCGGGTCAACACCGAGCTGTACACGGGCCTCTTGAACAACGCGCAGCAACTGCGCCTGATCCGCGCCGGCAAGGTGGGCAACGTGCGCATCCTGGACGCCGCGGTGCAGCCGGACCGCCCCGTGCGCCCGAAGGCCGCGATCATCATCGGCGTGGCCACGGTCATCGGCCTGATCTTCGGCATGCTGTGCGCGTTTGTGCGCAATGCGCTGTTCGGCGGTCTGTCGGAACCGGATGACGTGGAACGCTATACGGGCTTGCCGGTGCTGGCCGCCATTCCGTACAGCGACATGCAGGACAAGCTGTGGCGCCGCAGTCGGCGCAAGAACGCCACGGTGCCCGCGTTGCTGGCGCAAAGCCAGGGCAATTCACCACCCATCGAAAGCCTGCGATCGTTCCGCAACGTGCTGCAAGCGTCGCTGCGCCAGTCGGCCAACAACATGGTGATGTTCACCGGCCCGGTAGCGGGCGTGGGCAAATCGTTCCTGTCGGCCAACTTCGCTTTCATCCAGGGCGGCGTGGGCAAGCGCGTGCTGCTGATCGACGCTGATTTCCGCAAGGGCCAGTTGAACCGCTATTTCGGCGTGCCCAAGGAAGACGGCCTGTTCGAAGTGCTGTCGGGCACGATTCCGCTGACGCGCGTCAGAAAGCACAGCGTGTCCGAAGGCGTGGACTTCATCGCCACCGGCGCGGTCACCTTCGACCCGTCGGAACTGCTGGCCTCGCCCGTGTTCGGCGCGACCCTGCGCGAGCTGTCCTCGCAATACGACATGGTGATCCTGGATACCGCGCCCGTGCTGTCCTCGCCCGACGCGGCGGTGGTGGGTACGCATGCCGCCGCCGTCATGGTGGTGGTGCGCTCGGGCATGAACACGGTGGGCGAAATCCGCGAAACGGCCAAGCGGCTGATCCAGGCCGGCGCGCCCGTGGACGGCGTGCTGTTCAACGGCCTCAAGCTCATGCCGGAACGCTTCGGCTTCCGGTCCAAGTATGGGAATTATCGATACTCCCGTGCGGCGTATTACGGCGATTTCAAACAGAACGGTCCCAAGTAACGCCACCCGGAGAAACTGGCATGCACGGAACTTTTGGCTGGGATACCCCGCAAATTCTGGATGCGGTTTTCAAGGCTTACGACATAAGAGGAACGGTACCGGACGAGATTGACGCACGCTTTGCCCACAGCCTGGGCATGGCGGCGGGCACCCAGGCACACGCGCAGGGGGCGCGTTCGATGGTGGTGGGGCGCGACGGCCGGCTGAGCAGCGTGGAACTGGCGGCGGCGTTGCAGGCCGGGCTGCGTTCGGCGGGCATGCACGTGATCGACATCGGCATGGCGACCACGCCGATGGTGTATTTCGCCACGCGCCTGATGGACACGGGGGCGGGCATCGCGGTCACGGGCAGCCATAACCCGCCGTCGCACAACGGCTTCAAGATCGTGCTGGACGGCGCGTCGCTGTATGGCGAGGGCATTACCGCGTTGCGCGACGCGATGCGTTTGCCGATTGAGTCGGCCAGCGTGGCGGGCGGGCGCACGCAGATGCAGATCCAACCCTGCTATGCCGCGCGCCTGGTGGGCGACATCCGCATGGCGCGTCCGATGAAGATCGCCATCGACTGCGGCAACGGCGTGGCGGGCGCGGTGGCGCCGGCCTTGTTCCGGGCGTTGGGCTGCGATGTGACCGAGCTGTTCTGCGAGGTGGACGGGACTTTCCCCGGCCACCACCCCGATCCGGCCGACCCGCAAAACCTGCAGGACCTGATCTATTGCCTGCGCTATTCCGACTGCGAGGTCGGCCTGGCGTTCGATGGCGACGGCGACCGCCTGGGCGTGGTGTCGAAATCGGGACAGATCATCTGGCCTGATCGGCAACTGATTCTGTTCGCCCGCGACGTGCTGGCGCGCAACCCGGGCGCCGAAGTGCTCTACGACGTGAAATGCAGCCGCCACGTGGCCCGCGCCATCTTCGAGGCCGGGGGCAAACCCACCATGTGCAAGACCGGGCATTCCCTGATCAAGGCCAAGATGCGCGAGTCGGGAGCGCTACTTGCTGGAGAGATGAGCGGCCACATGTTTTTCAAAGAGCGCTGGTACGGCTTTGACGATGGCATCTACGCCGCTGCCCGCTTGCTGGAAATCCTGTCGGCGGCGCCGGACCCGTCGGGCCTGTTGGAAAGCCTGCCGCAGTCTTGCGCTACCCCCGAAATCAAGCTGGACACCACCGAAGGCGAACAGTTCGAACTGGTGGAGGCGCTGCGCCAAAAAGGGGAATTCCCCAGCGCGGTGTCCATCAACGATCTGGACGGTGTGCGGGTGGACTACGTCGACGGCTTTGGCCTGGCGCGTCCATCAAACACCACGCCGACGGTGGTGATGCGTTTTGAAGGAGACACCGTGGCCGCATTGGCCCGTATCGAGGAGGATTTCCGCAACGCGTTCCGGCGCATTGCACCTCATGTTCGTTTACCGTTCTAAGGAGCATCACGCGATGGGAAAGGCCAATTATGCGATTGAGGCGTTAAGGGCGAATTCCGGCCTGGCGCAAAGCCCTGAGTGGCAGGCGTTCGCGCAGGCCGCCGAGGCCGCCGAGCTTGACGCCAGCACGCTTAAAGTGATCGAGGCCGCAGGCTTGTGCGTGGACCTGACCATGCAGCGCCAGTCACCCGCGCTGGAAGCGGCGGCATTGAATCTGCTGCAGGCGCGCGGGCTGGCGGATGCCCGCCACGCGCTGTTCGCGGGCGACCCCGTCAACTGGACGGAGGGCCGGCCCGCCTGGCACACCGCGCTGCGGGCGGGGCGTACCCGCGAGCAGCCGGACGGCCTGGACGCGGATTCGGTCTGCGAGTATTCGCGCATGACCGACTTCGTGCGCAAGCTGGACCAGACGGCGGATTTTTCAACGGTGCTGCACATCGGCATCGGCGGCAGCGACTGGGGTCCGCGCCTGGCGATCCAGGCGTTCGGCGGCCCCTCGCAGCGCCGCCAGATCCGCTTCGTGTCCAACATCGACGGACATGCTTTCCATGACGCCGTGGCCGGCCTGGACCCGCGCCGCTGCCTGGTGGTGATTTCGTCCAAGTCCTTCACCACCTCCGAAACCCTGCACAACGCGCGCGCGGCCATGGCGTGGCTCAAGCAGGGCGGGGTGGCCGATGTGTCCGAGCACCTGGCGGCGGTCACCGCCAACGTGTCGGCGGCGCGCGCCCTGGGCGTGCCGGCCGGCCACACGTTCAAGATGTGCGACTGGGTAGGCGGACGCTATTCCGTCTGGTCGGTGGCCGGCTTGTCCATCGCGCTGACCGTGGGCGCCGAGGTGCTGATCGGCATGCGGGCGGGCGCCGAAGCCATGGACCAGCATTTCCAGCAGGCGCCGTTCGCGGCGAACGCGCCCATCCAACTGGCCTTGGCCGGCCTGGTCAATTGCAGCGTGCTGGGCCATAACTCCTTGAACATCGCCGCCTATAGCGCGCGCTTGCTGCACCTGGTGACCTATCTGCAGCAGTTGGAAATGGAGTCGCTGGGCAAGCGGGTGGCGGGCGACGGCACGGCGGTCGGCGTGCCCACCGCGCCCATCATCTGGGGCATGCCGGGCACCGACGGCCAGCACACGTTCTTCCAATGGCTGCATCAAAGCGAGAACGGCGCGCCGGTTGATTTCATCGCCAGCCTGCAAGGTCATGCGGACAGCCCGGACGCGCATCGCCTGCTGCTGGCCAACTGCCTGGCGCAGCGCCAGGCGCTGCTGCGCGGCAAGAGCCTGGAAGAAGCCTTGCAGGACGTGGCGCACATCGACGACCAGGAACGCGCTCTGAGCCTGGCGCAGCACATGGTGCATCCGGGTGGGCGGCCGTCCACCCTGGTCGTGCTGCGTCAACTGGACCCACGCGGCCTGGGTGCGCTGCTGGCGCTGTATGAGCACAAGGTGTTCGTGCAGAGCGTGGTGTGGGGCATCAACCCCTTCGATCAGTGGGGCGTGGAACTGGGCAAGCGCTTGGCCTCGGGCATCGAGCGCGAACTGGCGGTGCCCGTGTCGGCCGGCGTGGTCGATTGGGGCCATGATGCGTCCACCTCGTACTGGATCGATCGCTACCGTGGCCACGCGCAGGCGCCGCGTCCCCGGCATGCGTGGGTGCCGGGCGTGGCGGCGCACCTGTGACGGGGGCGAGGATGCCAGACGCAGACATGCCTGATGTGCGCATGCAGTCCCCGGTCATGCCGGCCCCGGACAGGCAGGGGCCAGACGTGCAAGCCCCAGCCATGCACGTGCTGGTCACGGGCGGGGCCGGCTATATCGGCACGCATACCTTGATTGCGATGCTGGCGGCCGGCCAGCGGCCGCTGGTGCTGGACAACTTCAGCAACGGCAGCCGCGAAGCCGTGAGCCGGGTCGAGCGCTTGTGCGGCGTGCCGATACCGCTGATCGAAGGGGATATCCGCACGCCGGGGCTGATCGAACGCGTGCTGTCGGACGCGGCGGCACGCGGCCAGCCGGTGCGGGCCGTGCTGCATCTGGCCGGCTGCAAGGCGGTGGGGGAATCGGTGGCGGACCCGCTCAAGTACTACGACAACAACGTCACGGGTTCGATGGTGCTGCTGCGCGCCATGCGCGAGGCGGGCGTCACACGGCTGGTGTTCAGCTCGTCGGCCACCGTGTATGGCGAGCCCCAGTACCTGCCCTTTACCGAGGCGCATCCGCTGGCGCCGGCCAACCCCTACGGGCGCACCAAGCTGATGGTGGAAGAGATGCTGCGCGATGTCTGCACGGCGGACCCCGCCTTCAGCGCCATCACGCTGCGCTACTTCAACCCCATCGGCGCGCACCCCAGCGGGCAGATCGGCGAGAGCCCGCGCGACCTGCCCAACAACCTGTTTCCCTTCATCACCCAGGTGGCGGTGGGCCGCCAGCCGTTCCTGCGGGTGTTTGGCGACGACTACGACACCGCCGACGGTACGGGCGTGCGCGACTATCTGCATGTGATGGACCTGGCGCAAGGCCATGTGCGGGCGCTGACCTATTGCGGCGACCACGCCGGGTTCATTGCGGTGAATCTGGGCACGGGCCGGGGCACCAGCGTGCTGGAACTGGTGCGCGCGTTTGAACAGGCCAGCGGCTGCCGGATTCCCTTGCAGACCCTGGCGCGACGCCCCGGAGACGTGGCGCGCACCTGGGCCGACCCTACGCTTGCCGAGTCTTTGCTGGGCTGGCGCAGCACCTACGACGTGGCCGCCATGTGCGCCGACGGCTGGCGCTGGCAGCAAGGCAATCCGCAGGGCTACGCCCCGGACGAGCCCAGCCAGGCCGCCGCATAACCCCGACGCCATATCGGAGGTTTTCCGGAAAAGGGGCGCCAGCGGTTACAGTTGACGGGACTATTGCGTAGCACCGTCAGCGAGGCACTTCCATGTTTGAAACCCATTCCCAGCCCGGGCTCCCCCGCAACCACCAGGGGCAGTCCCAATGAACGGGCCCACCCACCTTCCGCCCGCCCACTGGAACCTGGACAGCATCGTGTCCGGCTTGCGCGAAGCGCGCGTCGCCTGGCGCGGCCCGCGTGGCCGCCTGCGCGAAGACGCGGGCCTGCGTGAATTCCCGTCCCAGGAAAGCCTGCGCCAGATCATCAAGGACCTCTGTGGCGCCTTGTTCCCGATGCGGCTTGGCCCTATCGATCTGCGCGAAGAAGTCGAAGACTTCTATGTGGGCCACACCATCGGCGCGGCGCTGGACGCGCTGTTGCATCAGGTCTGTCTTGAACTGCAATACGTGGGCCGCCACGAACATGTCGACCCGGCCGAGACCCAGCGGCGCGCCATCGAGATCGTGCGCCAGTTTGGCGCCGAGCTGCCGCGCGTGCGCGCCGCGCTCGATCTGGACGTGACCGCCGCCTACCAGGGCGACCCGGCCGCGCACAGCGTGGACGAAGTGCTGCTGTGCTACCCCGGCGTGGCGGCGATGATCCACCACCGCCTGGCCAACGTGCTGTATCGGCTTAACGTGCCGATGCTGGCCCGTATCGTGGCCGAGATCGCGCATGCCGACACCGGCATCGACATCCATCCCGGCGCCACCATCGGCCGCAGCTTTTTCATCGACCACGGCACGGGTGTCGTCATCGGCGAAACGGCCATCATCGGCGACCGCGTGCGGCTCTACCAAATGGTGACCCTGGGCGCCAAGCGCTTCCCGCCCGGCGAAAACGGCGAGCTTAAGAAGGGCTTGCCGCGCCACCCGCTGATCGAAGACGACGTGGTGATCTACGCCGGCGCCACGATCCTGGGCCGCGTCACGATCGGCAAGGGCTCGACCATCGGCGGCAACGTCTGGCTGACGCGCAGCGTGCCGCCGGGCAGCAACGTCACGCAGGCCAGCCTGGTCAGCGACATGCCTGACTGCGGCTTGGGCGGCTGATTGCAGCGGGCCACCATGAATACGCAAGTCTCGGATCTGGCCGCGTTGCGCGGCTTTGTCGACCGCCACCCGCGGCTGTTCGTGT
>RCUJ01000161.1_pt1 | contig 37967 bp, 35 predicted proteins | sample 2166321 | NCBI WGS metagenome assembly RCUJ01 (sample SAMN09932808, study PRJNA488358) | compost metagenome | feature: garden; material: soil; isolation source: compost soil in an enriched community after 118 h of incubation | place: Germany: Experimental Botanical Garden Goettingen | collected... | reverse complement strand
GAACACCATCAAACTTAACTTTATTAATCATTTCTAAATCTAAATTTTCATCAAATGACTGCCCGTAAACAGAAGTAATGATTTTAGTTTCAGAAAACAAAGCTTCATGTTTATAATAATGCTTCATATAAATTGGAAGCATCGCCGCAAGCCAGCCGTGAACATGTATAATATCTGGAACCCAGTTTAATTTTTTTACAGTCTCTACAACACCTTTTGCAAAGAAAATAGCTCTCTCGTCATTATCAGGATATAAAGCGCCCTCTTCATCTGTAAAAGTGGCTTTACGTTTAAAATATTCATCATTATCGATAAAATAAACCTGGATTCTTTCTTTCGGAATCGATGCTACTTTAATAATCAACGGCATGTCTAAGTCATTCACTACCAAATTCATCCCTGAAAGTCTAATCACTTCATGCAATTGGTGTCTTCTCTCATTGATATTCCCATATCTTGGCATGAAAATTCTTATCTGACCGCCTTGATCATTAATCATTTTCGGTACGTCATAAGACATTAAAGAAACCTCATTTTCAGCCAAGTAAGGCACGACTTCAGATGATACGTATAATATCCTCTTATCTTTCATAATAGTATTTTACTTAATTTTGGTAATAAAAACGTCGCAAAATTACAAAAATTTATGCAGTTTATAACTAATATATTATGTTTGCACTAAATTTTAATAATACCTCAATGCATATTTTCTACAGTAAAGCAGCGTTGATAGCCTATCTTAAAACTATCAAAACCGCAAATTCAACCATTGGATTTGTACCAACAATGGGCGCTTTACACCAAGGACATTTGGCTTTAATGCAGCGTTCGCTTAAAGAAAACGACGACACAGTTGTGAGCATTTTTGTCAATCCAACACAATTTAATAATCCAGAAGATTTAGCAAAATATCCTAGGACACTAGAAGAAGATGTTAAGAAAATGCGTACATTAAGTGATAAAATTATTTTATACGCACCTTCTGTCGAAGATATTTATGAAGGAAATACCGTTTCGCAGCCTTTTGATTTTGACGGATTAGAAAACCAGATGGAAGGAAAATTCAGACCTGGTCATTTTAACGGTGTCGGAACAATTGTAAAACGTCTTTTTGAAATCGTAACTCCTACAAATGCTTATTTTGGAGAAAAGGATTTTCAGCAGCTTCAAATCGTCAAAAAATTAGTCGAAAAAACAGAACTGCCAGTAAACATTGTCGGATGCCCAATTTTTAGAGAAGAAAATCAGCTTGCAATGAGTTCTCGCAATGAACGTTTGACAGCAGAGGAAAGAAAAGATGCTTCAATCATTTACAAAACTTTAACTGAGGCAAAAGAAATTTTTCAAAATCATAGTCCGCAAGAAACAATCGAATTTGTAGAAAATTCTTTCAAAGATAACAAAGAGTTCGAACTAGAGTATTTTGTTATTGCTGACGAATCGACACTTTTATCTATCGATAAGAAAGAGAATGACAAAAAATATCGTGCATTTATAGCGGTATTTGTTAATTCTATAAGACTGATTGACACCATTTCATTAAATTAATCTAACTTTGCAGCATGCAAATTCAAGTTATAAAATCAAAAATTCATCGTGTTAAAGTAACGGGTGCCGATTTAAATTATATTGGCAGCATTACTATTGATGAAACTTTACTAGAAGCTTCAAACATTATTGAAGGCGAAAAAGTATCTATTGTTAATATTAATAATGGCGAACGTTTTGAAACTTACGCCATTAAAGGTGAGAAAAATTCGGGAGAAATTACTTTGAATGGTCCTGCCGCAAGAAAAGTGCAAAAAGATGACATTATCATCATCATTTCTTATGCAACCTTGGATTTTGAAGAAGCGAAAACTTTCAAACCGTGGATTATTTTCCCTAACGAAAATGATAATTCGCTAACCTAACCAATTCTTTCTTTTTTAAGAATTTACTTTCTTTGTCAAAAGCCAATTTTGAACAAAGAATTCTTCTTTTGCCTCAATCCAAAATGATTCTGACGCTAAAACATTGTGCTTCAATCTTTATCCCAATTAACAAAGAAGCAAATAAAATAGTATATTGCTACACTATTTTCAATACTTTTTAATTTACTGAAATGCCACAAATCATGAAAAAAGTTTACCTACTGACACTTTTGATTTCGTTCTCGTCGTTTGCCCAAAAAACGTTCGATAACATTAAATCAGAAAAACTGGGAGAAGAGCGTAGAATTACAATCGGACTTCCTGCTTCTTACGAAGCCAACAAAGACAAAAAATATCCTGTTCTTTATTTATTGGATGGCGATTATTTATTTGATCCTTTTTCTGGAGCTATAAGTTATGGAACTTATTGGGATGATATTCCAGAAATGATTATTATTGGAATTCATCAAAACAAAGATGAAGAACGCTATGATGACACAACCATTGATCAAAACGAAGGCCTTCCTTTTGAAAAAGGAGCAAAATTTTTCGAATTTATAGGAGCAGAATTAATTCCTTATATCGAAAAAAAATACCGCACTTCGCCTTTCAGACTTATTGCAGGTCATGATGTAACAGCAAGTTTTGCTAATTTTTATTTATATAAAGAAATTCCGCTTTTTAATGCCTACATCTGTTTAAGCCCAGAGCTTGCTCCAAAAATGGAAGTGCGTATTGCAGAAAAGTTTGCTAAAATAAAAAGCCCTATTTTCTATTACCTTTCTGCTGGAGAAGGCGATATCAAGAAAATTAAAGAACCTATAGATAAACTAAACAGCAATATTAAAATTGCTAACAATCCGTTAGTGAATTATAAATATGATGTATTTAAAGGAGCAACACATTATACAGAAGTATTGCATTCTATACCAAGTGCATTGTACCAAATTTTTGAAGTATACAGACCTATAAATTCTGCCGAATACAACGACAAAATTGCGATTCTTCAAACAGGTTATGCAGAATATTTAGAAAAAAAATACGCCGCTATGTCTGAAGTTTTAGGGGTTCAAATTCCAGTTAGAATGAGTGATTTTAAAGTAATGGAAAATCTTATTCTAAAAAGAAACGCCTACGATGAGCTAGGAAAAATGGCCGAAATTGGAAATGTAAATTATCCAAAAGCCATGTTAGGTGAATATGAGTTAGGTTTGATGTACGAAAAAATGGGTGATCCTAAACATGCTTCAAAGAAATACCAAAACGCTTCGCAAATGGAGCCAATTGGCGATTTGAACAAAGACTTGATGTATGAGAAAATTGACGAAATGAATACACTTGCTAAAAAAAGTAAATAATGTCAAAAGTTAAAACTTCCTTTTTCTGCCAAAACTGCGGAACCCAATATGCCAAATGGCAAGGGCAATGCAACGCGTGCAAAGAATGGAATACGATTGCCGAAGAAATCATTCAAAAACAGGACAAGGTTGCCTGGAAAACTGAATCTGCTCCTACAAGCAAAGCGCCAAGACCTTTAAAAATTAACGAAATTGATTCTGCTCAGGAAGTCCGAATGGACACGACTGACGGCGAATTGAATCGTGTTTTAGGCGGCGGACTTGTTCCTGGATCTTTAACGCTTTTGGGCGGTGAACCCGGCATCGGAAAAAGTACACTTTTACTTCAAGTATCATTAAAGTTACCTTATAAAACACTATACGTTTCTGGAGAAGAAAGTCAGAAACAGATCAAAATGCGTGCGGAGAGAATTACACCAAACAGTGACAACTGTTATATTCTTACTGAAACAAAAACGCAGAATATTTTTAAACAAATTGAAACCATTCAGCCTGAAGTAGTCATAATCGACTCGATTCAGACTTTACATACTGATTATATCGAATCGACTGCGGGAAGTATTTCTCAGATTCGTGAAACTACTGCCGAACTTATAAAATTTGCTAAAGAAAGTAATATTCCTGTAATCTTAATTGGGCATATTACCAAAGACGGAAACATCGCTGGACCAAAAATTTTAGAACATATGGTTGATACCGTTCTTCAATTTGAAGGCGACAGAAATCATATTTATCGAATTTTGCGTTCGCTAAAAAACCGTTTTGGTTCAACATCTGAACTTGGTATTTACGAAATGCTCGGAAGCGGTTTAAGAGAAGTTAGCAATCCTTCAGAAATTCTGATTTCTCATAAAGATGAAGAATTATCTGGAACTGCAATCGCAACAACCTTAGAAGGCATGCGTCCGTTGATGATCGAAATACAATCTTTGGTCAGCACGGCAGTTTATGGAACACCACAACGAAGCACAACAGGTTACAACGCCAAAAGACTAAACATGATTCTGGCCGTTTTAGAAAAAAGAGCTGGATTCCGTTTAGGCGCAAAAGACGTTTTCCTGAATGTTACAGGCGGAATTTCTGTTGATGATCCTGCCATTGACTTGGCGGTAGTGGCTGCGATTTTATCTTCTAATGAAGATATTCCTGTTGGAAAAGGTTTCTGTTTTGCTGGCGAGGTTGGACTTTCTGGCGAAATTCGCCCTGTTAATCGTGTAGATCAGCGTATTCAGGAAGCTGAAAAATTAGGTTTCGATACTATCTTTGTTTCTAAATACAACAAAATTGCTTTAAAAAACACAGGAATTAAGATTGAACTTGTTGCAAAAATTGAAGATGTTGCAAGTATACTTTTTGGCTGATTTCAAATACCACTCCTCCTATGAATTTTCCAAAACAAAAAATATACAAAGCATTAAAAATACTAGGAATAGTAATTTTAGTGCTTTGCATCGGACTGTATTATTTTCGTAATTCACTTTTAAAACAGGCCATTGCAAAAGTTACCCATAAAATGGCTGTTCAATACAACAGCAATTTTTCTGTAGAATCGGCTTCTTTTGATGGTTTATCAACTATAAAATTGACAGATGTTGTTTTGGCTCCAATAAATGCTGATACGCTCGTCAAAATAAAAAATGTAGAAACTAGCATCAGTTTAAGCAATTTACTTATTGGAGATGTTCAAGTTGGGACTTTAAAAGTTGATAACGGTTATATTCAATTAGTAAAAAAAGGCAAAAAACGCAATTTTGATGCTTTTCTAAAAAGAGATCGCGAAGAAACAGAATCAAACGAAAAACGTAAATATGCGTCGTTTGCTTACAGAATTATTTCTAAAGTACTGAATCTGGTTCCAACCGATATGGATTTGAAAAACTTCAAATTCAAAATCGACGATAACGGAAAACAAACCAATATTGATGTAGATAAATTGGTTTTAAACAACAAACAACTTGAAACTAATCTTCATGTTCGGGCAAAAGATTTTGATCAGCGCTGGAACATTAAAGGATTTGCAGATCCGAGAAATAAAAAAGCAGATATTCGATTTTTTAATCTAGATACTGGCGCCATTCGTGTTCCTTATCTTGACGAAAGATATAATCTTAAAGCTAGTTTCGATTCTATCCGTTTAAATGTTCAAAACATTGACAAAACCGGAAGCGAACTGCATATTGATGGCTATACTTCGATTACAAATCTTAAAATCAATCATCCTAAAATTGCGAGTAAAGATGTCGTAATAAAAAATGCCCGTTTTGATTACCGCTTTTTATTAGGAGATAGTTTTATCTCTATCGACAGCACTTCGACGATGCAGTTGAATAAAATTAAAGTGCGACCGTATATTTCTTATGATACGGAAAAAGATACGGTTTATACGTTGAAAGTCGATATTCCGAAAATGAAAGCGCAGGATTTTATTGTTTCGCTTCCTGATGGTTTATTCACGCATTTTCAAGGAATGCAAGCAACTGGAAATTTCGATTACAAATTGGATTTCAAATTCAATAAAAACAAACCAAACACGCTTGTTTTTGACAGCAAACTAAACAAAGAAGATTTACGAATTACTAAATATGGCGAAGCCGATTTAAATAAACTAAACGGTGAATTTGTATATCGTGCGATTATTCAAAATGTATTGCAAAGACCTGTTTTGGTCGGAAATGCAAATCCGAACTATACACCTTTGAATCAGATTTCCCCTTATTTAAGAAAATCCGTTTTAACAACAGAAGATCCATCTTTCTTCTCACATCGCGGATTCATCAATGAAGCGTTCAAACAATCGATTCTCAAAAACATCAGGACCAAGAAATTCTCTCGCGGTGCAAGTACAATCAGCATGCAGTTGATTAAAAATGTCTTTTTAACTCGTGAAAAGACGCTTTCGCGAAAGCTTGAAGAAATCCTTCTAGTTTACATTTTAGAAAACAACCGAATTGTAAGCAAGGAAAGAATGCTAGAAGTATATTTCAATATTATTGAATGGGGTCCAAATGTCTATGGAATTGGTGAAGCGAGTCATTTTTACTTCCAAAAAAGTCCTTCGGCTTTAAATGTTGACGAATGTTTATACTTGGCAACGATTATTCCGAAACCAAGAAAATTTATGTATCAGTTTAATGACGAAGGTAACTTGAAAGATTACGCTATTAAAAACCAAAAATTCCTAAAGAACTTAATGTTTAGAAGAGGACTTTTAGTTCCTGAAGATACGATTGGCTTGTTGCCCGTTTATATTTCTGGGAACGCGCGTTCTTTAATCAAAATCAAAGTTCCAGATTCTACCGCAATCAAAACTGATTCTTTAGCTATTGATGACGAATTTGATTTATAGAATTTTGCCGCGAAGGCGCGAAGTTTTTTTTTAATCTCGCAAAGGCGCAGAGTCGCAAAGTTCAATCTATTAAATTCAATAGCGTCCAGCTTTAGCCGGATGAAAATACAAACGCAAATCAAAGGGCTTTAGCCAAACTTTACTAGTTTGGCTAAAGCCCTTTTTCTATTTCGATTTTATTCCCCCAGCTTAAGCTAGGGACTATTCAAAAAAACTTTGCGATTCTGCGCCTTTGCGAGATTAAAAAAAACTTCGTGTCTTAGCGCCTTCGTGGCAAAAAAATTAGCGCCTTCGTAGCAAAAAAAAACTTAAGGCGCTGGATCAGGAACTATAGCCTGAACCGCATCAATTTCTGTTAAGATTTGTTTAGAAAGTGTAACATCAATAGTATCGATATTTTCTTTTAATTGCTCCAAAGTTGTTGCACCAATAATGGCACTTGTTAAAAATGGCTGCTGCAATACAAATCCCATTGCTAATTCGGTCAAAGTTAAACCGTGTTTTTTAGCGATTTCCTGATACAATTTAGTTGCTTCAGTACATTGATCACTATTGTAACGTTTGTACTGCGGAAAAAGATTAATTCTCGCTTTCGGGTGACTTTCTCCAGTTAAGAATTTCCCAGTCAAAACACCGAATGCTAAAGGCGAATATCCTAATAAACCAACATTTTCATATTTTGAAACTTCTGCAGAGTTTACTTCAAACAAACGATTCAATAGAGAATACGGATTTTGAACAGTTTTAATTCTTGGCAGATTGTTGTATTTGCTTTCTTCCAAAAGGCGCATCATTCCCCAAGCGTTTTCATTAGAAACTCCAATGTGTTTGATTTTACCTTCTTTGATTAATCCGTCGAAAGTTTCTAAGATTTCTCTGAAATTATCTTCCCAAACATCATCATGTCCGTGAAAAGCACGCTGTCCGAAATTATTGGTTTTTCTTTCCGGCCAGTGCATTTGATACAAATCGATATAATCAGTCTGAAGTCTTTTCAAACTGTTTTCGACCGCATATTTAATACTCGCTGGAGAAAAATCTAACTTCTCACGCATATATCCAAAATTCGGGTTTGGTCCCGCAATTTTTGAAGCTAAAACAACTTTATCACGATTTCCTGATTTCTTAAACCAAGTTCCAATAATTTTTTCTGTACTTCCGTAAGTTGCTTCACTCGCCGGAACCGAATACATTTCGGCTGTATCAAAGAAATTTACTCCTCTCTCTAAAGCGTAATCCATTTGAGCATGGCCTTCAGCTTCTGTATTCTGCTGCCCAAAAGTCATTGTTCCAAGGCATATTTTACTAACTTTTATGTCGGTATTGGGTAATGTAGTGTATTTCATTTTTTCTTAAAGGTTCAAAGTTGCAAAGAGACAAAGTTACAAAGGGATTTTTCAAATTAGGATTTGAAAAAGGTTAAAAAAACTACAAGATTTTTTTGATCTCTCCTGCAAGGTTTCCAAAACCTTGGCAGGTGTTTCTTTTATTATAAACAAACCTATACCTATAAGGTTTTGGAAACCTTGTAGAAAAGAAAAAGGCTCAAAAGTAAAAACCTTTGAGCCTTTGCATCTTTGTCACTTTGAACCTAAAGTTCATTTTAAGCTTTTTAATGGATTTTGAAATGTACTGAAAATCCTAACAATGAAAACAGAATCATCTTTGACTTGATATAGAATTTTAAAATTTCTAACCACAATTCTACGGCAATCTATTCTATATTCATCGAATTGAAATTGCTCGGCATAAATGACATTATTCGCACTATTAAATAATTCGTCTCTTACTTTTAATGCGGTTTCTTTTAAATATTTAGTTTTAAGTTCAAAATAAATTTCTTTTAAATCCAATTTTGCATTTTCTGACCAAAAAACTGTTAGTTTACTCATTATCCCAATCTTTCATTTCTTTTGACAAATCTTCGCTAGAAATTATTCGATTATATTTAATATCCTCTAAACCTTCTTCTACTTTATTGTGATAGTCTGTTAATGTCATAGGATTTCCTTTCGCATCATACGAAACCACTTCATTCAAATAATTATCAAATACGGAAGAAACGATTCGCAGCACTCTTTCATCAGCCAAATCTAATTGATTTTTTATTTTCTCTTTTAATTCTGGAAGTCCCATAGTTTAATCTTTTTGAAATCCAAAGTTACAAAAATAATAAAACCGAAATCCCAATTTAAAAAATCCAAATTCCAAATCTAACGTTTAAACTAAAAGGTTTTCAAAACCTTGCAGGAAACGAAAAGGGCTGAAGTAAAACTTCAGCCCTTTTTTTAAATCTTAGAAACTTAGTATCTCAGAACCTTAGCCTCTTAATTAATACTATTCAACATCTCCGCAATCTCGTCTAATCTTGGCGTCAAGATAATTTCGATTCTACGGTTTTTAGCTTTTCCTTCTGGAGTAGCGTTGCTCGCTAGAGGAGAAAACTCGCTTCTTCCTGCTGCGGTTAATTTTTGTTTGTTGATTTTTGGGTTTTCGCTTAAAATCGCCACGATTGCCGTTGCTCTTTTCGTTGATAAATCCCAGTTGTTTGCAATTGGTCCAGAACCAGCGTACGGATCGTCGTCTGTATGTCCTTCGATTAAAACAGAAAGATCTGGATTATCGCCTAAAACTTTTCCAAGTTCTACAACCGCTTTTCTTCCTTCTACACCAACGGCCCAGCTTCCTGAATTGAAAAGTAATTTATTTTCCATAGAAACATATACTTTTCCGTTTTTCTGCTCCACTGTTAAACCTTTACCTTCAAAACCATTTAAGGCTTTAGATAATGTTTCTTTCAGTTTACGCATTGATTCTTCTTTAGCCGCAATCATATCTTCTAATTCTTTCAAACGATTAGCCGTTTTATCCAAACGCGCTTGTTCGTCTGCAAGAGCTTTACCTTTTGCTTCTAATTGCGCTAACAGTTCACGGTTTTTAGCCATGTTTTTCTCTAAAGCGTCGTTGCTGTTTTTCTCCAACGCATTATAAGAATCCTGAAGTACTTTATATTTCTTTTGTTCAGCAGCAAGATCAGCTTTTTGTTTTGCCAAATCATCTTTTGTGCTGGCCAAATCTTTAGTCAGTTTATCGCGGTCTAATTCTAATTGATTCTTTGCTGTCTTTAAACTTTCGTTTTCATCAGCTATAGAACGGTTTTCTTTTTTTAAATCTGAATATTTTGTTTCCAGATCATTGTAAATTTTCTTAGAAACACATGACGTTGTGGACAAGGCTAATGCCAACAATCCGATGGAGGCTTTTTTAATCATCTTACTTTAATTGTTTTTTATTTTAGGCGTTTAAAATCTCACAATTTCAAAATTCAAAATCAATTCTTGAATTTAAACCACCTTTCTCTCAACAAGAACAATACCAAAAATTAATCTATTTCGACCAAAATCGGACAATGGTCTGAATGCATAGCATCTGGAAGTATAACAGCTCTTTTTAATCTGTCTTCTAATGCATTGCTAACCAAATTATAATCGATACGCCAACCTTTGTTATTTCCTCTTGCTCCTGCGCGGTAACTCCACCAAGAATAATGATGCGGTTCTTTGTTGAAATGACGGAAACTATCTATAAAACCAGATTTCATAAATGCATCCAGCCAAGCACGTTCTGCAGGAAGAAATCCTGAAACGGTTTTATTGCGAACTGGATCATGAATATCAATCGCTTCGTGACAGATGTTATAATCTCCGCATATAATCAGATTTGGAATCGTAAGTTTCAATTCATTAATATAATTCTGAAAATCATCCATAAACATAAACTTATGGTCCAGTCTTTCAATGTTTGTTCCAGACGGAAGATACAAGCTCATTACAGAAACATCATCAAAATCTGCACGAAGATTTCTTCCTTCAAAATCCATATGATGAATTCCTGTTCCGTAAACAATATTATTCGGCTTTGTTTTAGAAAGAATTGCTACTCCGCTGTATCCTTTTTTGGTTGCAGGATAGTAGTATTGAAACGGATAACCCGCCGCTGTTATATCATCTACCGGAATTTGATCTTGTGTAGCTTTTATTTCCTGAAGGCATATTACATCAGGATTTGCTTGCTGCAGCCACTCGATAAACCCTTTGTTTATTGCCGCTCTAATTCCGTTTACATTATAAGAAATAATTTTCATCAGTGATTTTTTTAGGATTTCAAATGTAATAAAAAAGTGCAAAGTTTGTCTTGGAAACAACGAAAAGTAGACTTTTTTGTTATCTTTGTTCGCTGTTCTAATAAATTAAAAGTACTACATGGGTTTAGTTACCGCGAAAGAAGTTGCAAAGGCAATAAATGTTGAAAAGTACGGAGTTTTCGGTACCTTTTCTGGCTGGATTCTTATGAAGGTTCTTAAGATCTCGACCCTTAATAAAATTTACGATCGTAATAAACATTTGGAAGACCTTGACTTTTTGAATGGAATTTTGGATGAAATGGAAATTAAGTTTGAAATCCCTGAAGAAGATTTAAAACGTCTGCCGAAAGATGGTGCGTATATAACCATTTCTAATCATCCGCTTGGGGGAATTGACGGAATTTTGCTTTTGAAATTAATGCTTGAAAGAGAGCCAAATTTCAAAATCATTGCCAATTTCTTATTGCACAGAATTGTTCCGATGAAAAAATACATTATGCCGGTTAATCCTTTTGAGAATCATAAGGATGCAAAATCGAGCGTAATTGGCATTAAAGAAACCTTGCGCCATTTAAGTGACGGAAAGCCCTTGGGTATTTTCCCAGCAGGTGAAGTTTCAACTTACAAAGACGGCAAATTAGTAGTAGACAAACCTTGGGAAGAAGGGGCTATTAAACTAATCAGAAAAGCTAAAGTTCCTGTAGTTCCAATTTACTTTCACGCCAAAAACAGTAAATTATTCTACTGGCTTTCTAAAATTGATGATACTTTAAGAACTGCAAAATTGCCTTCTGAATTGCTTACACAGAAAGATCGAGTAATTAAAGTTCGTATCGGGAAACCAATTTCTGTATCTGAACAAAACGAAATTGAATCTTTCGAAGAATACTCAGAATTCTTGAGAAAGAAAACCTATATGCTTGCCAATCCGTTTGAGAAAGACACCAAACTGATCGACACAGCAAGTCTTAAAATACCAAAAGCGCCTAAAAAAATCGTAACAGCCGCAAGCGAATCAAAATTGATTGATGAAGTTCAGGCATTGCGTGATAGCGACAGCAGGTTTTTACAAAGCAAAAACTACGAGGTTTTCTTTGCAAGCGCAAAAGAAATTCCGAACATCTTGCACGAAATTGGGCGTTTACGCGAAATCACTTTCCGTGAAGTTGGCGAAGGAACAAACGAATCCATAGATATTGACCAATATGACCAATATTATCACCATATGTTTTTATGGGATGATGAAACCAAAAAAATCGCTGGAGCATACCGTATGGGATTAGGTTCTGAAATCTATCCAAAATACGGAATCGAAGGTTTTTATCTGACTGATCTTTTCAGATTTGAACCAGAATTGCACGATATGATGCACAAATCGATCGAAATGGGTCGCGCTTTTATTGTGAAAGAATATCAGCAAAAACCAATGCCTTTGTTCTTATTGTGGAAAGGTATTATTCACACCACTTTGCGTCATCCTGAACACAAATATTTGGTTGGAGGCGTTAGTATCAGTAATCAGTTTTCAGATTTCTCTAAATCATTGATGATTGAGTTTATGAAATCTAACTATTACGATCCTTATATTGCACAATATATTCACCCGAAAAAAGCTTACAAAGTAAAACTGAAAGACGCAGATAAAGATTTTATCTTCGACGAAGCAGAATCTGATTTGAATAAGTTTGATAAAATTATTGACGAACTAGAACCAGGAAACTTACGTTTGCCAGTTTTAATTAAAAAATACATCAAACAAAATGCAAGAGTAGTCGCTTTTAACGTTGACCCTTTATTTAATAACGCTATCGACGGTTTAATGTACATTAGAATTGCAGATATTCCAGAAAGCACAATGAAACCTGTAATTGAAGAGTTTCAGATTGAATTGGAAAAGAAATTATCTGAGAAAGAAGATTAAGTCTTCTTTTTATATATAAAAACAAAAAAGCCCATTTACTCAATTCAAGTAAATGGGCTTTTTTGTTTTGTTTCTTAATTGGAGCGGACACAGATTGCAAATACACGCTATAGCTATATTTCAGTAAACAAAAAAATCCCATCCTGAAATTGGAATGGGATTTCTAATATTATATGCGTTTTTCTCTTAAAACCAGCCTTTTTTACCAACTTGATATGTTTGATAAAAATCTTCATCTGATTTTGTCAAGTAGATAATTCCTTCAATGAATCCAATTATACTACCAACTCCGCAAGTTACGATTGTAATTACAATTTGGATAATTCCTTCTTGAGTGTATCCTAAGATAAATTTATGAATACCTAAGTATCCAAAAATAATTCCCATAATTCCTGCTAATACTTTTTTATTCTCTTGTCTAGGTTGAGATGGCGTATTCCAGCTTTCTGGTTTTGTAGCTTCCATTTTTTTATTATTTAGTTAATTATTAATTCCGATTTCATCAATTTCTTCAATAGTACTTTTAGGATCTGGGCCATAATAATTTTCCCCCTGTTCTCCTTCTGTTGCTAATAAAACAAGAAGCCAGATAGGACCAACCAAAGGAATGAAAGAAATTAGAACGTTCCATCCACTCTTACCCAAATCATGCATTCTTCTAACCGTTACAGCCAAAGATGGTATTAAAGCAATAAGAGAATACAAAGCGATTAATCCTATTGCAACTGGAAAACCTAAAAATCCTCCGCCAATTATTGATACTATTATAGCTAAAGCAATAAACACAAAAAAGATCACTGCTGTTGCAAGACGAAAATACCAATATTCACTTCTTCGTGCTCTTCCTGAGAAGTTAGCATAGTTCTGGAACATGGCAATTTTATACCATTCAATCATAATTTAGGATAATTTGTTTTTGGACCTACTCTTGGGATTTTCGGCTTTCTCCAAACTCAAAAAACAATCTATTTAGATTCATTCTTTTAAAATTCGGAAACAATATTATTAAAAATTAACAAATAAAACTAATCTCACTAAATAAAATTTACAAGAAAAAACTCGTTATTAAATTCTAAAGGCTGTAGACTAGTTTTTATCGTAAACAGCTTTAATTTTGTCAACAATTACCTGCGCCAGACGCTCGTGACTTTCAAAAGTCCAACCCGCAATATGAGGCGTCAGCAAAACGTTTTTAGCTTCCATAAGATATTGAAGTGCTTCTGGCGTATTGTTTTCTTGAAATAAAGTTTCAAAAGAAAGTTTTTCATATTCCAAAACATCCAAACCTGCACCTAATACTTTTTTCTCTTTCATAGCTTCAACCAAATCGGCTGTAACGATATTTTTACCACGTGAAGTGTTTATAATCCAAAATGGCTTTTTAAACGCATTTATAAAGGCGCTGTTGACCATTTTGTCCGTTTCTGGTGTCCAAGGAAGGTGAAGACTTAAAACATCCGCTTTTTCGCGCAATTCTTCCAATGTAACTTGTTTGGCATTTTCGTCGCCAACATTATCCAAAATATCATAGCATAAAACCTCAGAATCAAAACCTCTTAATTTTTTAGCAAAAGCTTTTCCCATATTTCCGTAACCGATAATTCCGACTGTCTTCAAATCCAATTCATGGCCACGATTGCTTTCGCGATTCCATTGTCCAGCTTTTACTTCGGCATCGGCTTGGTTTAGCTTATTGAATAAAGATAAAATTACGCCAAGCGAATGCTCTGCAACAGCGTTGCGGTTTCCTTCGGGCGCAGCAATAAGATGGATTCCTTTAGAAGAAGCATACTCACAATCAATACTTTCCAGACCTGCACCAACTCTTGCAATAAATTGCAACTTTGTTGCTTTATCCAAAAAAGCCTTGTCAATCTTGAATCGGCTCCTAATTACGATTCCGTTATAATCTTGAATTTTTGCTTCAATTTCTTCTTTTGAAGATTTAAAATCGGCGTGATTTTCGAAGCCAGCTTCCTCCAATTGATTCCAAAGAATCGGATTATTACTGTCGATATGAAGAATTTTTATGCTCATTTTGTATTGAATTTTAGAAACACAAAAATACGGGAAATGTTTAAGATTTCATTTTAAGCCATGTATTTTAATACCGCAAAGTCACAAAGTCACGAAGAAATAATTTAACGCCTAAAAACATAAAAAACTTCGCTCCTTTGTGCCTTCGTAGCAAATCTCTTTTTATTGCTCAGATTTTTTTTTAACTTTGAAAGAATAAGGATTTCGCAATCCATCATATAAATCTTCAGAAAATCTTCCCTAATGAAACTTACCAAGACTTTTAAAGCCTTTTTTGAAAACGAAAAATCGGGAGGAATTATCTTGCTATTAGTCACGATTTTATCCCTAGCGCTTGCCAACTCTCCTATTCAAATTCCTTATGTTGCTCTTTGGGAGAAAGAAGTTTCAGGCCATTCTATTACACATTGGATTAATGATGGATTAATGACCATATTCTTTCTTTTGATCGGCTTGGAGCTGGAACGCGAGATTTATCATGGCGAATTATCGAATATAAAAAATGCATCATTGCCAATAATGGCCGCTTTTGGCGGAATGCTGGTTCCTGCGGCAATCTTTCTGGTTTTAAATTACGGAACAACTACACAAAATGGAGCCGGAATCCCGATGGCGACAGATATTGCTTTTGCAATCGGAATTTTATCGCTTCTCGGAAACAAAGTGCCCACATCATTAAAAGTGTTTTTAACCGCTTTAGCCGTTATCGACGATCTGGGAGCTATAATTGTAATTGCTGTTTTTTACACCACATCAATTTCTTTTTTAAATCTTGGAATTGCTCTCGGAATCTGGTGTCTTTTATTTATCTTAAATCGAATGAAAATTCACAATCTAATTCCGTATCTCATTGGTGGAGCCGTAATGTGGTATTTCATGCTTAATTCAGGCGTTCACGCAACCATTACGGGAGTTATTCTAGCATTTGTAATTCCGTTTGGCGATGGTGGAGAAAAAACCTTATCGTATCGATTACAGCATTTTTTACATCAGCCAGTTGCATTTTTTATTCTTCCATTGTTTGCAATTGCCAATACAGCTTTAACAATCACAGAAAACTGGCACGAAGGCCTAAATCATGTTAATACATACGGAATTATTCTTGGTCTTGTGGTGGGCAAACCGCTTGGTATTTTGCTTTTCTCGTCAGTTGGTGTAACCTCTGGTTTATGTGTGCTCCCTAAAAACTTAAAATGGGCGCATATTTTAGGTGCAGGAATGCTGGGCGGAATTGGTTTTACAATGTCGATTTTCATTACCGTTCTTGCCTTCAAAAATCCCGAAGTTATTGTTTTTTCTAAAATAGCCATTCTTATTGCTTCCTTCGCAGCAGGACTTATGGGATTTGTTTATTTAAAATATACGCTTAACAGATTGAAATAAAATTCCAAATTTAAAGAACAAATTTCTCGTGTCATTTGTCTTCCTGAGCGAAGTCGAAGGACTTTACAACCTATAAAGTCTTCGACTTCGCTCAGACTGACAATAGTTATCCATAAAAAAATTCCAAACCCCAACAAGAATTGGAATTTGGAATTTAAAATATTAGAATTTCTTTAAAAACTAACCTTTAATTTGTTTCAAAGAAGTCTTGATTCCTTTAATTAATGATGAACTGAAACCGTTATGTTCCATTTCATTTAAACCTACAATTGTACAGCCTTGTGGCGTTGTTACACGGTCAATTAATTGTTCTGGGTGCACTCTTTCTTCTAAAAGCATTTTTGCAGCTCCTTTTACGGTTTGAGCCGCAATTGCTAAAGCAGTATTAGAATCAAATCCAATCTCGATTCCCGCCTGCATAGATGCGCGAATATAACGCAATGCATACGCAGTTCCACACGCTCCTAAAACGGTTGCCGCATCCATCAACTTTTCGTCAATTACTGGAGCTGTTCCTAAATCTTGGAATAAATCAACAATTGGCGAAGCATTATCCTTATATTTTTCTGGAAAAGAAATACAAGTTGCCGATTCTCCAAACTGCGCCGCAATGTTTGGCATAATGCGAACAACTGGATATTCAAAATTTGTTTTGGTCTGAAGCATCTCCAACGACAATCCGCTTACAGCCGAAGCAATGGTTTTGTTTTTAATAACAGGCAGAATTTCAGCTAAAACAGTATCAACCTGATACGGTTTTATAGTCAAAATTACAACATCAGCTTCTTCGATGTTGTATTTATTATCGTTAGAAACAGCAATTCCATATTCAGATAAATATTGAATGCTTGCTATGTTTCTTCTTGTAACAGTAACTTGGTTGTTTTTCGAGAATTTGGCAATTCCCAAGGCAATAGAAACCCCTAGATTTCCTCCTCCAATAATGTGTACTTTCATTTTGGTTTGGCTTTAATTTATTTCTGGTTGGCAAACAGCATTTTGCGCTTGCAAATTACGCAGATTTTAGAGATTTTAAATCACTGCAATAAACTAATTTGTGGCAAAAATCTAGAATCCTAGAATCAAGTTAGCGACTCCAAAGTAGAGCATAATTCCAAACACATCGTTGGTTGTAGTGATAAAAGGACCGGTAGCAATTGCGGGATCAATTTTATTTTTGTTCAAGAAAAGCGGGACTAAAGTTCCTAAAGTTGCTGCAAAAAGAATGACCACAATCATAGAAATAGAAATTGCGAATCCGACCAAATACTGCTGATACATGATAGAATGATAACCTAATAAAAGCAAAGAAATAATAGTTCCAGATATCATAGAAACGGTAATTTCTTTAGTAAAATAACTGCGGCTAAAATCTTTTAAAGTTCCGTTTGCCAAACCTTGCACCACAATCGCCGAAGCTTGAACTCCAATATTTCCTGCAGTTGCAGACAATAAAGGAACGAAAATGATTAAAGTAGAATATTTCTGAAAAGTGCTTTCGTTTCCTTTCAAAACAAATGATGCCACAATTTCGATCACCATTCCAATCAAAAGCCAAGGCAGACGTGCTTTGGTCAATTCGTAAACGCTGTCATTCGACTCAACGTCTTGTGTAATACCGGCAGCTAACTGGTAATCTTTGTCGGCTTCTTCCTTGATTACGTCTACGATATCATCGATGGTAATTCTTCCCACCAAACGACCTAATTCATCAACAACTGGAATTGCCTCTAAGTCGTATTTCTGCATGATACGAGCAACTTCAACGTCTTCTGTATCAACATTTACAAAATTTAATTTTCGGATATAGACTTCACCAATCTGAGTTTTGGTAGAAGAAGTCAGTAAATCTTTAAGAGATAATCTTCCTTTTAGTCTGTTTTCATCATCCACTACGTAAATAGAATGTACTCTGGATACATTTTCAGCCTGAATTCTCATTTCTTTCACGCAGGTCAAAACGTTCCAGTTTTCATTCACTTTTACAAGCTCTTTACCCATTAGACCACCTGCCGTGTTTTCGTCGTAACGCAAAAGATCTACAATGTCTTTGGCGTGTTCAACGTCTAATATTTCAGAGATTACTTCCGCTTTGATTTCCTGCGAAAGTTCTGCAATAATATCGGCAGCGTCATTGGTTTCAAGCTCATCAAGCTCTTCTGCGATTTCCTTTGGTGAAAGTCGGCTTAAGATATTTTCACGCAGATCTTCTTCCAATTCCAGAAGAATCTCGGCCGTTTTATCACTATCTAAAACCTTAAAGATATAAGTTGCCTCGTCGAAATCTAATTCGTCTAAAATTTCGGCAATATCAGCGTGGTGCAGATCATTAAGTAAAACTTCAAGTTCATTGTCGTTTTTCTTATTGATCAGTTCCTCTAACTGGTGTATAAATTCTTTACTAACTTTGAACTCCATCGGTTTCTATTTTTAGAGTTAGTTCAATAAATTCATCAACGCTAAGCTGCTCCGGACGTTTATCAAAGATAGTGTCTTCTCGCAAATTGTCTGATAAATTTAATGTTTTCAAACTGTTACGTAATGTTTTTCGTCTCTGCTGAAAAGCGGTTTTTACAACTGTAAAAAATAACTTTTCGCTGCAAGGAAGACTGTAATCTTCCTTTCGGGTCATTCTCATCACACCCGATTTCACCTTGGGCGGAGGAATAAAAACGTTTTCATCAACCGTAAACAGATACTCTGTAGTATAGAAAGCTTGGGCTAAAACGGATAGTATTCCGTAGGTTTTCGAGCCTTTCTTTTCGCAGATGCGCTCGGCTACTTCTTTCTGGAACATTCCTGAAAATTCAGGAATCTGATGTTTTAGATCTAATGTTCTAAAAACAATCTGAGAAGAAATATTGTACGGAAAGTTTCCAATTATGGCAAACTGTTTGTCTTGGTAAACTTCATTTATATTATACTTCAGGAAATCCTGAGAAATAATCTTGTCTTTTAATTTTGGATAATGTGCATCCAAATACGCTACCGATTCTGTATCGATCTCAATAACGTGTGTCGTAATTGGCTTTTCAAGTAAATACTTAGTAAGCACACCCATCCCTGGTCCTATTTCTAAAACCTCATCGTACCCTTTCAGACTTAAAGTGTCTGCAATAGCTTTTGCTACGCTTTCGTCTTTAAGAAAGTGCTGTCCTAAATGTTTTTTGGCTTTTACTTTTTCCATTTCATTTCTTGTTTGCCACGAGGCTGCAAAAGTATTCTTTTTTTGCCACAATCCCGATAGCTATCGGGACAAAGACACAAAGATTTAATTTCTTTTGGCTGAATACTAATTACTAAAAACTGAACACTAAATATTAGTGTTCCGAAATAACTTCCAATTCTGTTCTAAAAGAAAGCATTTTATCGGCGAATAAACCTAAAGCTTCTCTGTGAAATTCTGGTTCATCTTCAATATAAAACTTCTCTAGAGTTTCCTTGCTGTCTGTTATGTATTGTACAGAATACGTAATTCCGCCCATTTCTTCTTCAACCAAAACTTTTACAATTCGCGCTGATGAGAATTTATTCGTAGCCAGAATTTCTGGTATGTGTTTTTCTTGCATCCATTTCAACCATTGGTCATGAACGCTTTCGTGTATGTTTGTGGTAACGTTGTAAATAATCATTTTTTCTAAGGTTCTGAGATGCTATCCCGATAGCTATCGGGACTAAGGTTCTGAGGTTTTTCTAGAAACTCAAAACAATCTCATTATTAATTCTTTTCTCTTTGAAATTTGGAATTTAAAATATTGGAATTTATAAATTCTTATCCCCTCTTAACTCGCGGTATTTTTTCCTCGCATCGACAAAGTAAATACTGTCTTGATGATTAAAAATTACCTTTTCATATAAAGGCTTTGCCTTTTCTGTATCTTTTAATTCGTCGTTGTAAATTTCGGCTGAGAAAAACAATGCTTCATCAACATAAATTCCGTCGCTGTGATGGTCAATAATCTGCTGATATTGGCTTAAAGCCGAAGCAAAATCTTTCTGGCTTTCGTAAACTTTTCCTAATCGCAATAATGTTACGGCTTCTATTTCCTGACCTTTATAGGTCTTTAAAATATTCTGAAACTGCGTTATTGCTTCTTGCTTTTTGTTCTGATAAATTAAAAAATCTCCTTTTGCAAATTGTTTCAGTGCCACTTGAGTCGAATCTGCTGCGGTATTATCATTAATTAAAAGAAAATATTCTAAAGCATCGTTGGCAATTAACTGCGTGTTTGCTGCTTTTAATTCTTTAAATTGTTTATTTGCCCATTCAAAATCGCCTTTGTAATAACTTGTTTTTGCCGCTTTCAAACTCGCTTCGTGCGCCATAACATCATTCTTTAAATCCAATTGAATTTGCGAATAGTAAATAAGTGCCTGATTGTACTTTTCTTCCAAAAGCAAAATATCGGCCAATTCCATTTTAGCATCGGCTTTTTGATATTCGTTTAAATTTAATTCTAAAGCCTTTTTGATTACTGCTTTTCCTTCTTCTGTCTTTTTCAAATTAAAGGCCAGAAAATGGGCTTGAATGATTTGCAAAGATAAGGTAAAAGGACTGATTTCGTAAGTAGCCAATAATTGCTTCAATTCCTGATCGATCATTGGATAATCTTTTTCCTGTGCTTTATCGATCTTAATCTGCATTAAATAAGCATTTGACTGAATAAGCAAACCTAAATCTTTAGTATTTTGAAGAATGAAGTTCAGAATTTCTTCCGCTGTATCATTATCTCCTTCATTCATGGCAAACTGACTCAAATTGACAATACTCATCAACGATTCTGGTTCGCGTTTGTAAATGGCTTTTTCCTGAATAAACGCTTTTCCAAATTCTTTCTGCTGTACATAAAACCAGCTTAAATAATGATTCCAGAAAACGTCTTGATCTTTTTGAGTTCTTAAGATTAATGCTTTTCGCATTGCATCTTTAAAAGCCGTATTATCGGTTTCGCCATTCATGAATCTTGACAATTGTGTCTGAATCAAGTTGGTATTCTGCGGATTTGTATAGGATTCTGTCAATAACAAATCAATCATTAAATCGGTTTTACCCAACTGTCCGTAAAGCATTCCGATTTGAAAATTGAAATTGAAATTTGGCTGAATCTGCATTGCGGTCTGATAGGCTTTTAAAGCATATTCCAGCAATACTTTTTTCTCGAACGAACTTGCAATTCCGTAAACATCATTCGGATTGACCTTTATTTTTTCGATTGCTTGTTCGTAATAATTTTTGGCTTTTGAATCGTTTTTCTGCAATTGAAAATTATATCCTAATTCAACCAAGAAAACACCTTGTTTATAACGGTTGTAACGATCCTGAATTGCTTTTTCTGCATTCGCAAACTGCTGCAATTGCTGGTAACAATCAACCGTTCTTAAAAAATACTGCGTATTGGATGGCGAACCTCTCAAAAGCTCTTCATAACTGATTTTCGCTTTATCAAAATCACCTTTATCGTAATAATACTGTGCCAGCTGCTCGTTTTGTGCAAACGCAAAACCAGAACATAACAAAACGATACAAATCAATATGTTTCTCATATTGCAGTTTTTTTTAGTTTTCAGTCTCCCCCGATAGCTATCGAAATCCGTTTTCAGTTATTTACTGTAAAACAGGTACTTTCTTAGTTTTCCAAAAAATCAGAGCTAAACCAATTAAAATAAATGGAATACTTAAAATCTGTCCCATATTAATCAGCATTGAATTCTCAAAAGCTTCTTGATTTTCTTTAAAAAATTCAATTATAAATCGAGCTGTAAATAATAAAGTTAAGAAAGTTCCAAAGATTAATCCCTGTGCGTTTCTAATTTTTTCTGATTTATACATATAAAACAATATTCCGAAAATCAGTAAATAAGCAAATGCTTCATACAATTGCGTTGGATGTCTCGGGATTAAATCGTCTCTTTCAAAAACTACTCCCCAATTTCCGTTGGTTGGTTTTCCGTAGATTTCAGAATTCATAAAATTTCCTAATCTGATAAATGTTCCCGTTACAGGAACAGCAACTGCCATTTTATCTAAAAGCCCTAAAAATTGCACTTTGTATTTTCGGCAGTATAAAATCATTGCCGTAAGCACTCCAATAGAACCTCCGTGACTTGCCAAACCTTGATAACCCACAAATTGATAAACTCCTTTTATTTTCTGAATCGGTAAAAGGATTTCTATCGGATGTTTTAAGAAATACTCCGGTTCATAAAAAAAACAATGTCCAAGTCTGGCACCTAAAACGGTTCCGACAATTACATAAATCAATAAAGTATCTAAGTTATCTAGCGAAAGATTTTCTTTTTTATAAATATTTCTAACAATATAAAAGCCTAAAAGAAGTCCGCAGGCAAAGAGAGCTCCGTAATATTTTAAAGGAAAACTATCTGTAATCCAGAAAATAACAGGATCTACGTTCCAGTTTAAAATTCCATTCATCATGCTCCGTTTTTTAATTTCTATAAATTAAGAAAACCTAACAGGTTTTAAAAGCCTGTTAGGTTTGTGTCTTAAAAACTATCTTTTTTAGTTTATAATATCAAATCCGCAGTAAGGACGTAAAACCTCTGGGATTACAATTCCTTCTGGAGTTTGGTAATTTTCTATAATTCCGGCCAAAACTCTAGGAAGCGCTAATGAACTTCCGTTAAGTGTGTGCGCCAATTGATTTTTTCCGTCTTTGTCTTTGAAACGTAATTTCAAGCGGTTTGCTTGGAAAGTTTCAAAGTTAGAAACAGAACTGATTTCTAACCAACGATCTTGTGCAGTTGAAAACACTTCAAAATCATACGTTAAAGCAGATGTGAATCCCATATCACCTCCGCAAAGGCGTAAAACTCTATAAGGCAGTTTTAATTCTTTCAAAATACCTTTTACGTGCTCAACCATTCCGTCTAAAGCTGCATAAGAGTTATCAGGATGTTCGATACGAACGATTTCTACTTTATCAAATTGGTGCAAACGGTTTAATCCGCGAACGTGTGCTCCATAAGAACCTGCTTCACGACGGAAACATGGCGTATAAGCAGTTTGTAAAACTGGCAATTCGCTTTCGTTCAAAATCACATCACGGAATAAATTAGTTACTGGAACCTCAGCCGTTGGAATCAAATATAAATCGTCTATTCCAGCGTGGTACATTTGTCCTTCTTTATCTGGCAATTGTCCAGTTCCGTAACCTGAAGCTTCGTTTACCAAATGTGGCACCTGAACTTCGTTGTATCCGGCAGCTGTGTTTTTGTCCAAGAAATAGTTGATCAAAGCACGTTGCAGTTTTGCTCCTTTTCCTTTATAAACAGGAAATCCCGCTCCAGTAATTTTTACTCCCAATTCAAAATCGATGATGTCGTATTTCTTTACCAATTCCCAGTGCGGCTGTGCGCCTTCATGCAAAGCTGGAATATCTCCTTCTTGGAAAACATTCAAATTATCATCTGGAGTTTTTCCTTCAGGAACAATATCTGCTGGAAGGTTTGGCAAAGTGTATAATTTATTGGTCAACTCAACGGCCAAAGCTTCTGCTTTTTCGCTCAGTTCTTTACTTTTTTCTTTTAGTGAAACTGTTTTTTCTTTTAAGATTGCTGCTTTAGCTTTCTCGCCAGCTTTCATCAATTCACCAATATCTTTGGACAATTTATTAGATTCTGATAAAGTATTGTCTAATTCCACCTGTGCAGCACGACGATTTTCGTCTAATTGAACCACCTCTTCAACAACGCTTTTAGCATCGATATTTCGTTTTGCTAAAGCCTTGATTACTTTCTCTTGATTTTCTCTAATAAATGCAATTTGTAACATAGCTTGTTTTTTATAACTAATGTATTTTTTATAACGGAAGCAAATTTAAGGAAATGTTTGTTAACAATAGGTCAAAGTTTTGCAGTAAAACCGAAATCTCCTATAAACAGCAAAAGCACTGTAAAAGTGCCCTTGATGTTATTTGTATTTTTTTTGAATTTTACTCCAAAAAACGAAGTTTGTCATCTCTGTGAAAAACGTATTCTCTTCCGTTATACTTTATTTTTTCTAATTCTTTTTTAATTTTCAAATCACTTTTTTCTTTGATACCATTTTCTAAATCATTTTCTACGGCTTCTTCATAAGAAAAGTTTTTGGTTATGATCAAGTCAAAATAACCGTTTGTTTTATCATTAGAAAAACTCATTCCTGTTTCTAATGTTTCTACCTGAAAAGTGCCGCTTCCGTTAGAATCGCCATTAGTCAATCGAATCGGGTATTCGTATAAAACCTTTCTAATTTCGTTGTCGACCAAAGTAACCATAGTAAATTTCTTTTCCGAGTACAAAACAATTCGGCTGCTGGCAATGGCTTCGGTATAAAAAGCAATTGCAGGAGTTTTTTCGTTTAAAAAAAACAGATCTTTCAAAATATGCGATTTCGAAAACTGAATGGCTTCATTATCATAATAACCAAGATTCTCATCAAATTCTTCGGCAATTATGCTTCCATCTTCACGATTTACAAATAAGTATTTACGCTGATAATAATTTCCGAGCTCCTCATCATCATCACTGGTCTTAAATGCTTTTTTATCGTGCGATACCGTAGTCAGGACAAAAAAAGCGGTTTGCTCATCATAATTAACAGAACTTGTTTCCTTAATTTTAATATCCGAATATTTTATATTGAGATTAGATGCCACTTTTGAGAGCAGATCCAGATTCATCTCTTGAGAATCTTCGATCTCATCCAGATTTTTAAAAATGAGTTTTCTTAGTGGCTTTTTATTATGACCAAGATGTGCTTGCGTTTCTGAAAGCAGTTCCTGATACTGAACTTCGGCATCGTTTATAGCTTTTTCATTTTTCCCGCAGGAAAACAAAAACATCAAAACGGCACTTAAAAGAATCGTTTTTTTCATAGGCTTTGATTTGTTAGAAATTTAGGGCGTTTCAAATATATAATTTTCTTACAAACCTTGGCAGAAAAATTAAAATTTAATCTCTCTTAATTTCGTGTCCTACAAACTCTTCCAATGTTTTAAACATTTCTTCAACCGAAAGCACTTCTGTATCGGGATGTGATTTTAAAAATGCAGCATTCAATTGAGCCAGATTTTCATCCAACTCAAAATAAGCATTGTTATTCAGCAAATCTTTAAAAGCGTTTGGAGCATCGTATTTTTCTTTTAGAAATTTCCCTAATTTAATAGTACTCTGCAAGCGAAGTTTACGGCATTGTTCTTTAAATAATTCCAAATGCTTCTCTGCACCGATCAAAGCTAAACCTTCTTCAATCAGCTCATTTAATTCTTTGTTCCAACCCGAATCATGAACGAACTTCGAAAAATTTCCTTCGGCATATTTTGAAGCATAAAAATCTAAATAATAACTCATTAAAGCATCTTCATGAATTACATCGTCGTCTATTTTTTCTTCTCGCATTAAATTGATTACCGAAATATTCGAATTAACAACGTCTTGAGGATTTTCGCTATTTGCCGCCGTTTCTGAAATAATGATTTTACCGAATTCCATTTGAGTTTTTATTTAAAAGATTTTAGTGCAAAGTTGGGAAATAATAATACAATTTGGAAGAAAATAAAGTTTTTGGCATATTTCATCAAGTCATCACAATCTTTAATCAAAATTAGCGTTATCTTTATCTAATAAAAGATGCTAATAAAACTAAACACCTTTTACGCAACTATTTGAACACAAATGCATCTGTTTATATAGAGAAGACTTTACACAAAAAGTCTTTGCAACCAAAACCAAAACCATGAAACGGATTATCCTAATATTTAGCATATTGCTAGCTTTAACGAGTTGCGAGAATGATGATTTACCAAATTCTGATGTGCAATATTCGTTAATAGCTAAAGGAGATTCTTTTCCTAATGACGAAAGTATTGCGCCAAGGCATTTAATTATTAAGGACCAAAAAGCTTGGGATAAATTAATTACAGAAATGAATGTTTCTAACGATTTGTCCAAAGATTTTACCGAAATCAATATTGATTTCAGTAAATATCAAGTCATTGCTGTGATCGATAAAACCCAAAACACAGAAGGACATTCTATCGATATTGTCGAAATTACCGAAAATAGAAATACCATAATCGTAAAAGTCGAAAAACTAAAAAACGGAAACAGCTCTTTAAAGCTATCAAGACCTTACGACATTATCAAAACGGATAAAACAGACAAAAAAGTTATTTTTGAGCAATAATTAAATAGCTTTATTAACATTCTCCTGAAACCGTCAAGAAATAATCAATTTCATTGAGAAAATTACGGTTCGAATTGTCTTCCTGAACTTGTTCTAAACTCAAAAAGAACACCTTTACTAAAAAACTGTGCTCTCGATTCGCCACTAGAAATGACCACTCCCAAAGCAATATTAGGATTTTGAATTCGACAATCATGATCTTGAACCGATTTATATTCGTTTAAATTGACCGACAGAATCGAATTATAGTTAATCTCATAAAAAGATTAATCTTATTTTGAGCAATTCCTTCATTTATTGAGACAAGAAAAAAGAATCCTAGAGAAAACTTTTTAAACGTCATAAAACGACAACATTATTTTGAAGATTTTAAATTAAATGAATTTGTTCAAAATGAAATCTTTGACTAGTATTTTTTAACTTTTCGGCTTTCATTTTTTGCTTTCGAAAGCCAACTTTTAATCAAAAAGTAATATTAAAATAACCATGAAAACCAAAACGTGTCTATGAAATACAAGAATAAACCGTAATTTTATTCCATTCAGAATCGGTTTAGATTCAAAACAGAAAAACATGAACGGAAGAAAAGTATTAGAATATTACGTTTTAGACGTATTCTCCAACGAGAGCTATAAAGGAAATCCGCTTTCTGTAGTTTTTACAGACGGAAATTTAAAACTAGAAACCTATCAGGATATTTCTAGAGAATTTCGCTATTCTGAAACCTCATTTGTCTATTATTCTGCAAGAGAAAAATCACTTGTAGTCCGTTCGTTTACTCCAACCGGAATTGAAATCGATGGCGCAGGGCACAATTTATTAGGCGCAGTTTGCGGCGCTCTGCTAAAAGGAATGCCTATTTTTGAGGAGCAAAATGAAAGTGAGCCGTTTGTAATTATGAAACATTCGGCAATTCCATTAACAGTGAGTTTTGATTTGGATAATTTTTCGCCAGTTGTTCAAATGCATCAAAAATCGGCAGTTATAAAAAGTGAAATTCCAACTTATAGAATTGCGGTGGCGTTGGGCTTAAAGATTGAAGATTTGGATGTAAATTCTTTTGTTCCAACAATTGTTAAAACAGAAGTTGCGCATATAATGGTTCCTATAAAAAACAGTCAGATATTGAACAGCTTTGTTCCAGACAACCAGCTTTTAATTGAAATTTCAAAAGAATATAATTTTGAAGGCTTTTATTGTTTCGCTCCTGCAGAGGAAGGTCAGGATCATATAGTCGAAACAAGGTTTTTTAATCCCATAATCGGAATTAATGAAGATCCTGCAACAGGAACAGCCGCTGGCCCTTTAATTGGTTTTCTAACGCACAAGAAATTTACTAAAGCAGATAAAGAGTATAAAATTCTTCAAGGGGTTAAACTAAAGCAACCCTCAATGATTGAAGTCATGAATCGTGACGAAGATATTCTGGTTGGCGGTTCTTCGATTATTACTATGAAAGGGGAGCTTTATATATAAAATATCATCTGTTTTTATGGATAAGAAGCATCGAAAAGAAATATTAGATCGGCTCAATAAAGAAAAATTAATCGAATTCAGACAAAACCTACCTATTGATGAAGTTTTATTTCCAAAATTATTTGATTTTTTAGATATTAAATTAGAAAAAAACGGATGTGATCACAGTCCATTTATAACGAAATCATTTTTACAAAAAAATAGCATTTCAAACATTAGCGAAGTAACGGAATGGCTAGCCAAAAATGGAGGTGATTGTGATTGTGAAATTCTAGCGAATGTTGAAGATTTGTTTGAGTATCTTAATGCTCTTAAAATTAAAACTATTCCAGAACAAAATACTCATAAAAGAAAAATTAGCAGCTTAAAAACAGATTTTAATTTCTATATAGAAAAAATTCCTTCACCATGGAATTTAATCGAAATAACATCAACCGACAACAAGGAGTATCTTTTTCAAATTGGAAAAAGTAATAATTGCACGGTTAACCTACAAAGTGATTTTTCTTCATTACAACATGATGATGCAATTTGGATAAAACTCTGGGTAAATGAAACCAAATTAAATTACAATCTTGCGAACTTATGTACAGAGCGCTTCGAAATAGGTAATTATTCCGCAATTATAGTAAAAACTAAAGACTGGACTCCTGTTAAAATTTGGTGTACAAAAAAAGATAATCCACAATGGTTTCTAAAAATGAATACTGAATTAAATAGATACAAAGGTGACCTCAAGGAATTTGAAAAACTATTAAATAATATTGTTTAAAACAAAAAAACCGCATCTGGCAGAATGCGGTTTCAAATATTTAAAACTAGAGAACTTCTTAGTTCGTTTTCATTGGCGGTAAATCGAAAGCCTTTGAATCGTGTTCGAAGTTGTTTCTGTGTGCTCCATCGCAAAATGGTTTGTTTGCAGAATGTCCGCAACGGCAAAGACCAAGTGCTTGTCTTCCTTGTAAACCGTAAAGTGCTCCTTCTGGATCCATAATTTCAAAATCTCCTTCAATTTTGATAGAACCATTTTTATTGATGATTAATTTAGTCTTGCTCATAAATTTTGTTTTTTTCGGATGCAAAGATTGCGAAATATATTCTCATTTATAAGCACGAAACGTAGTTTAAACTGGTTCTATTTTATTGGGGGAATTTACCACGAAGACGCTAAGGCACAAAGTTTTTTTAAAGAATCGAAGTTTCTTAACTTAAGTATCTGTACTAATCTGCCAAAATCTTTTAAAATCTGAGTGAAGCAATTAAACTTAGCGCCTTTGTGTCTTAGCGGCAAAAAAACTACAGCGTCTTGTAAACAAAATTCCTAAACTTCACACTTCCTTTTCCAATCGAACAAAGACCGATTCTTAATCCCAAAAATCCGCTTAAAACATTATGATTGTATCCTGAAACTTCTACAGAATTTTCGATTTTCTTCCAATCTCTTCCATCAATACTGTAAAACATATCTACTGTATTCTTGATATTTTTTAGTTTAAGAAAGACTTTTCGATTATGCGTATTTTTTTCTGTTGGAAACTGCCATCCTCTCAAGTTTGCCAAAATATTGTTCTGATCAGCCAATATTCCAGAGTAATATTTATTATCGTAAAAAAGCGTTAATCCGCCTATTGCGTTGCCTTCCATTTCCATTTCAACTTCAGCCGTGTACGAATGTCCGCCTGGAACAATTACAAGCGGCGAACTGTTTCCTACTCCGTCGCCTTTTCCTTCAATAGTCAAAGTATTATTAGCAACTTTAAATCTTGAAGCTTCTACTCCACTATAAAATTTCCATTGCGGTTTAAGAGCCGAACCTTCAAAATTATCGCTTAAAGAAAATTCAGGAAGAGTTTTCCCTTGCGGTTTTGCAATTGGTTTGTCGGTCTCGATATTATCTGGAATTTTGTACCAGCCGTCTTTTGTCCATTCAACTGGCTGTAATAAAGTTTGACGTCCTAAGTTGTAATAATCTTTTTCGTAACCGTGAAAAATCATCCACCATTTTCCGTTGGCATCTTCAAAAATAGTGCTATGTCCTTTTGACCACCAAGTTTCAGAACTGCTATTGGTTCTCACAATCGGATTATATGGCGAATTTTCCCAAGGCCCAAATGGCGATTTCGATCTTGCTGAAATTACCATATGACTTGTCGCTGGACCTGCAGTTCCGCCTTCAGCAACGGTCAAATAATAGTATTCTCCACGCTTGAATAATTTTGGGCCTTCCATACAAAAACATTCGATGCTCCACTCGCGCGGAATTTTCCAGCCATCATAAACATGTTTTAATTCGCTTGTTACCGAAAGTCCGTCTTTTGATAAAGCGACATAGCCACCATTACTAAAATATAAGAATCGGTTTCCTTTATCGTCTGTCACGTGTCCTGGATCGATATTTCCAATTTTCAAATCTACAGGTTCGCTCCACGGACCATTTATAGAATCGGCAGTTACGACAAAATTGGTATTATTCGCAGGAAAATAGATGTAATATTTGTTGTTGTACTTAATTAAATCTGGCGCCCAAACCGCTCCAACATATTTATGAAGCGCATTGGTTACAGGTTCCCAATTCATCAAATCGGTCGAATGCCAAATTAAAAGTCCTGGATAATAATCGAATGAAGAATGAACGACATAATAATCTTTTCCGTCACGCAATAAACTCGGATCGGGATAATCGCCCGCAAAAATTGGGTTTGAATATTGATTTTGTTTTAGACTTTTTTCTGGTTGCGATTGGGAATAACCGTAAAACGAAAATAGTATTAAAAAGGTTAGATATATTTTTTTCATGTTTTGATATTTTTTTCAAATATAGTCAAAAAGACCATAAGATGTAATTTAGCCAAAGATTTAGAGGATCAAAAAGATTTTTCCACAGCATTTTTGTTAGACTGAGCAAAGTCGAAGTCCTCGCAAAACATTTTATTTATTGGAGTGAAATAATCTCGCAAAGGCGCAGAGTCGCAAAGTTTTCTTGAATTGCGTCCAGCTTTAGCTGGATGCAATAATAATTATTCTACAAAATGGCTTTAGCCAAAAATACGTGTGTTTGGCTAAAGCCCTAGAACTACATCTTGCATAACTTCCAGCTAAAGCTGGAGGCAATTGACATTTGATACTAAAATCATTTTTAATCCTTTTAATCTGTGGCTTAATAAAAACTTAGCTAATCTGTGTCGAGCTACTTATGGAGATTTCTCCTTACGTCGAAATGACAAAAAGTACTGACAATTATCCCTTTTAAATAAAAAAACTTTGCGCCTCTGCGCCTTTGCGAGATTAAAACATCACAATTCTCAGTAAAAACTCCAGCGAATTCCAACGCAATATTAAAATCTCAATTCTATTGCTTATTTTTGCACTCTAAAATTCATATTAATGACACAGAATCCAAAGAGATATACGATCACGGCGGCATTACCTTACACCAACGGACCTATTCATATTGGTCACTTGGCGGGAGTTTATGTGCCTGCAGATATATATTCGAGATATTTAAGATTGCAAGGAAAAGATGTAGCATTTATTTGCGGAAGCGATGAACATGGGGTTGCAATCTCTATGAAAGCCAAAAAAGAAGGAATTACACCACAGCAGGTTATTGATAAATATGATGGAATTATCCGTAAATCGTTTGAAGATTTTGGGATTTCATTCAACAATTATTCAAGAACTTCGGCAAAAATTCATCACGATACAGCTTCGGAATTCTTTAGAACATTGTATGATAAAGGAGATTTTATTGAAGAAGTTACCGAACAATTGTACGATGCAAAAGCGAATCAGTTTTTAGCAGATCGTTTTGTTGTGGGAACTTGTCCAAAATGTGGTAATGATGGGGCTTACGGAGATCAGTGCGAAAATTGCGGATCTACTTTAAACGCTACAGATTTAATTAATCCAAAATCAACCATTACTGGAGAAACTCCAATTCTTAAAGAAACAAAACACTGGTTTTTACCTTTAGACAGATATTCTGATTTCTTAACCGAATGGATTTTAGTTGGACATAAAAACGACTGGAAAACCAACGTTTACGGACAAGTAAAATCTTGGATCGATGCAGGATTAGAGCCTCGCGCCGTAACACGTGATTTGGATTGGGGAATTGATGTTCCTGTTGAAGGTGCCGAAGGAAAAAAATTATACGTTTGGTTTGATGCGCCAATTGGATACATTTCTTCTACGAAAGAATGGGCAGCGCGCGAAGGAAAAGATTGGGAACCGTATTGGAAAGATGAAGAAACCAAATTGGTTCACTTTATCGGAAAAGACAATATTGTTTTCCATTGTATCATTTTCCCAGCGATGTTAAAAGCTGAAGGAAGTTATATTTTACCAGACAACGTTCCTGCAAATGAGTTCCTGAATTTAGAAGGAAACAAACTTTCGACTTCTAAAAACTGGGCAGTTTGGTTGCACGAATATTTAGAAGAGTTTCCAGACAAGCAAGATGTTTTACGTTACGCTTTAACATCAAACGCTCCTGAAACAAAAGATAACGACTTTACTTGGAAAGATTTCCAAGCTAGAAATAACAATGAATTAGTTGCCGTTTTCGGAAACTTCGTGAATCGTGTTGTAGTTTTAACTAATAAATATTACGATGGTGTTATTCCAACTCCAAACGAATTCTCAGAAGTTGATGAACAAACTTTAAACGAATTAAAAGCGTATCCAGCTGTAATTGCAAGTTCGGTGGAACGTTACAGATTCCGTGAAGCTTTAGGCGAATTAATGAATGTGGCGCGTTTAGGAAATAAATACCTAGCAGACGAAGAGCCTTGGAAAGTAATGAAAGACAATCCAGAGCGTGTAAAAACTCAAATGTATGTGGCGTTGCAAATTGCTGCTGCGTTAAGCGTTTTAGCTGAGCCATTTTTACCTTTTACTGCTGCGAAACTTTCTAAAATCTTGAATTTGGCTGACCTTAAAGAGCATTTTAAAGGATTTAGCAAATTCTTAAAAGAAAATCATCCTGGAGCTACAGACGTTATTTTGGATAAAACGTTAGCTTGGAATGACATTTCTGAAAACTCAGATTTAATTCCTGCAGGACACAAAATTGGTGAAGCAGAATTGCTTTTCGCTAAAATCGAAGATGAAGAAATACAAAAGCAAATAGATAAATTGGAAGCAACAAAAACAGCTAATCTTGCCGAAAACAAACAAGCAGAACCACAAAAAGATTTAATTCAGTTTGAGGATTTTGCGAAAATGGATATCCGTATCGGAACAATTCTTGAGGCTGAAAAAATGCCAAAAGCAAACAAACTTTTAGTCCTAAAAGTAGATACAGGAATCGATGTTCGTACGATTGTTTCAGGAATTGCTGAGAGTTTCTCTCCAGAAGAAATTATCGGGAAACGTGTTTCTGTATTAGCAAACCTTGCTCCAAGAGCTTTGCGCGGTGTTGAAAGTCAAGGAATGATCTTGATGACAACAAACGCAGAAGGAAAACTGGTTTTTGTAAATCCAGATGCTAATGCGCCGAATGGTGCTACGGTAAACTAAAGATTTTTAAAATTATATCACAAACATGTATTACAGAAGAAAAATCTTACTATCTTTGATTCAGGTTTTTGAAGGTGAATTAGAAAAAATTCAACTTCAAAAACTCTTATTTCTATATACACGTTCACAAAGACAAAAGAAAACATATGATTTCGTGCCATATAAAATGGGATGTTTCTCTTTTCAAGCAAACGCAGACCTACTTACATTAAAAAAATATGGAAATGTAAGTGAAAGTGATAAATCTTGGAAAAAAGAAGACGATGTAAATTATTTGAATGAATTAACGGAAGAAGATAAAAAGATAATTAGTGATTTTAGAATAATCTATGCTAATAAAACAAGCGAAGATTTGATTAATCTTACATATAAAAGATATCCTTATTTCGCTATAAATAGCATAATTGCACAAAATTATTTAAGTGAATCTGAAATTGAAAACTTAAATAATTATCGATCTTTTGACGAGGAAGTTGTTTTATTTACCATTGGTTATGAAGGAATATCTTTAGAAAGTTACCTTAACAAACTAATAAAAAATAATATAAAGGTTCTATGTGATGTCAGAAAAAATGCACTAAGTATGAAGTATGGCTTTAGTAAAAGTCAATTAAAAAATGCTTGTAATGGTGTAGGAATAGAATACATCCATATTCCTGAAGTAGGTATTGATTCTGATCAAAGGCAAGAACTCAAATCTCAAATAGATTATGATGTTTTGTTTGACAAATATAGAGCACAAAATTTAAGTGAAACATTAGATAATCAAATAGAAATTCTAAATCTGCTTAAAACTAATAAAAGAATTGCTTTAACTTGTTTCGAAGCTGATGTTTGTCAATGCCATCGAAAGCATTTATCAGAAGCAATAACAAACTTAAAAGGTTTCAACTATAAACTAGAGCATCTATAATTTATGCCAATAAAGAAAATTCTAATAACGGTTACTACTTATCCATTACCATCTAGAAGCTATGATGAATTGGTTTGTACAGCTGGATTATTAGAAGATGGAACTTGGATAAGAATTTATCCTGTTCCATTAAGTTTTCTTAATCAAGTAAAAAAAGAAACCGGATTTAAAAAGTATACTTGGGTAGAATTAGATCTAAAAAAAAGAACAGACGATTTTCGTCCCGAAAGTTATTCTCCAAATAACTACGACATAAAAATTTATAATACTATAAACACAAATAACTTTTGGGAAGAAAGGAAACTTTTCTGTCTAAAAAATATTTATACCAATAGAGATAAACTTATAAATGATTCTAAAGCTCCTGCAAATATTTCCTTAGCAACTTTTAAGCCAACAAAAATTACTGGTTTTGAAATTGAAAATGATTCCAAAGAATGGAAAAATGAATGGCTTGAATTAAGAAAACAAACTAACCTTTTTGCAGAAATTGATAGTAATCCTGAAAAAATTATCAGGAAAGCACCATATAAATTTTATTATTTATTTGAAGATGACGAAGGCAAATCTTGCCGATTGATGATTGAAGATTGGGAAATTTTTGAATTATATTGGAATTGCTTGGCTAAGAGTAATAACAATGAAAAAGAAGCTATAGAGAAAGTTAAAAATAAATACTTTGATACTTTTTCTAATGAACATGACATATATCTTTTTTTAGGAACAACTATGCAATGGCATAGAAGAAGATCTAATAATCCTTTTGTAATTATTGGCATTTTTTATCCTAAAATAAAAAGCCAATACTCTCTCTTTTGATAAAAAATACAGGTTTTTTTATTTATTAGTTTTTTATTTTATAAGTTTGCTCCGCAAAAAATACCCTTAAAGATTTTTAATTAAAACTTTAAGAGAATGACTAAAGAAAATCAAAAACCAACACATTACGATGTAATGCCATCGATGGCAAAATTCCTTTCGGATTTATGGTTTGAAGGAGATTTTAGAGAACAACCCCATTATCTGTCTGAAATTTTCAAGCGAATTCTTGAAACAGAATTGGGAGATGACAAAGAGCTAAGATCAAAAATGATGGAATGCATCAAAACCAGTGAAATGCTTGCCGAAACACTCGAACCGTTTTCGGATAAACAAATTCAGAAAGCTTGCAGTAAATATGCTGTCGTTTAAAATAACTAACAAGCGTAAACCAGTTAACATTTTTAATTGATTTACGCTTTTTACTTTTAGTAAAACCAAAAGTTTCTAGATTTGCACAAAAATCTTTAATACATTACATTACAAATAATTGCGAATGCTCAAAAAACTACTCCTTACTGCGCTATTACTTTTTAGTTTGATTTCATTTTCACAGGAACTTGTATATTACACTCCACTTGAATTAAAAAAACATCGCGATGTTCTTCCAATCGTAAACAATGATAAAGAAGTGACTTTATTTGTTAGTGATAAGATCAAAGTAAAAGCCATACGTCTAAATGAAAAAATGCAGATTATTGATAGTATTTCTAGCGAAAGACCTGATAAGAAAAAATTTGCTGAAATGATTGGATATAATTCAACTAATTCTAATGCAAGGTTATTTTGGGCATCTAAAGATCGAAGCTTAGTACTCTCACAATTTTATGATTTTAAAATCCGAAAGATCACAACACAGGAATTGACTTTATTTATTCAGAACGAGCAGGTCTTGCAAGGTTTTAGTTCCAATGATAAATTTTTTATATTAACAATAGTAAAAGAAACCAATATCTTAAAGCTTCATGTTTTTGATCAAGATGGAGATCATGAAACAAAAACAATTGACTTAAGCAATTTCCGTTTTTATAAAAAAGACTATACAAAAACGAATCTATACGGTATCTTCGAAGAAAGTCTGCTTGCATTCGAAGCTCCATTTTCATTACAAAATATTAATTCAGAAACTCCAACTTCTATTACAGACGGAGCCAAAAAAAGAAAATGTTATGTTGATAATAACGAACTGATTATAACACTTGACTCTAATGTAGATTACACACAAATTTTTATAATAGATTTAAAGAACTACACGGCGAAAGAAAAAATCATAAACAAAACCATTATTATGAATGAAAACCGCGCGACTTTAAATTCAAATTCATTTTATTTTGATAAAAAATTATATCAGATAAAAAGCTCCCCTAATTCTTTTTTCTTTTCGATAAAAGATTTTGACGGAAATGTTCTGAAAGAATATAATGTAACACCAGACACTCCTATTGATTTCAAAAATTCAGAAATCTATCAAGAAGGTGGTGATTTTGGAGGAAAAAGAATTTTAGAAGCCAGTTCGCAGTTTATTAAAAAAGTAAATAAACTAAATTCTGGAATTTCATGCTATAATATTGGTAATAATACATTAATCACACTTGGAAGTGTTTCTGAATTAAAACAAGGGAGTTCTCCAATATTTATTGGTGCCGGATTGGTAGGAATTGCTGCTTCGGCTGTTGCTGGAGCAACAATGGCATATTACAATTCGACAATGAATAATTTTAATTCTTATTCAAATAGAAAAGTAGTAAAAATAGAATGTTTGTTTGATAAAGAAAATAATCACTTGAAAGACGAATTACAGCCATTAGCTTTTGATAAAATTAGAACTTTCTTTGATGATAATACAGAGGTTTCTTCTCAAACATTATTCAGAGTACAGTCATCATACTATGTAGGTTATTACGACAATAAAACAAAAGAATACATCATTAGAAAATTTGTTGATTAGTTTGTAGTTCTAAAACATTTAAAAAGCGTGAATAGTTAATTTTTAACCAATTCACGCTTTTTGCTTTCAAACTATTCGCTTTTGTGAGTTATATTTGAAAAATAATACACGATTAAAACTCATTCAATGAAACTCACCAAACCAAGATTAGCCCTAATCTGCGGTATACTCTGCATATCAATTTTCCCGATATTGGTAAAATTACGTTTAACACCAGGATTAATTTCGGCTTTTTACCGAATGTTTTTTGCTGTGGTGCTGCTTTTACCTTATGTCATTTTCAGCGGAAACTTTAAACTTCCAAAACTAAAATTTGCACTTTTGGCTGTGCTTTGCGGTGTTTTATTTTCGTCTGATGTTGCAGTGTGGAATATCGCCATTCAGGAATCAAGCGCGACTCAGGCTTCATTGTTGACCAATTTATCTCCAGTTTGGGTTGGTGTTGGTTCTTTCTTTTTTCTGAAAGCAAAACCTGCAACAAATTTCTGGATCGGAACATTGGTCGCTTTATTCGGAATGGTAACTTTAGTTGGCTTTGAGTTTTTTATCGATTTAAACTTCGATAAAGCATTTCTATTTGCCGTTTTATCTGGCATCCTATATTCCATTTACCTTTTGGTCAGCAAAAATGTACTTTCAGAGGTCGATGTTCTTTCGTTTATGACAATTAGTTTATTTGCTTCAAGCATTTATTTAGGAATTTTATGTTATGCAGTAGGCGAACCTTTTACTGGATTTTCAAATACTGGCTGGTTTGTACTTGTACTTCAGGCCGTAATTTGCCAATTGTGCGCTTGGCTTTCGATTAGTTATGCCACTCAGCACATGCGTGCAACTAGAGTTTCCTTGAGTTTATTGAGTCAAGCTGTAATTACCTCAATTTTAGCTTGGTTGTTTTTGGAAGAACAAATAACTTTACAGATGGTTTTCGGCGGAATTATTCTGCTTTTCGGAATCCGAATTACTTTTTACGATAAAACAATTTCTTTGAAAAGGCTTTTTT
>RCUJ01000160.1_pt1 | contig 38112 bp, 29 predicted proteins | sample 2166321 | NCBI WGS metagenome assembly RCUJ01 (sample SAMN09932808, study PRJNA488358) | compost metagenome | feature: garden; material: soil; isolation source: compost soil in an enriched community after 118 h of incubation | place: Germany: Experimental Botanical Garden Goettingen | collected... | reverse complement strand
ATGTCCAGTAACTTATTAATATTTAGAGAAAACTTGGAAAGAATGAGTCCAATCGAGAGTGCTATATTAACACCAACTGGAAAATGGGCAAAAAAAATAGGCTTTAATAAATGTGACATAATTAACAATAGAGAAACAGAAGTAATTGTATATTTCACTAAATAAAACCTAATTATCATATATTTTAAATAAAAAAGACCCTTCAATGTAAATCAAGAAAAGTACTATTTATTAGAAATTTACAACTATTTTGAATTAAAAAGGAAAGCTTGTTAATTAAAATTATTTAATAATTATATTTGTATTATAGCCGTGTTTAGAAATTTTAAATTATCGGATAATTAATTAAATTTTTATAGAAACCACTTAAAATCAAAATTATGATAAATAAAATTCTAGTAATTGAAGATGTTAAGCAATTTGCAAAACAATTGACAGCTGAAGGACTAAGTTTCCATCCTGATGATGATTTTAGCGATTATGTAAATTTATCTACAAATGAACCTTCTTACAGTAAAGAAGATGCTGATTTAAGAAATGAACGAATGAACGAATGCTTTGATGTCTGCGAAAAAGAGGGAGTGGATATTTACGAGATTATGATGGAGGAAATGCTATTAGAATCGGGTTTGGATAAGATAATTCCTTTACCTTCAGAAAACCTTGAATAAATTCAACGTATTTCATTTGATATAATGAGAAACGTTGGTTTTAACCTGTAGCATAACATTATTTCTCGACTTCATAAAAATTCGTAAAATGTTATAATGAGTACAAATAGTGACTCAAAAGAGTTTAAAAATAAATTTGCCTTTTTATTGTATAATTGTTTAAAATCATCTTATTAAAATAATATAAATTAGTCTAATGTATAGGCTCGCATGGAAAAAAGGCCATGATCTTAAAGATTTAATAATGAAAAAATTAGAGAAAGCTACTAAAAAACTAAGAATATCAAAAATACTTCGATAATTATTATTTAGCTGGCTAACTTCCCGTTAATTCTTTTAAAAATAATTCTAAAGCTTGACCGGAATCATCAATGCCGTTTGAAATAGTTTCGATTCCCCAATTCTTTAAAATTTCTTCCTGAATTGGGTTGTATTTAGATGAAAAAATATAAGATTTTGGTCTTATACTAGGTGAATGATGTTTATTCCATAAATTAGTTAATTTATAAAATAGCTGTCTTATATTGGTATCTGACAAACTATATCCAATAAACAATACTGATTTACTTAATATATCAGATCTCAATTTAATATCTAAGGGACTCTCAAACTTTAATCTTTCAAAATAATTGCTTTCAGATAAAACAATCGAATCATCTTCCGAAAAATCTCCATGAAATTTAACAATTTCTTTAGTCGAATGATGAGTATTAGCTAAATCACTGACATTGACAATCTTATTATATTTTATATTATATAGCTCATGAGCCTCTTCAATCCAATTGTCGTAGTTAGTTGTATAAATTATAGGAAATTTACCTTTAGCAATATATTCATGTATTAAAGATGATTCAAACTTAGATCTGTCAATGTTATGCCATTCTCTATCCATCCAACTTCTAAGTTTACCTATATTCCCTTTCTTTAAAATATAATATTCTGCAAGTGCTAAAAAATCTCCATAAGTTTGGTAAACTTCAGGATCAAAACCTAATTCTGCTGCGATAATATCAATTAAACTCGACCAGCTTGGCAGGCCTAAATTTTGAGACACACCTGCTCCAATAAATAGTATTACATTGTTACTTTTATAATTATGTAGTAATTCTTCCATTGTTTAAAAAATTTATAAATTCATCTATTGCTTTTTTTCTCATAGAGATTTCATTTTTTTTATCTCCTAATTCTGCGAAGGTTTGCACTTGCCCATCTGGAATAAACACGCAATCCCATTGAAAATCAGTATTCCCTCTTGGTTCAGAACTTATTTTGCCATTTATCTTACCTTCAAAAAAATGTAGCTTAAAACCATCGCAATATCCTATCAAAGTTTTCGCTACTGCTTTCGAGTCTTTTAAATTGCCATAAATTTTAGAAAACTTTTCATGACCTAAAGAATCCCAAAAAATTTGTGTTAGTCCTCCTGGCATTTCATTTAACTCTTCTAAATACAATCCAGTATGTTCTACAAATATAGGCCTACCTATTTTTTTGAATGCTTTTAAAAGTTTGTCTTTTACCAACTTATTTTCATCAGTTGATTGTAATTCTTCAATTTTAAAATTTAATGGAACAATTTCAAAATTAGAGTTTTCGAATAAAATCTTTGTTTCATTAATCTTAAATTCATTTGAACTTAAAAATCTTATTTCCATATAAATGAATATTTATTTTGTGTATTAAACATGTCCTCTATTTTTTCCATAGACAATCCTTGATTATAAAGTAAGTAATAATCATCTGAAAGATTTTTTTTGTGAATTGAAGGGTTGTCTGAGCAAATAACAAATGGTATATTATTTTCAATAAAAGACAAGGATGGATGTTTGCCTTCGAATTCAATGTTATAATTTGTTAAATAATTAGAAACGGGGCAAACTTCAATGCACACATTGTTTTTCACAACTAGTTCTATTGCTCGCTGCGATTGTAAGATGGAAGTTCCATGTCCTATTCTATCAGCTTTGAAATCTTCTACAGCTTTTATGATATTATTAGCATTTCCGGTTTCACCAGCATGAATAGTAATATTAAATCCAAATCTATATTTTGCATCACTAAACATACTTGAAATATCAGAACTAATATCGTAGTCCTCATTGCCTGCTAAGTCAAGTCCAATGATTTTTTCAGGCTTTCCGATTTCAATATAAGACTTTATTAAATGAGACAAATTATTGGAACTAAATTCACTTCTAGAAATAGTAAAAATTAAGCCATAACTGATATCTCTTTTTTGTGCGCTCTTATCTAAAAGTTCGATTAAAACTTCTAAAGTTTTTGACAAACTTAGATTTAAAAGGTTTGAAAGATAAATTACAGTACTTCTTATCTCCACAAATTTAACATTATCATTTTTCAATTTTGTAAATCCTGATTCAATTAATCTCGAAAGATTATTAATATCTAATGGAATTAATCTTAATACATCCCAAGGTTTTAAATATTCTACTAAATTCGATTTAGGCTCAGTATGGTTTAGATGTTTATGTACATCAAAGTTAGATGGGAGAACGGTTCCTTCCTCGATTAATATAGACTTTATCACGTCAGTGTCAAATAGACCGTTTAAATGTACATGTAGTTCCCCTTTAGGAAGCTCTAGAAATTTTTGGAACATATTTCGAATAAAAATTTATCTTAATTCTTTGCTAAAATAAAGTAACGCCCGAACCATAAATTGTGTCGGTCGTTTCCCTTTCTTTAAAAGCTATATATAAAAGAGTTGGTACTGCGGAAAATTAGTACTTTTATAACAAACTTTATTGGGTATAAATACCTGATTTACGAAACATGGTTTTGGAGTTTTGAGCTTTGACTTGGACAATGAAAATTTTAACCGTTACATCATAACAAAAGATTCTGTAAATAAGTGAACTAAAATACAATAAGTTAAATTCGAGTATACTAGATAAATATTTTTACAAAGAATGTCCACTCTCTATAATTTTGGAAAAATAAATCAATTAAAATACTGTAATAAAGCTATTTAAAACCATAAGTTCGAAACATTACTATCTATACTGCCGAAAATGTAAAAATATGGATATAATTTGCCGACTGTGTAAAAAGCCCGCTTTTTATTCTTAACATTTGAACTATTTTTTGCTGATTCCAAATACGTTTAGCCATAATTTACTAACCGATGCGAATTAGCGAAAAAATAAAAAGTTGACTTGCTCCTTACCTTCTGGAAAATCTCTGAAAGATTATCTGAATTTTATTCCTGAATAATAGCGCAATTAATTTTCAAGAGCCGTATATTCGATTTCTAATATTTTGGATATTAAAATTGAAAAACAGGCTTTATGAAGAAAAAAGAGTATTGGCAAAAAGAAATCGAACTAAATATAAGGGAAGCAGATTTAATTAAGAAAGAACAAAATCTTCTTAATTCTCAGAGCAAGAAGATCAAATTTGATAGTACTATAATTGTTGCGATTATCGCTGTTGCCGGCACAGTACTAGGATATCTCATAGATAGTTATAACAAAAGCAATCAACAACAAAGAGAATTTGAGTCGACTTTGATAATTAATGCTATACAAACTGGAAATTCAGACATGAGCAAGAATAATTTAAAATTTTTGGTTGATGTCAATTTAATTTCTGATAAAGCTCAAAAATTAAAACTAAACGAAATTATCAAAAACCCTAAGTATAAAATATCTCATGGCGCTTCTTCATTTTGGGGCGATCCTATTTATGCTTACATATGTACCGATCCTGCTGCTACTAAATATCATTTTTCAAGGAAATGTAGAGGGTTAACGAAGTGTTCAACTGAACTTCAAAAAGTATTGACTGATGATGCAAAAGATAAATATCATAGAGATTTATGCGGATGGGAAGATTAAATCTTAGAACCTTTATTTTTAATTTCAAAATAAAGATATTGTTTCCATATTAATACTTTAAACTATAATTACAGAAATTAAAAAATACTTAATACTAATTCTATTATTTATTAAGTAGTTACAGTAACATAATTTAATGTGAGTTTTTAGATAATAAAGAAAGGAAAATCTGATTTTATCGTTGCTGTTCCTCCATTTTTCTCAAGTTACCCAACATTATTAGTTTTAAATAATTAAAATGTTGAAAGCTTTAGAAGTTACTATTACGGAAAAAATTAAAAACTGAACTTTTAAAATAGTATAATGAATAACTTTTCACATAATTATTTCGGTAAAGATCTAGAAGCATTAACGCAAAATGATTTGACAGATTACTTTAGTACAGTAAAAGAAGAATCAGACAAAATAGAATTCAAAGCTTACCATCAACAATATGGCAATTTTAATAAAAATATTGAAGGAGTTATAAGAGGAATTTGCGCTTTTCTAAATTCGAATGGAGGCTTACTGATCTGGGGGGCACCACTCCCAAAAAACAAGATGATGTGAATATTTTTCAAGGTAGCTTATCTCCAGTAACAGATTTACTTGACAAAGATACTTTAATAAGTAAAATATCAGATTCAATAAGTCCATTACCAGTCAATATAAACGTCAAAATAATAGAATGTAATGATCATTATGCATATATTTTTGAGATACAACAAAGTAATTATGCTCCCCATCAATTTAAAAACACATATTGGGCGCGACTGGACGGTCAGACAAAACCAGCTCCTCATTATTTGATAGATGCATTATTTAAAAAAGTTACATTTCCAAATATTGAGGGTTTCATTAATCTAGATAGATTTGGGACATATGGACATAATAAGGTGTTTCTTGATATTTCGATTATAATTTTAAATTTTTCAGAATTACAGAATGAATATGATGTATCCTACAGACTTTTTTGTCCGCAAGCAAAATTTGAAGGCAGTATTAAGGATTCTATTTCTAGATACTACGATATGCAGGGACATCAGTTCATAAATAAAGACTATATAAAAATTTTACATTTTGGTGCACCCGACATGAACTCACAAAAATTGGTATTCAGTTTAGAAGAATTACAAGAAAAATCGGATTCTGAAATGGATTTAGTATTAATCTTTGGCGGAAAAAAATCTCCTCTAAAATTTTCAGAATATAAACTTAATTTCTCATCTGGCAATATTCCTGCGGTCAATCCTGTAACACTCTTAAAGAATATGAATGAAAATATTTTAGCCGCAGATAAACAAAAGAAATTAGGCACGACTAGAAAAAACCTTCTAGAATCAATTTTAAAAAGATAGAACTATAATAAAAATGAAGTTAAACTTCGGTTCTCGCACTTTAAAAAGTACTTTAGTAGTGAATTATTATTTTTAAATATAGAATATAATATTTAACTAACAACACATCTCTAATGGATTATTTTGATGAGCAAAATGCTAAATTTTACGATTTCTTAAATGAGAAATTTAAAATTAATAAAGAAAAGAACTGGGATTCAATAAGTAATAAAATTACTGTTGAAAAAATTAAAATGACATACCGTTTCTTTTCAAATCTTTTTCCATTAAATCATAACTACTCTGACGATTTACTAAAATCTAGTACTGAGTTTACAAGTATACATTATGGTACGTTAAAAGGAGGTAAAATTATTGATGAAGTAGTTCGATTTTCCCTCTATTCAGAAAAAATTATTGTCTTTCACCCATTGCAGAATCCTTCAGTTACTAATAGAGAGTTCGACCCACGAATTAATCCGAAACTTTGGCTACCTGACTTTTTAGAATCTTTATACTTTTATACGGTAATTCAAAAGTGGGTTAAGTTGGGGATTGTAAAACTGATTGTCAATCCTTATGAATATGATCTCAAGTTAAGAGATGAAATAGACAAACAATCTAGAAAAAGAGTACTAGAATCAAACTTAGATGACCAGATATTACACAATGAAATATTAGATAATATTGCAGAACAATTCGCCCCATCTTACAAAAATAAAACGAAAGAAGAAATTATTGAAAGCCTCAGTAAAATGGGTAATCCAATATCTACAAATCAGGAGTCGGAAGACTTGGCAAATAGGATTTTAAAAGTTATGCCAACAGTTAATCCTTTATTTAATAATTTGAATAAAAAATTAATGTCAAGTTCTACTATAAATCCAACAAAAGGCGGTGGACCGTTAGAATCATTATTATACATTTCAGAGAAAACAGGTGGAAATTTGTACACACCCTCTGAGTACAATTGGAATCAAATTAAGGAATTTGGGGTTAACGATTTTTGGGTAAAAACAAATAAGTTATATTCCGATATTCCTATGAGTTTTTTAAATGACGTAGATACAAATTTTGCATTAGAACTAAGGCAACAAAATAGACTGGCAGGTGTAAGACAGGAATTAAAAAAAATTTATAAAGAACTAGATGCTATCAATATTACTACTTTTAGTCCGCAAAAATTAAAATTTATCCAAGAAGGTTTTATAGAGGAACTCAATAAAGCGGAATCCGAATGGAAATTGATTAAAAAACAAGCGGATATAGCAAGAAAACATTGGTTTCTAACCCATTTAGCAGTTCCAGTTGTAACTAATCACATTTCGTTATTACCAATTGTAATCGGTTCTGCAGCTTGGTTTATTAGAAATGAAGCAGATGCTAAGGAGAAATTGAAAAATTATAGACAAAAAACACCAATTTCAGTCTTTGTTGATTTAAAAAACCAAAAGCAATCTTATTTCACCGAATTAAAAAATTGCATTTTTTAATTAAATAAAAACCGAAAAGTCAAGCCGAAAAGTCTTTTAATTGTCAAAATGATTACTATCATATCCGTATTTAATTTCAATAAAAATAGAGTCTTAAATTTTGTGGCGCAATCGTGGCACAAGCTATTCTGCAAAAATAAAATTTCCTGTAAGTCAATTACTAAAATGCTTAGGTTCGAATCTACAGCTGAAACATTAGTATTGGAATATACATAAAGACAATTTTAGAAGGCAAAAATATTAAAATAGATGTATTTGAATAAGGGTGCAGAATCGGTGCATCCATTTTTACAAACATTATAAAAAACTGTAATACAACAACTTAAAACATTAAGTTCGAAACATTACTACCCCGTCACTGCTTAAAATTTAATGCCCACTGCCTTACAAAATATACCATTCGCCCAAAAAGAACTATTGAAAACAATGAACGCAATTTATAAACGCGAGGCGAAAATTTTGGATTTTTCGTTTTTAGTCCCTTTTTCGTTTTACTATCCAGTTTTGAATAACATAAAAAGTTAAATGCCAGCAATCCCAAGCAACCGCCTATTATAGCATATAGATAATATATCAGTTCCAAATCAATCAGCTTGCATATCAAACATAGAACAGTATTCAAATTCACAGAATGCACAAATGATATATGCAAAAATAATGCTACTACCGGATCTTTTTCATATTTCTTTAATTGATTTGTATCTTGATACTGCATAACCTAGCCAAAACTTTTTATAAATATTCATTCCGAAAGTTGTTTTAAAAATATTTATTGTTCCAATACCATCCCTTAGAGATACCAGGCTCTCTATAAGCATCGGAATCTTTTCCAAAAAAAGCTTATTATAACATTCTGTATACCAAATTACCATTCCTGTCCGCTGCTTTAAAATCTATCTTTACCCTTGAGAGAATTCCCTTTGTTACCGAACAATACGGGGAACTGCTACGCATCTCTGATACGGATGATACACCGAGCTGCTCTCTTGCCGAAGCATTGGAAAAACAGGACTTGTTTATAAACGGCACATTGGCACAGCTTGGCTGCAGCCTTTTGTGGCAGATGATTCGAATTGGTTTTGTGATACATCGGGGAACCTTTCTAAATCTTTCCGATTGTAGAGCAATGCCGATGCCGATGCCGTAAGCCAAAGCGCCGCACGAATCTTGGGATTCGTGCGGCGCTTGGATGCTCCTATTCTCCTGGGCCTTCTTCCATGCAACTGTTGTAGACCTTCCAGCTATCAATATCAGGAGCAGGGTAAATATAATCTTTAGTTATCCCGTCTGCTTCCAGCCTTTGCCTTATATAGGGCACAAGGCTCTTTTTTATATTCAAGCATTCACAGAAACGGTAATTATCTGCATCCTGAGGGTTTTCTTCAATCCATCGTTCCTCTGCAACTGCCTCTAAAGGCTTGAAAGGACTTGAATTTAGAACAAATACTCCCTGCTGGTTCAATATATTCTGGCTATTATTTAATGAGAAAATAAAACCTTTGTCCGCATCTTTATCACTGAAATACATCAGGTCAAAGCCCAGAAGCCTGCCTGAATTTACAATATAGCTTATCATTCCTGATCCATAAACACGATTAATATCAAGCATACTTCGCCCTTTAAAGTGTTCTTCCATTTCCACACGCTTTTCTTCACTTTCGGCAATTGCTGAAATAATCTGTCTTGTCCTTTCCTCGCCCTGTTCTTGCAGGACCTCCTCCATTACAGTCCTCATCAAAGGCATATTTTTTTCTTCCAAGAAATAAACACTGAAATAATCATCAATCTCCCTTGAACCTTTATTCTCTTCCAAAAAATCCAGCCCGAAATAAAGCGCACTGGCAAAACTGTAAGTCCAGTCCATAAGGGGCGTCGGACAACCATGATGCTGCAGGTAGCCTAATACCGACAGGTCATTGACTACATCAATATTATGCTGCTCAAGTAAAGCCAGTATCGCAGCTTTAAATTCCTTTGTCCCTTCTGCAGCCAGTTTTTTCAGAAGAGTCTCCAAAGTCCATCCTTTCCGCTCAAGGCCATCGATAATCCAAAAGCGCTGGAGCTTATTATAAAGCCTCCAGGCAGACTCACGCTGCCCCCTGAAAAGCATGCCGCCTGCGCCTTTGAATTTTTCGTAAACCTCATCAAACTCCGCTTCCGTGTTGATCTGTAACTGATCGAAAAATAACGATTTTTGCAGCAGCGATTTATATTCAGGCATCGCATCACTGCCCACATAGGGAGGAAGAAGGTTAGAGTTATAAATTGTATTCATAAATGCCCGCAGCCTAGAGGTATAAGTCTCATCAGACCCTTCCCTGAAATCAATAATGTCCTGAAGGAGGTCAGGATCATGAACTTTTTTTACCCCCTCGCCGGTGCGCAGGTACTCATTGGTCAGCTGCACCTTTATTTTAAATTCTTCCTGTAATGCCATACTATGATTGAATATTTTTTAAATGTTTTTATATCCCTTACTACTGCCTTAACCTTAATACTCAGATAAATCTTCGTCTTTTCTTTCCGGAAGATCAATATAAGTGTAAAGTTCAAACCCATTCTTTTCCATAAAGGAAGCTATCCTTTGGTCATAATCCGACCCTATCTCCAGTGGCAGGGGGATCTCCATCGTTATGCCATTGTCGCCGGGATTGATTACAGTTACACTGCTGTCGGAGGGATTTACTGAAAGTGGTCTCCCCTTCTTACAGCACAATATATCATATACCACAGAGTATATGCTTACACCAGCTTTCTTTACGAGCAATTTTAGATCGCTTGTCTTCCACGGATTTTCATAAAGACCATTAGCGCCCGCAAAGCGGTATGCATCTTTGTGCCAAACACATGTACTCCCATACGGCTCAAACGGAGGACTTAGCGTACAGTCTGGTGTCTCGTTCAAAAACATTTCCCAAACGGCAAAAATATCCCTCCACTTACGCTGGTTTTCAATTTGCTCCGTAAAGTGGGAAACATCCCTGGATGACAAAGCATCCCAGCCGTAATTTGGATGAATCAACTGTGGTCTTTTAGCTTCAAAAATTCCAATCTTGATCTGGCTTCCGTACTTGAAAACTATGATGCCGTCTGCACCGTTCTTCTGTTCATCCGCCGACCTTAAAGTTTGGGAAAAGCATTCAAATGCCCGAAATTTGCTATCCCTTATACGCGTTCCGAAAGCTGATACATAATCTCTCTCCGATATGAGCCTCCCTGCCTGCAGTTCTTTACGGCACTTTACATCAATCTGCATAAATGCGATTGCCACAAGGTCAGCTGTCACAAAATCTCCGAACATATAACTATTTTTAAAATTAGGTTATTCACTGTTCCGCAGTGCCGGCAAAAATTCAGGAAAAATAACAATTTCACAGACAGCATGAAGCAGGTATTTTTACCTGATTTTAGTCTTTTGCCTTACTGTCGGATAGAAAGTTAACCTACTGGATATGAAAATGTAATAAATTTACAATTCCGCAATTAGTCAAAAGCTGTTACGGAAATCCGTAATTACCGAGTTCATAAAAAGTTTAAATTTAGCACTACATTTCTAAAGTATCATATTATGAGGCTGATAAAAATCAACATCAATAATTTTAGGGGCATTAAACAGGCGGAAGTCCTTCTCTCAGGACATTCGGTGCTCATCGGAGATAACAATGCCGGCAAATCCACCGTGCTCGAAGCCATAGATTTGGTGCTCGGTCCCGACAGGCTTTCCAGAATACCTGTTATCAATGAGCATGATTTTTTCGAAGGAATTTACATTCATGAAGGCCAACCTCTCCCAATTGAGATCGAAATAATTATTGGGTCGTTGTCGACTGAACAAAAACGTAAGTTCATGAACAATCTGGAGTTCTGGAATCATGAAACTTCTTCTCTAATCCAAGCAGGTCCGCTGGAAACCATAGACGACGTTGCTGTAGAAGAGGTTATCAGAGTTAAATTTTTTGGCTCGTATGATGTTGAGGAAGATGATTTTACCGGAGAGACCTTTTTCTGCTCTCCCGAAGAATCTAAAACAAGATTTAGTAAGAGCGACAAGCGGGACTGCGGTTTCCTTTATCTGCGTGCCCTTCGGACAGGTACAAGGGCTTTGAGCCTTGAAAGAGGATCGCTTCTTGATATCATTCTGCGTATCCAGGAACTTCGCCCGCAGATGTGGGAAACTATATTAAAACAGCTGAGGGATACTGACGTAAACTCTGGTGCTGAAGATGAAGTAAATAAGATACTCTCTAATGTGCAGAAATCATTAAAGCAGTTTGTACCTACGCATTGGGGTTCAGAACCACACCTTAGGGTGTCCAATCTGACCCGAGAGCATCTAAGGAAAACTCTTGTAGTATTTATGTCTACCGGGTCAGGCAGTTACCACGTGCCTTTCGGCCATCAGGGAACAGGTACGATAAATACTATGGTGCTAGCCCTGCTGTCCATGATAGCCGAATTAAAGCAAAGTGTGATATTCGCTATGGAGGAACCCGAAATCGCAATTCCTCCATACACCCAAAAGAGAATTGTCAACAGTATCAGAAGTCAATCGGCACAGGCCATCTTTACTTCACATTCTCCCTTTGTTCTGGAAGAATTTTCACCTGAACAGATCATACTGCTGGAACGCAAAAAAGGAGTAATGAAAGCCAGGTCGCTTAGCTTCCCTTCAAATATAAAACCTAAAGCTTACAGTAAGGAATTCAGGATGCGTTTCTCGGAATCTCTTTTGGCAAAGCACGTACTGATTGCAGAAGGAGATACAGAAGCTTCCGCATACAACGCCGCCGCCAGATGCCTCTCAGAGCTTGATCCTGAAAACTATTCCTCATTTGAAGCCATGGGTGTATCTGTATTTAATGCGGAATCGGAAAACAGTATTCCAATATTTGCAAAATACTTTAGCCAACTCGGCAAGACAACCATAGCAGTCTGCGACAAGCAGTCCGGTGCCCCAAATCTCGCCGCTATAACCGAAAGCGCCGATTATGTTTTTGAATCTGCCTACAAGGGATTTGAAAACCTAATTGTTAATGAAATCCCTGTTTCAGTTCTGAAAAAATATATGACTGAATTGATCGCTGAGGAAAAATGGCCGCAGCACATCAAATTTGAAGGATCTGTGGAAGAGATTGACGAAAAGATTCTAAAACAGAAATTATTTGATTATCTGAAATGGCAGAAAGCTTCCGGCAGCGCAGCAGACATAATAGCATTGTGCACTTTGGAGGAATTCCCGCCCACGCTTCGCGACGCAGTTAAACAAATTACGGATATAATAGATCTAATATAATGATAATCTGTGAAAAAAGAGCTGAACTTATTAAGGCCGCAGGGCACCTGCTGGTATTGGGTGGGCCTGGCTCAGGAAAAACCACCATATCCCTTTTTAAGGCGAACGATATAATAAGCGGCAGCCATATTGAAAATGGGCAAAAAATACTTTTTTTATCTTTCGCACGCTCGACTGTATCCAGAATTCAGGAGCATACCAATTCTTTAATTAGTTCTGAAAACAGGAATAAAATAGAAATCAACACATATCACGGATTTATCTGGAAACTGCTCCAGAGCTTTTCCTATCTGGTAAGTGACCATAGAACGCTACAGTTGCTTACTCCTGCTGTTGAGGCTTCCCTCCTTTCCGGGCTTGAAGATGACAAAGAAGTGAGAAAACAGGTAAGGATCAAACTCTTTCAAGATGAAGGATTGCTATCTTTTGACCTTTTCTCGGAGATAGCTGCCGGTATGCTCAAGGACTCTGATAGAATATTACGTCTCGTTTCACAACGCTATCCTATCATTATTGTAGATGAGTTTCAGGATACAGATGATAACGAATGGGAACTTATTAAAAAACTGGGTTCCAAAAGCACAATTATTGCTCTGGCAGATCCAGAACAGCGCATATATGATTTCCGAGGAGCCAGTACCGAGCGCATTGATGAGCTCATCAAAACCTTTATTCCTGCAATTTTTGATTTCGAGCAGGAAAATAATCGCAGTACGGGAAAGGATATTACGGAATTTGGCAATGATCTGCTACGGGGTACCAATAAAGGCAAGCGCTACAAGGATGTAGAAATTATACGTTACCCTTTTGATAGAAAAGAATCCAGCCGTATACTTAAATTCAATCTTTTTTCAGCAATCAAAAGACTAAAGAAAACAAAGGGGGATGATTGGTCTATTGCTGTACTTGTACGCACAAAGAAAGTAATGTTCTCAACATCATCTTACCTATCTTCCACTACCTTACTCCCACCCCTTTACCATGAGGTTGCAATTGATCCCCATGGGCCAGCGCTTGCCGGAATTGTTATTGCCGGTCTTCTGGAGCCTACAGCAGACATATCACGTTTTTATTCTCTGATAAATGATGTAAAAAATCATATAAAAGGAAGATCTGGAAACAAAATCTCCAACGAGACTGCTCAGTTTGTCAACGCTTTGGAGAATTACAGCAATGGAAGAAAAATAACAGGCAGTAAGCGAATGCTTTTTATAAAAGAACTGGACCTACTGCTGGCAAAACGTGAAGAAACAATATTATCCGGCATACCTGAAGAAGACTGGCTTGCAATAAGGCGTTTTTTTCAAAACTGCCAGAGTCCATATCTTAAAAATATATTTGAAGATGCCAAATATCTCCGCCTGTTAAAAAAAGGAGCGCTACTCAGTGAAAGGCTTGCTTCAGCATGGAGAAGTACAGGAACCTATCAAGGAGCAAAAGCATCGATAGAAGATGCTTTTGTACAGGAACATTTCATAGCCGCTCAGACTGATTTTAAAGGGCTGCACATCATGACGCTGCATAAATCCAAGGGTAAAGAATTTGACGAGGTTTTCATTTGGGAAGATTATTATAATCCTTTGATTAGGTTTCAGGCTACACCAAAGGACATCGCCGACTCCCGATACCTACTGCGGGTTGCAGCAACAAGGTCACGGGAAAGGACCACTTTTCTAACCGTAGCTGCACAGCCCTGTATTTTGCTTTAAAAAAAGATAAAAATGAACCAGAGAACTGATATTTCAAAATACGTAATCCACAGTGTGAGAAAAGTAAATCAGAATGATTTTCCTAAGGAAGAATATGATTTTGATGAAAATGATTATTTTCCTTTGATTTACGGAGAAAAGCTACAGAGTGAATTTGATGTCTTAAAAAATATAATACGTGAAGGAGGGCTCAGGGCACAGCTGTCATTTCGTAAAGGTAAGGCCACAATCTATGGAAATACTCCGGTAATCTGCTTTACTGAGATGCCGCTAATAAATTTCCTCCAGTATGTTAGTCTGAGAAATGACCGTACCAGATTTACCGAATACGGGGTGGCAGTGCTTAAAAGAGAAATGTTTAAAATCAGTGGCAGGCCCGTCATATCGGGATTATCAGCAGAGAATAAGTTCGAGTTTGCGGATGCATCTAAAAGAATAATAAAACCGGAAATCCTACCCTTGACTGAGCAATACCGCTATGTAAAATTAGTTCTGTCCTCAGGAAACGACTGGACACATGAACGGGAATGGCGTATCGCGCATATTCGGAGACTTTTACGTTATGCAGGCTAAAATCGATCAGATCTACGGTTCCAAAGATCTGATGTGTAGTGGTAAAATTGAGTTAAATCAAATACAAAGCCTACCTATACCTGACTGGTGCTTTCCAGATGACAAAAACTATTGCACCTAATAAGTTGAAATGTCCTACTTATTGCACATCTAAAAAAAATATAGCGGATGCAACCGAAGCTGACATCCGCTTAAAGCCTGTTGGTCTCCCAACTTCACAGGCCTTTATTATCATTTACAAAGCATATAAAACTTTTAAAATACAAAGATTTGGACTTATCCGCTATTCCTTCCTGGCAAACATTTGGGCTGATCACGATATGTATAATCGTATGGAAAACCTGATATTCATCATATTTGGCGTTGGCGAAATCTTCAAAATAAAATATAATAATCAGAAAAAAATTAACTGAATCTCGCCCTAAACTCTAAAGGCGAAAGATTGATTTTTGCTTTGAATAATTTACTGAAAGATTGCGAATATTAACATCATCCATTATTTACGAATACTCCTAAAAGTTTTATTAATTTTACTTCTAAAATATTTTAATTATACACAAGATATACAAAAACAAAAATTTTAATGGTCGAAAAACTTTACAGAGCCGTTGCTTCAAGATATGGAATAGAAACAATACTCGATACGCCCCATGTAAGCTTTTATGCAATAGCTTCCGGAAAGGCAATTCTGGAACAAGAGCAAATCTTAAATCAGGCTCTTCATGAAATTGTCGTTAAAAATACGGACAGCGAGGTATTTGCTTTTTACGTGGACACTTTAAATTTTACAATTCCTGCTGAAAATTTGGCTTTTGCTTTAGGAATAAAAAAGGATATGCTGCCGCAGACTTTGGAAGATATCCCTTTACTGACCGAAATGATCGTTCTGCATGAATTGGCGCATCTAATTGAACAGCAGAATTTAGCAGGACAGCTGGAAATCGAATTAAACGACTGTGATAAGGTTATCGGCCTAAAAATAGAAAAGCGGGCAGCTTCAATGCAGCAAGATTTGACTCATAATAATCAGTTCGGGGCAATCCTTTCTAATCTGGTACGCAGACAGAACCAAAATAATCCCCAAAGCTCATTAAGAGCAGCCATGTCTAAGACACTCCAAGACATTGAAGATGCAATTCTCAATGGAGAAATTGATGAGAGCTTCTACCAGTGCTGAACCGTCTAGACCTAGGGCATAAAAAGCCAATAAAGAGCAGGCATGTCTTGCAAAAGATCTCTACAACTCAAAAACATAGTCGTTCTAATGGATGGAATTAAGGCAGAAATAAAAAAAGTTGATGATATTATCAATCAAAATCTCAATATCCCAGAATACCAAAGGCCGTACCGATGGGGAAACAAACAGGTAACCCAGCTTTTGGAAGATGTATACGCAAGCTGGAAACAGCAGAAAAAAACTTATAGAATTGGCAGTATCATCCTGTTTGAAAATGATGCCCTTCTAGATATTGTAGACGGGCAGCAGAGAATCACAACCATTATTCTAACTCTTTTGCAGTTATCAGATAATTCCCCGGTTCCCCTTAGCTCAACCTTAAAATATAATCATGTTGATTCCAAAAATGCGATAATTGCCAACTTCGACTATATCGCTTATTGGATTGGTGAGCATGTTGCTGATCAGAAGCCGGAATTTTTCAACTACATCATCCAGTCCTGTGAATTTGTGGAAGTCAAAGTATCCAGCCATAGCGAGGCATTTCAAATGTTCGACTCCCAAAACAGCAGGGGTAAAGAACTGGAAGCTTACAATCTGCTAAAAGCCTACCACATCAGGGCAATGGAAGAAGAGAAGCAGGAAGTGAAAATTAAGTGCGACCAAAGGTGGGAAAATGCAACCCGCCATGCTTTAAAGCAAAAAAACACAATGGATATCTTAAAGCAATTGTTTAATGAACAACTGTATCGTCCCCGTTTATGGTCCAGAAAAGAAGAAGCGTTTCAGTTAAACAAAAGCAATTTACATGAATTCAAAGGAACAGCATTCAGTTCTGATCACAGTGTAAAGCACCCTTTTCAGAATAAAGATTTCTTGCTGGATTATGCTTTAGGCTATTTAGAGAAAAATAATTTAAAACTTCAAGCTGTAAAAGAGAGATTTGAATCCCTTAGGCTAGAAAATGTGAATCAGTTTGTTTCGATCAATGAAAATATAGTTAACGGTAAGGCTTTTTTTGGATATATAGAGACCTACACGGAAATATACAAACAATTATTCATTTATTTGGATGACACCACATCAGCTGCCGAGTTTAAGAAATTTTATAAAACTTTCGTCGATCATACCCATAATCGTAAAGGGGATTTATATTTAAAAGAATTGTACAAATCATTAATTTTCTTTCTTTTTGATAAATATGGAGAAGATGGTCTGCTTCGATATTATAAATTATTGTATGCCATTGTATACCGTGTCAGATTAGAGAAAAAACAAGTCAAGTACAATGATGTAATGAAATATGCCCTTATGCAGCAGCTGTTTTCCACTATAGATAAAAGCAAAAACTATTCCGATTTAAAAGACTTGCATATAATGATGCTAAGACCAATTGATTGCCGAAAGGAAATAAGTTATGTCCTAAAAGCCATGTTTTCGTTTAATATCACTATCACCACTAAAGACAAAAATATAAATCTATCAAGATACAAGAAATAGCAAATGGAGCATAAAAACCTAAACAAAAACATTTCTCAGATTTTAAATGACAAATACGTCGTTCCCCTTTATCAAAGAAACTTTGCCTGGGGTGAAAATGAAATATACCAGCTATTGCAGGATATCTATGAAAATTTCAAAAAAGCCCCCAAAGGAAATTATTTTATAGGGAGCCTAATTGTTCTAAAAAGGGTAAATGGTGATTATGAAATTATTGATGGCCAGCAGCGATTAACCACAATCTCTTTAATTGCAAAATTCTTAGATAGCGGTCTTGCATCTCCGAAACTTAAATATGATTCGAGACCTGAAGCAGAAGATTTTTTAAAAAGCTATTACCAGGATCCCGAAAGAATATATTCATCGAGTCACGATAAAGTGTCTCATTTCATAGATGCGGTAAGTCATATCAAAAATGTCAATGTAACCCCTAAAGCTTTACAGCAGACGCCTTTAATGGGTTTAGACAAAAATAACCGGGAGGAATTCAAGGAGTATTTTTTTAATAACGTTATTATAATCAGGGTCGAAATACCATCTGATACAGATGTTGCCCATTATTTTGAGATAATGAATAACCGCGGGCAACAATTGCAGGAGCATGAAATCTTGAAGGCAAGAATTCTTGAAAAGGAAAAAGATTCTCCATATTTTAAAATATATTCAAAAATTTGGGACGCCTGCTCTCAAATGAATCAGCATGTGCAGAAGTATTTTTCGCCAGCTGAACGATCTGCCTTATTTGGATCTGACTATAATTCTTTTAGCTATGATCTCCCGAAGATTAGTGGCGGAAAAGAGGACACCAGGCTAGCTCTGAGCATTGATCAGATTTTATCTGATCCAATTATTTATCATGAGACCGAAGATAATTCCGTCGAAAACGAAAATGACAATGAGTTAGAAAATTTTAATTCAATCATAGATTTTCCAAACTTTCTAATGCATGTCTTTAAACTAAATTACAGCGCAATTCATGGAGACATCCCTCTTAATGGTGACGACCTCCTGTACATATATAATGTTCTGGAGAAACATATAAATGCAAAAGATTTCCTCAGGGACCTGCTTTTTTACAGAACTGTATTTGATCGATTTGTCATTAAAACAGTTCAGGGTGAAAAGCCTGATGAGGATTATAAGTGGTCTTTGCAAAAACCTGAATTGTACCATTTGCAAAGTAAAAAGCAAAACCGTTTAATTTTCAAAAAGACATTTGATGATCAAAAAAGGATAATAAAAGCCCTTTCAATGCTGCAGGTCACTTTTAGGACTAAAAAATATAAAAATTGGCTCCAAGAACTGCTTGGCTGGTTTTCGGGGTATAACAGTTTTAATATCAGTAATTCCGATTTTTTATTAAAATTAGATAATTTAATACTCACCACTTACGACCAAAATGAAAAATTAGCTTTGATTATTGATGATGAAAATTACGCTCAAGGCACAAATACGCCTCACTTTTTATTGAACTTTATTGACTATTTGATGTGGGTTGAAAATCCATCAGGATATAATTTTGAATTTAAATATCGAAATTCAGTAGAGCATCACTTGCCCCAATCTTCAGTAAATAAATCAAATGCATTGTTTTTAGATAATTTAGGCAATTTATGTCTGGTTGGTAAAAGTCTAAATTCAAGAATGAATAGCGAAAGTGCCGTCGGTAAAGCGACTGAAACTGGCAAGTATTATAGAGCTGATTTGCCTCCAAAACAAAAATGGATGTATGACATCACCAACAAAGAAAGCAATTGGGGCGTAACAGAAATATTAGAGCATTATGAGAATATCATCCATAAATTAAAAAACAAAGAAAAAATTTTAAACTCTTGATCAATATATATCAACAGTCTGAGTATAATTTTCTTTGGCATCTAAACATTTTATTATTGTTAGTGCTTTTGAGATGTTTTCACAAGTTTCCCGGCTATTTCTCGATTTTTTTTCCTACATTTACAGAGGTTAATAAACCCAAGAATTTCAAGAGTGCCCTATTAGTGACCCTTCATTTTTGAAAAAATATAACACCCAGTGTTTGCTGGTGCTTACGATACAGGTGGCGGAGCCTCTTTCTCCGCTGACTTTAAAAACCCTTAACTTTGTTAAGGGTTTTTCTTTTTACTTTAACATTCCCAAAAAAGCCAAAGAATGTGGCAAACCCTGCACAGATCATACGATTTCCAGGGTTTTATCTTTTATACGCATTTTCAATATTTATAAAAACCCTAGAAAATTTCTTAGCAGGATCTTAACAAATCTATTTTACTCAATTAAAGATTTATCAAATCAAGATTCAAATATATTAACGCTTTAGAAACTGCCTCTTTTGTTTTGCATACAATTTATTCACATTTCATAACTACTAATCAGGTAGTTTTACTTGAAACTACATAAGTAATTCTACATAACTTTGTGTATATCAATATTTTAAAATTAAATAATACAAGAATATTAGCATCTCAAAAACAAAACACGATCTCTAACCAATATCATCAAAAATGGATCAAAAAATTATAAATAACAAATATGGATTTGCCACTTTCCCTTCTGTTAAAATAATGGACTATGTAACAGACAAAAAAGGCAAAACAACATTTAAATGGGTAAAACATTTATTATTTGGAGATTGGATCGGTCTTCTAACTGGGCCAGATGGTCTTCCTGTCTACGAACAGCATAATAACAAACAATATGTCCGGGTTAGAGGAAGAAATCAAAACGGCTGGATCAGACCTGAAGAAATACAGTCTAACAGAATACTAGAGGCTAATTTTGTTGATGTTGGCCAAGGAGATGGCTGTCATGTCGTTACTCCCGAAGATCAACATTACATTATAGATGCCGGTGCCTCAGATAATATGTTCCGCTTTTTAAGATGGAGGTTCAACCTAAATAAACCAGGCAATTTTCCTCCTCCCATGGATGTAATTATCTCTCATTCAGATGAAGATCATTATGCTGGTTTCACCAAAATTTTTACACATGAAAAAGAAGGGCGTAAAACCTTCACAATAAAAAAAGTATATCATAACTGTATGATCGAAAAGAGCGGAGAAGATCCATCTACGCTCGGAACATTAATCTCTAATCAAGGAAAAAAATACATTACTGATCTTTGTGAATATAATTCAGACTTTCAAAACAGAGTAAGCTCTCCCACAGGGCAAGGGAATTACATTAAAATGCTGTTAAAAACCACAGCAGATAAAATCGGACTACGCGCTGGACTGCCTGCTCTTGGCAGTCAAAATACAGTTATGGAAATTTTAGGACCTGTTTCAGAGAACATTCAAGGCAAACCTGCATTACAAGTTTTTAAGGATAATAAAGGCAAAACTAAAAATGGTCATTCTATTATTCTAAAACTAAAAATAGGCAAAGTCAAACTGCTTCTTGGAGGAGACCTAAACGAACCCGCTGAAGATCATTTGATAAAACACTATACTGGTGCAGATCTTTCAGCTCTTAGATCCACAATTAAATCAGGCACCGCAACCCAAAGACAGACTGCCGAAAATGCTCTCCGTGCCGCAATACTTCAAGCAAGAACAATTTTTCAAACCGACATAGCCAAATCTTGTCATCACGGTTCATCTGACTTTACTAGTGAGTTTATGGATGCACTAAACCCTATTGCCACCATTATTTCTAGTGGAGATGAAGAACCTCACTGCCATCCCCGTCCCGATACGCTTGGAACCATTGGAAAGTATAGTCGCGGTTCAAGGTCATTAATATTCTCAACCGAACTTTCCCGATCTACACCGGAATTTTTGCAAAGAAGCAAAAACAAAAATTCCGCAGCTACACCAATAGACAAAGAACGCTTGGTAACGGTTTACGGAATGATCAACGTGCGCACTGACGGCGAGAGAATAATAATTGCTCAAAAATTAGAAGCACCATCAAACAGAGGCTCTTGGGATATCCAAGAAATCCTATGGAATCAAACTTTAAATGACTTTGAGTACCAATTCTAATAATAGTTATGTTTATTTAACAATTTGCATCTGAATGGACCTAAAGAACTTTATCTATTTGAAAAAGAAATGCATAGTTTTCTTACATCCGATTTACCCGTCAATAACTATTAAAAAAAGGGATAGGAAAATAGTTAAAACAAAAACGGATGAGTTAATACCTCATCCGTTTTTGTTTTAATCACAAAGAAAACTGACCGCTCCTAATAAAGCCGCAGCTTCATTATCTGTAGAAATAGAAACCAATATATCTAAATCAGATTCTTTTATTTTTTTTATGAATGAAGGCAAAAACAGTTCACTTGCGTTGGCAATTTTTCCGCCAATAATAATATGCTCTGCCGAAAAATTATTAATCCACGGAATAACAACTTCCGCTAAATCTTCTCCCATTATTTCAAAAACTTTTACAGCTGACTGATCTCCTTTAATAGCTAAATTATAAAGCTCCAAACCATTATTAAGATCAATATTCTGCGAAGATTTATAAGTAGATAAAAGACCTCGCGCTGAAACATAATCTTCTGCAATACCTTCTTTATACAGAAGATTATATATTTCTCCATCAGCAGGAACAGAATTGCCTGTGCTTATTGATACGCCTTTATCTATAAAACAAGCTCCTAGTCCGGTTCCTAAAGTTACAGCCATTACTTTTTTAGATAAGTTTTCTTGTTGTTTAAAAACTTCGCCTTTTCCAAAACAAACGGCATCATTTTCAAAAAGAACCGGAAAATCATTTGAAAAATTCAGGCTTTCCAAAAGTAATTCTCTTACATTCAATCCGTAAAAATGTTCGTATTTGGATTGATCTTTGATCCAGCAAATTCCTTTTTCATAATCAAAAGGTCCAGGCATGCAAACTGCAATTCCTGTAACATTTTCAACTTTTGAATTTTCAATTGCAGTATTGATCACTCTTTTCCAAATAGCCATTACCTGATTGACAGGCAAATTAGAATTGAATGATTCTTTATATATTGAAGCATCAATAACTTTCATTTCAGTTTTATTGATAACTCCTGCTGTAATATGTGTTCCGCCTATATCTAGCCCAATGGCATATGATGTATTCATTTTTAATTATTTAGCTTTTAGTCCTAGATATTTTTGTCCTTTAAAATTTGAGGATAATGAATGCTGGTATGCATAATCATTTCTCCAAATAATGTATTTGCCCATGCAAACCATTTACGGGTAAATTTGGTTACATCGTCTTTATGAAATGATTCGTGCATAAATCCGGTATCGGCATTGGTTTTAATTAAATTGCTGATACAAGCCTTTATTTCTTTTTCGTCTACGCTTGTAATTGCTCTTAAAACAATACTCATAGGCCAGATCGTATCGACTCCTGTGTGCGGACCTCCAATACCTTCCCCTGCTTTTCCTTTGTAGAAAAACGGATTATTCTCTGAAAGCACCACTTTTCTTGTATTAAGATATAAAGGATCATTTGGAGCAATTGCGCCTAAATAAGGTAATGATAATAAAGATGGCACATTAGCATCGTCCATCATGTGGAAACTGCCGTATCCGTTTACTTCAAAAGCAATAATTTTTCCGAATTTCGGGTGATTGATAATTCCGTGTTCATTAAGACCTTTCTGAACCTCATCTCTTAATTTTGTGGCTTTCGCAACTAAATCATTGTCTTTTAAAGCTGGAAGAGAGAAAATTTCAATCAAATAGCCCAATATTTCAATAGCAAACATATTGCTCGGAATCAGATAACCGAATAAAGTAGAATCATCGCTTGGTCTGAAAGTTGAAACGATTAATCCGCAAGGTTTTACAGGATAACCATAACCGCCTAACGAAACTCCGTCTGTGGCCCAAGCCGTCTGACGCTGAAAACTATACGGTCCGCCTTTTCCATCCATTCGCTGCTGTTCTTTAAAAGTCTGCAGAATTAAAAGCATCGCTTCTTTCCATTTTGCATCAAATAAAGTGATATCTCCCGTTTCTTTCCAATATCCGTGTGCTAATCGAACGGGATAACACAAACTGTCAATTTCCCATTTTCTTTCGTGAATTCCGGGCTGCATTTTAGTAAGGTCATTTTTCCATTCGCTTTCCTTCGTAAAATCTTTATAAAAAGCATTCGCATACGGATCCAGCAGAATACATTTTGCTTGACGATTAATTACTCCTTTTACCAGTTCTGCCAGTTTCGGATCTTCTTTTACAAACGGAATATACGGCCAGATCTGCGCCGTACTGTCTCTAAGCCACATGGCATCAATATCGCCTGTAATTACATACGTATCTGGTTTTCCGTCAATAATCTCAAAATCGACTGTGGTATCTAATGTATTTGGAAAACAGTTTTCGAATATCCATGCCAATTCTGGATTAGCAATTTGTTTTTTAACACGTACGATAGCGGCTTCAATTGCTTTACTCGTAAATTTTCTCTCGGCAACAGGAGGTCTTTTAGAAACAAAATCTTTTAGTGGAAAGTGAAAAGTATCTGAATTAAATCCGAAAGCTTCTGTTTGAAGTGCCAATAATCCTGCTGAAAAAATGCCTGCATTTCTTATAAATTTTCTACGTGACTGCATATATTTTTATTTTGAAGTTGAATAAGAATATGGGAATGCTCCTTTTGTTGTACCTCTTTTAAAATTAGGAGAACTTGTCATATCAAAATTTAATTCTCCTCCTTTTAATACATCAAAATGATTAATATAATTTTTAGTATGAGGAGCATTATCCCATTTTAATTCATTTACATATTTATTGGTTTCTGAATTATTAGGCGCATTGATAATAAGCTGTTTTCCGTTTTCTAACTGTAATGCCACTTTCTTAAATAATGGTGCACCTAAAACATATTCTTCTGTTCCTGGGCAAACCGGATAAAATCCTAAAGCAGAAAAAATATACCATGCAGAAGTCTGTCCGTTATCTTCGTCTCCGCAATATCCGTCTGGAGTTGGTTTATACAAACGATTCATTACTTCTCTTGACCAATATTGTGTTTTCCAAGGCTCTCCAGCATAATTGTACAGATAAATCATGTGCTGAATTGGCTGGTTTCCGTGCGCGTATTGCCCCATATTCATAATTTGCATTTCGCGGATTTCGTGAATAACAGCTCCATAATAACTGTCATCAAAAACTGGAGGTGTTGTAAATACAGCGTCTAATTTTGCTGTGAAATTTTTCTCCCCTCCCATTAAATCAATCAAGCCCTGAATGTCGTGAAAAACACTCCAGCTGTAATGCCAGCTGTTACCTTCGGTAAAAGCATCTCCCCATTTGAACGGATTAAAATTGGCTGGAAAACTGCCGTCTTTATTTCGTCCGCTCATTAATCCTATTTCTGGATTGTAGAGTTTTTTGTAATTCAGCATTCTTTTTTCGTACAGACTAATTTCTTTTTTCGGGCGATTTAATGCTTTTGCTAGTTTCCAGATCGTAAAATCATCGTAAGCATATTCAAGCGTTCTGGCTGCATTTTCATTGATTTTCACATCATACGGAACATATCCTAAAGTATTGTAGTACTGAACTCCTTTTCTTCCAACAGCTTCCAAAGTCCCTTCATTATTGGCTCCATGCAATAAAGCTTCGTACAAAGTATTGATGTCATAACCGCGTAATCCTTTCATAAAAGCATCAGAAACTACAGAAGCAGAATTATTTCCGACCATTACGTTTCTAAATCCTGGACTTGACCATTCTGGCAGAAATCCGCCTTCTTTATAATCATTGATCAATCCTTCCTGCATTTCTTTGTTTATAGAAGGATAAACCAGATTTAACAACGGATATAAGGCACGGAAAGTATCCCAAAATCCAGTTCCTGCGTACATGTAACCTGGAAGGACTTTTCCGTTGTACGGACTATAGTGCACAATTTTGTCGTCTTTATCAATTTCATATTGTTTTTGAGGAAAGCAAACTGTTCGGTATAAACAAGAATAAAAAGTCCTTAACTGATCTATATTGTTGTCTTCCACAGCAATTTTTCCTAAAACTTTATTCCATTCTGCTTTAGATTGCAAAACCGTTTCTTCAAAAGTCGATGTTCCTAATTCGTTTTTCAGATTCAATTCGGCTTGCTCCTGACTTATAAAAGAAGATGCCACTCTAACATTTACTTTTTCTCCTTTTTTGGTTTGAAAACCAATAACCGCTCCTACATGGTTTCCTTCTGCTTCCAATTTATCAGCAGTCAAAACTTTGTCAATCCAAGTTGAATTATTTTCAAATTTTTTATCGAATACGAGCACAAAAAAGTTTTTGAAATTTTGAGGAACTCCTCCACTATTTCGTGTTGTATAACCAATTATTTTGTTTTCTGATGGAATTATTTTGACATAAGAACCTTTATCAAAAGCGTCGATTACAATAGAAGATTTTTCGTTTTCTGGAAATGTAATCTGAAAATGCGCGGCTCTTTCTGTTGTGGTAATTTCGGTTGTAACATTATGATCAGCCAAATAAACACTGTAATAATACGGTTTTGAAACCTCGGCTTTATGGCTGAACCAGCTCGCACGTTCATCTTCGGCAAAAGCCAATTTACCCGTAACTGGCATAATCGAAAACTGGCCGTAATCGTTCATCCAAGGCGAAGGCTGATGTGTCTGTTTAAATCCTCTGATTTTTTCTGCGGTATAAGTATACGCCCATCCATCGCCCATTTTTCCTGTCTGAGGCGTCCAGAAATTCATCCCCCATGGTCTGCAGATTGCGGGATATGTATTTCCGTTTGAAAGATTATGCAGCGATTGTGTTCCCATTAAAGGATTTACATATTCTACAGGATCTAAATTCTGCGCATTTAGAAAAAAGCAGGACTGCACTATTCCTAAAAAAATTAAACTTTTTATTTTCATATTCTGTGTTGTTATCCTAACAGGTTTTTAAAACCTGTTAGGTATTTTGTTTTTTATAAAGTGTAAATCTCCTTTGTCACAACTTTTACAAAGCGACCGTGAATTTTAACCTTAAAATTATACCTAACAGGTTTTAAAAACCTGTTAGGATACTAAAATCCTAAAGCGGCCTATCTTCTTTCTTAACTCCAAATGTCGTTGATGGTTTATTTCCCATATATAATTTCAGTTCTCCTCCTTTTACTATCATCTCTTGTGTAATATATGATTTTGTATAAAGCTTTCCGTTGTATTCTACTTTTTGAATATAAATATTTGAAGTACTGTTATTAACCGCATTTATCGTAAATGAAATTTCTTTTTTATGATGAATTACAGCATTGTTTACCAACGGACTTCCCAGAACATAAATTCCATTTGCTGGATTAACTGAATAGAATCCCATAGAAGATAAAACGTACCAAGCCGACATTTGTCCTAAATCTTCATTACCACACAATCCGTCTGGTTTTGTTGAGTAGAATTTTTCGTCGATTTCTCGAATTAATTTTGCTGTTTTCCAAGGCTGTCCTACATAAGCATATAGATATGGAATATGATGATTTGGCTCGTTTCCGTGAGCGTACTGCCCAATTAAACCGCTAATATCTGGCGAAACATCCTCGCCTTCTACTTTATCAGTAAGCAGGAAAAGTGAATCTAATTTTGCGATAAATTTATCTTCGCTTCCAAATAAATCAATTAAACCGTACGGATCTTGCGGAACCAACCAAGTGTACTGCCACGCATTTCCCTCAACATAATCGTCTTTACGATGTGCTGATGAAAGCGGATTAAATGGTGTTCTCCAATTTCCATTTGTCAATTTACCACGCATAAAAGTGGTTTCTTTATCAAAATACTGTTTGTATAAATTGGCTCTTTTGGTAAAATAATTATAGTCGTCTGTTTTGTTTAAAGATTTCGCCATTAAAGCAATACAGTAATCATCAATTGCATATTCTAAAGCATTTCCAACAGATTCTAATAGTTTATCAGCAGGAATATATTCTAGTTTTTGAACATAATCCATTCCGTCGCGGGTTTGCATGGCCGTTTTTTTGATGGCTTCGTACGCTAAATTGACATCATAATCCCGGTAACCTTTTAAATAAGCATCGACAATAACAGCTATAGAATGGTTTCCGTTCATCGTATTGGTTTCGTTACCCATCAAATGCCAAACGGGCAATCTGCCCTGCTGCTGATAAATCGCTAAAAACGATTTTACAATATCATTGATTTTTTCTGGCTGTGTAATGGTGTATAATGGATGCAATCCGCGGTACGTATCCCAAAGTGAAAAAGTAGTGTAATTGGTAAAATTGACTTTTTCGTAGACTTTTTTGTCTGTTCCCAGATAATCTCCGTTAACATCATTAAAAATAGAAGGCGCAAACATGGTGTGATACAATGAAGTATAGAAAACTTTCATTGTTTTTTCATCTGCTTTTATCTGAACGTTATTAAGCTCTTTGTTCCATTTTGAATCTGCTAATTTCACAACTGCATTAAAATCCCAATTCGGAATTTCTGCTTTTATATTAGCAGATGCATTTTCTGTACTAACTGGAGAAATCCCAACTTTTACCAGAATTTGTTTGTTTTTTAAAGTTTTAAAATCTAAAACCGCTTTTATTTTTAAGCCTTCGCCTTCTGTTCCTTTGACCACAGCCGTACTGTCATAAACCATCATATTTGTGATTGGCTCAGAGAATTCCATTGCAAAATAAATGCGCTGGTCTGCCGCCCATCCTGCAGAATAACGGTAACCTTCTATTTTGGTTTCGCTTACTTTTTTAATGAACGTTTTTACCGGTCTGTCCCAGCCAATTCCGTCAGCAAGATCGATTAAAATGTGTGAATCGTCTGTGTTCTCAAAAGTGTATTTATGAAAACCGACTCTTTCGCTTGCCGTTAATTCGGCTTTGATTTTGTATTTGTCTAATAAAACGCTGTAATATCCTGGTTTTACCACTTCGTTTTTATGAGAGAAATACGAGCCATAACCGTTCACCATATCTTCTTTTGTTCCTTTGGTCAAACCGACTTTTCCACTGACAGGTAAAACGAGAATATCATTTAAATCTCCAATTCCGGTTCCGCTTAAATGCGTGTGCGTGAAACCTAAAATGGTATTGCTGGCGTAATTGTAACCGCTGCACCAGTCCCAACCTTCAAAAATATTTACAGGCCCTAATTGCACCGCCCCAAAAGGAACATTTGCCCCCACAAATACGTGGCCATGCCCTGCCGAACCAATAAGCGGATCGACATATTGCGTGTAATTTGTATCGGTTTGTTTTGTCTTTTTTTGCTGTGAAATTATCGGATTGGCAAAAAGTAAACTTAAAGCCAAAAAACCGCTAAATGCTATTCTCATATATTTTTATTTTTGATTGCGCATTGTTTAAAATGATTGACGCAAATATTTTTTAATTTCTGTGTGTTAGACGCACTGCGGTGCGTCTATACGAAAAACCTCAGCACCTTAGAACCTTAGCATCTTAGTACCTCTTTAAAACCTCAAACAAAGAATAAATCTTAATCTCTGGCTTCGCTATTTTCCCTTCAAACGAAATTGTTTTTTCTTCTCCAGCTTTTAGATCAAAATAATTATCGCTCCATTTTCCATTATACCCTTTCATGGAAATGCAAACATATTTTGCCATTTTCAGAGCTTTTATAATTATGCTATTCCCTTTTATTTCCCAGCTGATTTTTGGGTCTTCTAATGCTAGATCTTTAGGATGTGCAAAATCGGTCTCTAGTTTTATGTCATCTCTGTATGCTTCTTTTATGGCATACCAAGCGGCTTTTGGCTGTCGGTTGTTATAATCGGTAATACTCCAACTTGCTACGGGCCAGCAGTCGTTTAACTGCCAAACTAGAGTTCCCATATTATAAGGTGCTTTGGAACGGTGAATGCTAACAATATTTTTTATTGAATAATAATGCATACACTGACTCAAGTAGGCATAATCTTCCAGATTCATATTTTTGATTTTAGAAGCATCGATAAAATATTTACCGAGATAGGAATCTAATTTTTCAAAACCTTTCCCTGCTTTCAAATGTACTTTTAGTATATCTGAATATAAATGTCGGTCTTCTGGAGAAGTAAAACTTTCAACTGTAGAATAATTCGGTAAAGACAGCATTCCGTATTCGCTCACAAATCTTCCTGTTTTTTTCTGAACGGCTTCAATATCTTCCAATCCCCACCAAATTCCCCAATAATGGCTGTCTCCTTCGGTTACGCTTTTTGCTTTTGACCAATGGTATAATGGCGAAGAACTTAAATACGGACGTTTACCGTCGACTTCTTTTACCCATTTCGGAATACTGTCATGAAATAAACGCGTATAATCTTTCCACAAACGAATTGAATCTTGTTTTGAAATTTTGAAACTTTTCATCCAACCCCAATTTTTAAAGGCTTCGTCGGATTCGTTATTTCCGCACCATAAAACGATGCTTGGATGATGGCGTAGTCTTTTTACCTGATACTGAACTTCTTTTTTTACATTATCAAAAAAAGCATCATCCCCCGGAATCATTGTGCCTGCAAACATAAAATCCTGCCAAACATTTATTCCGTATTTATCGCATAAATCGTAGAAATAATCGTCTTCGTAAATACCACCGCCCCAAACGCGAAGCATATTCATATTGGCTTCTTTGGCAGATATAACTATTTTTTCATATTCTTTTTTGGTCACTCTCGAAAGAAAAGCATCTGATGGAATATAATTCGCACCTTTCATGTAAACCGGCTTTCCGTCAATTTTAAAATAGAAAGATCTGCCCAAACTATCTGGTTCTTGTATCAATTCAATTTTTCGATTTAAAACATAAGGTTTCTCAGGATTTTTTTCGTCATAAGATTCCAATCTTGGCGTTTTCCATATTCCGCAGGTTGTGAATTTTGGTCCCCAATCCCAACCAAAATGATATTGCGCTTTACGCACATAAGCACGAGGATTGTCTGGAATTACAAATGGATAATCTTTTTTAGCCAGCGAATCAACAACATTTTGTGCCGATTGAAATACGATTCTCAAATCATTATTTCCTGATTTCAAGACTTTTTTAACGTCAACACGCCATTGACGAAACATATTATCGGCTTTTAAAACCAGCTGATTGTTTACATATACAGATGCGTAAGTATCTAATCCGTCAAAAACTAATTCTGTGTTTTTCTTTTTCAGCATATTGGCTGTAACCTGAAAAGCTGTTTTATATTCCCAGTTTTTGCGTTCAATCCATTGCAGTTTTTTCTCATTATCTCTATAAAATGGATCTGGTATTAATTTGCTGTTGAGCAAATCGGTATGAATTTCTCCCGGAACACTAGCCGAATACCATTTTTGTGTTTTTTCTTCACGGTATGTCCAATTGTTTTTTAGATCAATTTTCTGCGCAAAGGCAATTGATGTAAAACCTGCCAGAAATAAGGACATTATCCGATGAAGTTTATTTTGATAATTCATTTTACTGAGTAATATATTAATACCTTCTAAAATTACTAAAAAAGGTAAGTAATCTGGTAATTTGGCAGTTTTAGAGAAGGAAAGAACTGACCGCAACATTCCTTCTCTTTGAGAATTTATTCTTTGTTAGTAACTCTAAAATACAACTAGAAATATCTTCTTTACCACTGCCTTATGCTTTATTTTGATTTTGATAGGGATCGTTTATAAATTCAAATAATTGAAATAAACTTTAAGTATACTATTTTGAAATTTTTAAAATACAGAAAATAAATCCATCTTTTTCAGCAGAATCTCTCACAGTTTACTGCGAAAAAAAAGCATTTGAACCCGCAAATCAACTTTTCAAATATTTACTTCTCAGATCAATCAATTAAATGATTTTAAAAATAAGCCGGGTATGCTCATTACCCGACTTATCTTAACTAACCAACCAATTTAAAAATTATTTATCCCACCAGATTCTTGTGGTCATTAAATCTAAACCTTGACGTTGAATTGCTTCTTTATAATTAGCCTCGTTTGTAATAAGTTCTGACTGATCATAAATTAATCTTCTCGGAATTGTTCCTTTTGTATCTCCCGTCGGATCATTAACTGGAACTAAAACTGGATAACCTGTTCTTCTGTATTCTGAGAATGCTTCAAAACCGTTGAACAACAATACAATCCATTTTTGAGTGATAATCTGTTCTATTTTTTGTGCTTCTGTTCCTCCAGATTTAAATGGATAAGCAGTAATGTAAGTGTTATATTCTGCTAATGTAACTGCAGGCACTTTATCTCCAAAAATGGTTAAAATATTCATGGCTGCTCTTACTCCATTTTCATAATAAGTCTGAGCCGATCCGCCAACGTTCCATCCTTTTACTGCAGCTTCAGCCAATAAAAACTGAACCTCAGCATAAGACATAATTAATGTCGGAGCATCTAAACGCAATACGGTAGAAGTATTTGGATCTGAGAACAATTTTTTATCTCCTCCCGGAAATTCTTTTGCATCATTTGCCAAACCTTGCTGACTCGCTGGGCTATTATCTCCTGTAGCTTCAAGTTTTGCATAAATTCGTAAACGAGGATCGTTTGTATTTTTCAATAAATCGATGAAAGTTTTACTGAATTTAATGTTAGATTCTCCTCCGTTCAAATCGTTTCTAACCCATGAAGAGGTAATTGGGTTTGTTTTAACTCCCGCAGGACCTGCATCGTGTTTTAAAACCAAACTATCATCATTTGAAGTAAATACACCTCTAGCATAAGCTTTTTCTACAAATTCTTTTGCTTTTGCTGGATTTACTTTAGACAGACGCATTGCTACTCTTAACATTAAAGAGTTTGCCAATTTCTTCCATCTTGTAACATCACTTTGGTAATACAAGTCAGCATTTCCTACGAAAGGTTTTCCTGCATCTAGAGCAGTTCCAGCTTCGTCCAATTCTTTTAAAAGATCGTTGTATATTGCTTCTTGCGTATCATATTTTGGAGAATAAACACCTCCATTGTATCCTTTTCCAGCTTCAAAATAAGGAACTTCACCATAAGTATCTGTTAGTTTTTGGAACAAGAAAACTTTCATAATTCTACAAGCTTGAATCATATTTGAGTTTTCTGGCGTATTTTCTACTACAGACAATAACTGGAAAATCTGATTTAATCCTTTTCCGTAAGTTTCACCAAAAAGAGCTGCAGAATACTCCGAAGAATACGTGTATTTTGAACCTGGCCCTCCAAGTGAAGAAAACTGCTGTACAATTTGCGCTGCGTATAAGTTATTTCCTCTTGTGTTAGAAAAATCTTGTCCGTCTACATAAATCTCAGCAAGCGTAAACATTGATTTTACTGCTGGATCTGTTAAGGCGTTCGGATTCTTATTCATTTCTTCGAATCCTTTGTCGCATGAAGCTAATGTCAAAGCACCAACAATTGCGACACAAAATATTTTGATATATCTATTTTTCATCTTTTTTAGAATTAGAATTTGACATTAAGTGCAAAACCATAGTTTCTTGTCAAAGGCATTGAAGCTCTTTCCATACCTTGCGCATTACTGTTTGAGTAATTTGACTCAGGATCGATGTTTGGAACTTTGTCATAAATAGTCCATAAATTATGCGCTGAAAATGCTAAACTAACAGACTGGAATGGTGTTCTTTTCAAATATTCTTTTGGAAAATTATAAGCAAATGAGATTGCTCTAAGCTTAACAAAATCTGCATCGTAAACAAAGTTTGATGTTACATCACTGTAACTTCTCCAGTAATCGTAAGCTGAAACTGTTGTGTTAACCGGATTTCCGTTAACATCATTTCCGCTAACTGCTACACCACCTTCACGACCTGGAAGTGTAATTTCAGATAATCCGTAACGTGTTCCTAACTGGTTTGTAGCTGAGTAGATTTCTCCTCCAAATTTCGCATCAACAAAAACTGAAAGTGTAAAGTTCTTATATGAAAAATCATTTGAAAGTCCCATAGATGTTGGTGCAACACCTTGTCCCGCAATAATTAAATTTCCTCTTAAGAATTTTCCATTTGTATCAAGTACAATGTTGCCATTTGCATCTCTTAAATAATCGTATGCTTTAATAACTCCAAAAGGCTGTCCTTTTTCTAAAACTACATTAGCTCTTCCATCTCTGTTTCCTTCTAATGTTTTTGTTGTGATTTTATCAGAAAGATTTAAAACTTCACTATCGTTGTACGCAAAATTATAACCTACGTTCCAAGAGAAATTTTCTGTCTTAACTGCTTTTACATTAATAGCAAACTCCACCCCTTTGTTTAGGATTTCTCCAACATTGATTTTTGTGGTTCTATATCCTGAAGCTTGAGAAACATCGGCATCAGTAATATCATTTGTTGTTTTTTTGCTGTAGAAAGTTAAATCTGTACTCACTCTATTATGGAAGAATGTATTTTCAAAACCAAACTCAATTGTACTTACGTTGTATGGTTTTAAAGTTCTGTTTGGAATTGTTTCTCCATTTACACCCAAAATTGGCTGCCCTAAAGAATCTGTCTGTCCATCTGGCGTAGTGTAAGTCAATGCTAAAGCATAAGCTTCTGGCAATGCACCTCCAACGTTACCCCAACCTGCTCTAATTTTACCATAAGAAATCCATTCTGGAAGACCGATAACTTCAGAGTAAATGAAACTTGAACTTACAGAAGGATAAAATGTACTATTATTTGACGGGTCTAGAGTTGAGAACCAATCTTCACGACCTGTTAAACTAAGAAACAAGTAATCTTTATATCCAAGATCTGCTGAATAAAAAAGAGAGTTTACTTCGCTTTCTGAAAATAATTTCTCCGTTTTGTCTGGCTGTGTATTTCCGTAGAAATATTTGAACGGAACAATAAAATTATTTCCTTTCATTTTAATACCGCTGTATCTATTATGCTGGCGGTTTGCACCAATAAAAGCATCCAATGAAAAATCTTTAGCAATATCTCCTTTGTAACCTAAGTAACCAGAAGCATTTACTTCAGAACGCGTTTCAATTCTGTTTTCGATAGATCCGCCTGGGCTGTAATTTATTCCTGTAGGCTCAATTTCAGTATATTCATAATTAATATCATCAATACCAATAACAGCTTTAGCATAAATTTTATCTGTAATGTTGTAATTTACTTTTGCCGATCCGATGAAACGCTTTCTAAGATCATCGTTTAAAGGAGATTTAGTAGCAAAATAAGGATTTGTATGATATACGTTTGCTCCCAAAAAGTCTTCTTCACCTCCATTTGCATCAAATGGATTGCTTATCCATCTAATATCTGTTCCTGGAGTCATAAAAGTAGTCGGGAAAGAAGGGTTTCTTGGCGAATCATTTAAGTATGGACGGTTATGGCTTTTCTCAGAAATATACTGAGCATTACTTTCTATACTGATTCTTTTATTTGGAGCCGAATTTAAACTCAAAGCCACATTGTTTCTTCCAAAAGTAGTTTCTGGCAAGATAGATTCGTCTTTTGTATTTCCGAAAGACAATCTAAAGTTTGTTGATTCATTTCCGCCAGAAATTGCTAAAGTATTACTGAAAGAATATCCAGTTCTGTAGAAATTCTCCACATTATCTTTTCCATAAGCTTGATACGGTCTAGTTTTTCCATCAAGAGATAATGAAGGCGTCCCGTCATATTTATCTCCCCAAGCAAAATAATATGAATCTCTAAGTTCTTGCAAATTAGTAAATCTAGTTGGCACACCATTCGCATTTGGAGCTCCTGCACCATATTGATCTTGCCATTTTAAAAGACTCGCAGGCGTGTTAAAAGAAGAATTTGTACTAAAATCTACTCCAATTCCTGTTCCGTTCTTACCTTTTTTAGTTGTAATTAAGATAACACCATTTGATCCTCTATACCCGTAAAGAGCAGAAGCAGCACTACCTTTAAGCACAGACAGCGAAGCAATGTCGTCTGGATTAAAAGAAGACATACCATCTCCTTTATCTGCTCCTCCCCACATTCCAGCATTTCCTTGTTGCGTATTGTCAATCGGAATTCCGTCTACAACATACAAAGGTTGGTTCAATCCTGATGCAGAAGTAGCACCACGAATTACCACACGGCTTGATCCTGATGGCCCTGTAACTGGAGCTGAAACGTTTACACCGGCAATTTTACCTTGCAAAGCATTTCCTAAATTGATTTCTTTATTTTTTGTCAGATCATCGCCTTTTAATTCTCCAACGGCATAACCTAAACTTTTCTTTTGTTTTTTAACTCCAAATGAAGTTACAACAACATCTTTCAATTCCTGTTTAGATTCAACCAGTGTAACAGCAACTCTAGTCTCTTTTCCCTGAAGTACTATTGATTGCGATTGAAACCCAATCGAAGACACATTAAGTGTAACTTTACCTTCTGGAACATTCATTTTAAATCTCCCTTCAGCATCTGTAACAGCGCTAAATGGTTTTCCTTGAACTTCGATTGATGCAGCAACAACTCCCTTGTTCTCTGCATCTGTAACTATGCCGGTTATTAATCGATTTTGCGCGGCAGCACTTAAACTGCTAAGCAATATCACTCCTAACACTGCTAATATTCGTCTCATAAGCTTTTTTGTTTGGTTATTGGTTTTGATTTCGTTTGTGTTTTGTTGTTACGTGTTTGTTTTTAAATAATTAATAAAAAATTGTACTCTGTTTGCAATATCACAGCAATCATCTTTTACAAGCGCAGCTGTTTTTCTTTTTACTAAAACGTTTTAGTGAAATGGTTAAAAAATTTTTAAACTGATTCTCTTATTATTAAAGATCCCTTTTTTAGAATTTTTTCAATTTTATAATCTTCAAAGTTTGTCATCTGACTCATTAGTAATTGTATGGACTTGACTGCTATATCTTCTATGGGCTGAGCAATTACAGATATTGTCGGCGTATGCAGTTTGAAGCTATAGTGATCATCAAAACTGATAACTGAAATGTCCTCTGGAATTTTGTACTTCAAATATCTAAAAGCTTGGAGTCCTGCCAGACCGAGGTAGTTTGCTAAAAAAAGAACGGCATCTATCTCTTTATTTTTTTCAAAGAAATTTATAATTGCTTCTACTCTGCTTTGTTCATTTGCATGATAATCTAAATGAAGCGTATAATTTTCGTTATAAATCCCCTCTTCTTTTAACGCTTCAACATATCCTTTTTCTCTCAATTTCATCTGAATCATTCCAGACTCATTATTTACAACCGCAATGTTTTTTCTTCCTTTATCAATCAAAAACTTAACAGCAGAATAAGACCCTTCGTAATTGTCCATCACAACATGACTTACTTTTTGATTGGCAAAATATCTGTCGATTAGCACCACTGGTTTTTGCATTTTTAAAAGCTGCCCGATTGTTTTTTCCAGATTTCGAGTTGGTGTAATAATAAACCCTTCTACATTTGCTTGTAAAAGGCTCTGAACTAATTCTTCAGAACGCTCATTATCATCTCCTGTACTGCAATAAAAAACTCTATAATTTATATTTTTTGCTTCGTCTTCGATCACTCTTGCCAGATCAGCAAAAAACTGATTGGATATATCTTCTACAATAAGTCCGATTGATCTTGTTTTTCCTGTTCGCAGACTGCTAGCAATCATGCTGGGTTTGTATTGCAGTTTTTGGGCAACGTCCTGAACTTTTTTTATCACAGCCGGACTTATGGCCATTTTCTCGCCTTTTCCGTTGATAACAAAAGACACAGTAGAAATAGAAACTTCTGCCTGTTTAGCAATATCTCTAATTGTAATCTTTTTCATCTGGCAAAAAATTTATAGTTAAATATTTTAGTACATCGCAAATATATGCAAGTGAAGCTTACAAAAACGTTTTAGTAAAATTTTTTTTCAATAAATCTCTTTTTTATCACCTAAATAAAACGAAAAATTCAGCAAATACTGGATTTTGATAAGTTATTGTCATTTTGACTTTTAATATTGATTTTGCAATTTTAATACAGTTTTAATTGAAATATAAGATATTTTGTGCCCTTTTTTTAGTGCCTTTTTTCGAAAAAAAACTCAAAAATCCAAAATTCTATAAAAATGCCATTTTCAGAAAAAACAAAAACAAAACTTCAGTGCAAGTAAAACAAGATGTGTTAAGTAAGAAAAAAATCATTATTTTTAACTAACCTTCATTTTTGCATTATGACCGATAAATCACAACTCTTAAGTTCTATTTTCAGGCATCTTGACGGCTTGGTTACTGCTCCTGTAGCAATAGCGCTTAAAAATAAATCTGTACTAGAATTTATCTTAAACAAAAGGCAGACACAATTGTCTGAACTTACAGCTGCTTTTAATGCCAACGAAGGCTATCTAAATGTCGCTTTGAGAGTTTTGGCTTCTCAGGGATTTTTAGAATATGAAATTGATAATAAAACGCAGGTAATCACAATTTCTATAAATGAGAAAACTGAAATTGCTTTTTCGCTGTTTCATCTCTACGCAGATGTTGTTGAATTGCTTCAGTTATCTATACATTTTCATTCGCGTTTGTTTGAAGATACGCCATTTGAAAAGCTCAATACTATTTTTGAAAAATATAAAAAAAGATATGGAATTGAACCTTCCATTGACCCTCTAACCAAGAGCATTCAAGAACAGATTTTAAAACATATTGAAGGTTACCTCATCGGACCAACTATTGTTCGATTGGCGA
>RCUJ01000159.1_pt1 | contig 38242 bp, 32 predicted proteins | sample 2166321 | NCBI WGS metagenome assembly RCUJ01 (sample SAMN09932808, study PRJNA488358) | compost metagenome | feature: garden; material: soil; isolation source: compost soil in an enriched community after 118 h of incubation | place: Germany: Experimental Botanical Garden Goettingen | collected... | reverse complement strand
CCGGCTTGTTTTCGATGATGACCGACTGGCCCAACTGCGCGCCCAGCTTGTTGCCGACGACGCGCGCGATGATGTCGGTGGTGCCGCCCACGGCATACGGCACGACAAGACGGATGGGCTTGTCGGGATACTCGGCGGCGGCAAGGCCAGGGGCGATCAGGCACGCCAGCAGAACCGCAAGCGGCAATTTTTTAATGGATGTCATTGTTGTCTCCTCGGGGTAGTTCAAATCGTGGCCGGACTGCCCAGCACGGCGTCGGTGTGTTCGCCCAGCAGCGGCGGCGCCGCCCCCAGCGCATCGGCCGGCGTGCCGGCCAACAGCGGGTTGCGCACCAGCCGCATGTCGCCCAGCACGGGGTGGGTAGCGGTCTGGACCAGTTGCCGATGCAGGACTTGCGGATGCGTGTAGACCTCGTCCAGCGTGTGGATCGGCCCCCATGGCACGCCCGCGCCGTCGAACGCATCCATCCAGTGCCGGCGCGGCGCGGTCGCCAAGGCCTGCGCGACCAGCGCGCGCAAGCTGTCCATGTGGGACAGGCGCGCGCTGTTGGTCGCGTAGCGCGCATCAAGCGCCCATTCGGGATGCCCGGCCACGGTGCAAAAGCGTGCGAACTGGGCGTCGTTGCCAATCGCCAGGATCAAATGGCCATCGGCGCACGCGAACACTTCATAGGGCGCGCAGTTGGGGTGGGCGTTGCCGCTGCGCTTGGGCGCCACGCCGGACACCAGGTAGTTGGCGCCCTGGTTGGCGTTTAGCGCCACGGCCACATCCAGCAGGCAGATATCCAATGGCATGCCCTGCCCCGTCTGATCGCGTTGACGCAAGGCTGCCAACACGGCGGACGTGGCGTACATGCCCGTCATCAGGTCGACCACGGCGACCCCGGTGCGCAACGGGCCGGCGCCGGGCGTGCCATCCGGCTGGCCGGTGTAGCTCATCAGCCCGCCCATGCCCTGGAACACGTAGTCATAGCCGGGCTTGTCGGCCATGGGGCCGGACTGGCCGTAGCCGGTAATGGACAGGTAGATCAGGCGCGGGTTGATGCGTGCAAGCGACGCATAATCCAAACCGTATTTGCGCAGCCCGCCGGCTTTGTAGTTTTCGACCAGGATGTCGGCCTGCGCAACCAATTCACGCACGCGCGCCGCGCCCGCTTCCGAGGCGAAGTCGATGGCAACCGATTGCTTGCCGCGGTTGCACGCCATGAAATAGGCGGACATGGCCGCGCCGCCGTCGTCGGATCGCAGGTCGGGCGGGCCCCAGCCACGGGTGTCGTCGCCGCGCGCCGGGTGTTCGACCTTGATGACCTTGGCGCCAAGATCGGCCAGGTTCTGGGTGCACCAGGGGCCGGCAAGAATGCGCGACAAGTCCACGACTTTGATGCCGCGCAAGGCGTTGTGAAGCATAGCGTCTCCGTTTCAACTGCTTGCGGAGAAGTATGTTCGCGGCCTCAAACCCTGAGAAGTTGAATGTTTCGAACGCTGCGTTCGTGGCGTTTCAAAGCTGCGCCATCAACCGTCGGACGCGGGCGTGGGCGCCGGGCGCACGGCGAATACCGCATTGGCCTTGAGCATGACGCGCCCTTCTACCTGCAAGAGGCAATTGGCGTAGATCAAGCGCCTGCCTTGTTTGTCGATACGAACGTGCGCTTGCAGCCAGTCGCCCGGCTTGACCGCGTTCAGGTATTCCACGGACATCTGCACCGTCACGACGGACACCTGCAACTGCTGGGCAATGGTGTGCCCCAGGGCGCTATCGGCCAGCGTGGCAAGCAGGCCGCCATGCGCCATGCCGTGCATGTTCGTATGCGCCTCGTTCACGCGCAGGGCCAGCACGCTGTCGGCATCGCGCCGGTACAGGGTGCCCAGGTCGGCCAGATGCGTCATGAACCGGCTGCTGGGGCGCCACAGCGCAAAACCCTCGGGGATGGAATCAGTCATGGTGTGGAATCGTAAGCGCTGGAATGAGATGGCTGAAAGTAATCTAAGAGTAAGATTTACGCCACAACACACCTACACATGGCAGGAGCAGTGGAAGATGGCGAAAGTCGGCATGGTTGGAATCGGCCTCATGGGCCACGGCATTGCAAGCAATCTGGTCAAGCATGGTCATACGCTGACCGTGCTTGAGCATCCGGGCAATCAGCCCCTGGATGCGCTGAAAGCCGCTGGCGCGACCAGCGTGGAAAGCGGCGCCGCGCTGGCGGCCCAATCGGATGTGATCATTCTGTGCGTGACCGGCAGCCCGCAGGTGGAAGCCGTGCTGCTGTCCGAAGGCGGCGTGCTGCAAGGCCTGCGCGCGGGCACCGTGATCATTGATTGCTCGACGGCCATCCCGTCGTCCACCGTGAAAGTGGCCCAAGCCGTGACCGATTCCGGCGGCCGCTTCCTGGACGCGCCGATGACGCGCACGCCCAAGGAAGCCGCCGAAGGCCGCCTGAATTTGCTGGTGGGTGGCGACGCGGCGCTGTTCGAAGAGTGCAAGCCCATCCTGGCCTGCTTTGCCGAAAACATCACGCACGCCGGCCCCATTGGCGCCGGGCATCGCATGAAGCTGCTGCACAACTATGTGTCGCTGGGGGTGGTTGCCCTGCTGTCGGAAGCGGCGGCGTGCGCGCTGCGTTCGGACATCGACCCGGCCGTGTTCGCGGAAGTCTTGAGCAAGGGCGGCGGCGGTGGCGTGGCGCTGGAACGCATCAAGCCGTATCTGCTGGAGCAGGACCCGTCGTCGCTGCGCTTTTTCATGTCGAACGCGCAGAAGGACCTGTCCTACTACAACACGATGGCGGCCGAAGCCGGCGCCGTGCGTGAAATCGGCGCGGCCGTGCAGCACACGTTCGACCAGGCCGTCACGCAAGGCGGTGGCGAACGCTATGTGCCCGAACTGGTGACGCTGCTGAAAGACCGCTGAGCGGAAAAACCGGCGGGTTAAAGACCGCCGGGTTAAAGACCCCGGGGGTAAAGACCCCAGGGTTAAAGACCACTTCGTCAGCGCCCCACGGTTGCCGGCACACGCGCCAGGCCGCGTCCCGGCAACCGCAATGAAATCGCCGCCGCCAGCAGCAACAGCACGCCCGCCGATCCGAAGGCGACCCAGTGCGTGTGGAACGTATCGAAGGCCCAGCCGCCCAGCCAGGAACTGATCATGCCGCCAACCTGGTGGCCCAGATAGGTCAGGCCGTACAGCACGCCCACCAGCCGGATGCCGTAGACGTCCGCCAGAATGGCCGACGACAGGGCGATGCTGCCCGCCCAAACGATGCCGCCGATGGTGGCCGCGGCGTAGAGCTCCCAGTGCGCGCCCACCATGACCAACGCAAAGAACCCTAGCCCACGCACCAGATAGATGGCGGCCAGGATGTTGCGCCGTTCAACGCGGTCCGACATGCGGCCCAGCACCAGCGTGCTGAAGATGGCGACCAGGCCGATCAGGCCAATGCCCAGCGAACTGGTGGTGGCGTCAAAGCCGTGGTCCATCAGCATGGGCATGCCGTGCGTGCCCAGCAGGTTCATGCTGTAGCCACAGGCGAACAGGCCCAGCGCCACTTGCCAGAACGGCAGCGTGCGCAAGGCGTTGCGTACGTTGGGAGCGGGGGGATTGGTAGTGGCCTTGCCGTTGGCGTTGCCGCCAGCGTTGGCGGGTGTTTTGTCTTTAATGATCTGATGCGGCAGCAGGTCCGTATGCTCGGGCGCCGCATCGCGCATCACGAACAGCGCGACCGGCACCGTCAGCAAGGCGAACAGCACGGAAAACGCCAGCAGCGTTTCCTGCCAGCCCACGGCCGAGATCGCGAAGGTCAGCGTCGGGGTCATCAGGGCGATGCCCGCCATGGACCCGGTGGACAGGAAGAACAGCGCCATGCCACGCTGGCGTGTGAACCAACGGCTGATGATCGGGGTCAGCGCCACGGGGCTGGTGAAGGCCAGTCCCACCGACAGCGCCACGCCGAACGACAGCAGGAATTCAATGGGGCCGCGCGCAAACACCGTCCACAGCGACGACGCCACCACAATGGCCGTGCCCGTCAGCAGCACGAAGCGCGTGCCGCGCACGCTGACCAGATACCCCGCCAGCGGCATGGCCAGGCCATAGCAAAGCATGCCTACCGCCACGATGCCCGACAACAGGCTGCGCGAAAATCCCAAGCCGTCCGCCATCGGCAGGAAAAACGGCCCGATGCCCATGCGCAGGCCCACCGTCAACAGGGTAAGGACCGCGGCGGCGCCGACGATGTTCCAGCCGAAATACCAGCCGCCTGATTCTTCTTTGTCCAACATGCCTCTCCTCGATGTCACTTTTTTGGCCGCACGCGCGCGCCAGGGCTTACAGACACCGCAGGGGAGGCGCGGACGAAAATCCGCTGTCGACACGGGGGTGGAGAAGGACGGAGCGCGAATGGGCGTGTTCTTGCCGGCGGGCGTAGACCAGCCGGACGCGACATATTACTCCCGGCTATAAGCGGGAATCATGCGCGGCAAGAAAAGCGGTTCGGTGAGCGGGCAGCCTCGTACCCAATGGGTTCAAGTCTTGGACCGACAGCGCGGTCACGCCTTCTTTTCCAAAAACGCCTGCAACGCCGGCACGGTGTTCAACACATGCTGGCGCATTGCCGCCTCGCAACGCGCCGGGTCTCGGGTTTGCAAGGCGTCGATCAGTTCTTGATGCGATTCACGTACGCGCAGCACACGCCCCGGCTGAGCCGTCCACAGGCGCATATAGGGTTCCACCACAGAGTGCAACTCCGAGATCTGCCCCAGTAAACGCGGCTGCTGACAGAAGCTGCACAGGTATTCGTGAAATTCCCGGTGGGCAGTCGTCCAGTCCAGATAGTCGCCGGACCCTTGATCCAGTTGTTCCAGCATATTGGTCAGGCGGCGCACGTGTTCGGCATTCATGTGCAGCACGGCGTTGCGCATGGCCAGCCCTTCCAGCACCGAGCGCATTTCAAACACTTCCAGCATTTCCTGCTGGTTCAGCCCGCGCACCACCGCGCCGCGATTGGCGCGGATTTCAACCAGGCCTTCCGAGGCCAGCCGTCGAAGTGCGCCGCGCACCGGCATGCGGCTTGTACCGATTTCAGTGGCGACGACATCGGGTACCAGGCGCTGGCCAGGGGCGTAACGGCCCAGGCGGATCTCGCGCTGCAAATGCAGGTACGCCTCGTCTTCGGCGCTGATCGCTGTCTTTTGAAACTGCAGCATCGTCGTCCCCGGGCTTGGAAAGCCGCAATGATAGATAAACGCAAAAATAACACAAACTGGATCCAGTGATCCATGGATGCAAACACCAATAGTCCAGGCCCGCCCGCTCCCGTCTAATTGCCTCCGGACGGCCCCGCCACGGGCTGTCCGCGCCGGATCGGGCACAGACCCACCCGGCGGCAAGTCACTTTCATAACGCGATCAAGGGGAATCCATGAAATTTCGTCTCATCCGGACGTTGGCCGGCCTGGCCGCCGCCGCTTTCGCGACGCAGGCCGGCGCACAAGCCGCCTCGGCAGCCGCCCCGGCCACTGATTGGCCGCAGCACCCCGTGCGCATCGTCGTGCCTTTCCAGGCCGGCTCCGCCACGGACCTGATCACGCGCCAACTGGGCGCCGCGCTGTCCACCGAATTGGGTCAGCCCTTTGTCGTGGAAGCTCGACCGGGCGCCGCGGCGGCCATCGGCAGCGCGTCGGTGGCGCGCTCGGCGCCCGATGGCTACACGTTGCTGATGGGCGGCCCGGCCGCCGTCGTCACCAACCGCTTCCTGCAAAAGCGCCTGGCCTATGACCCGGACGCTTTCGAACTGGTGTCCCTGGTGGCCTACACCCCGAACATCCTGCTGGCCAACCCGCAACAGCCGTTCAAGACGCTGCCGGAAATGGTCGCCTATGCGCGCGCCAATCCGGGCAAGCTGACCTATGCGTCGTTTGGCACGGGCACCACCTCGCACCTGGCGGGTGAGATGCTGAAGTCCATTGCCGGCATCGATATCCTGCACGTGCCCTACAAGGGCGCGGGCGAAGCCATCCCCGCCCTGCTCTCGGGCCAGGTGTCCATGTACTTCGACACCATCATGACGGGCCTGCCCCAAGCCAAGAGCGGCGCGCTGCTGGCGCTGGGCATGTCGAATTCGCAGCGTTCGGCGCTGGCGCCGGACATTCCCACCATCGCGGAACAAGGGTATGCCGGCTACGACATCGCCCCCTGGTACGGCCTGGTGGCGCCCGAAGGCACGCCCGCGCCCATCCTCGACAAGCTCAACCGCGCCGTGAACAAGGTGCTGGCCGACCCGGCATTGCGCGGTAAGCTGGCGGAAGCCGGCGCGGAGCCGCGTGGCGGCAGCCGCGAGGAATTCGCGGCCTTCATCAAGGCCGAGATTCCGCGCACCAAGAAGTTGATCGACCAAGCCGGCATCACGGCGCAGTAATCCTTTCTACGAGTCCCAGCATCCATGTCCCCCTCCTTCGATTGGTCTTTTCCGTACGCTTCCCGAAAAATGCCGGTCCTGGCCGCCAACGCGGTCGCGACCAGCCAACCGCTGGCCGCGCAGGCGGGGCTACGCATGCTGCTGGCCGGTGGCAATGCCGTCGATAGCGCCATTGCCACCGCCATTGCCTTGACCGTTGTCGAACCCGTCATGAACGGCATCGGCGGCGACATGTTCGCGCTGGTCTGGCACGACGGGCGCCTGCATGGCTTGAACTCCAGCGGCTGCGCGCCCGCCGCCTGGACGCCCGAATACTTCAATGGCCGCGACGCCATGCCCGGCACCGGCTGGGGCACGGTCACCGTGCCGGGCCAGGTGGCTGGCTGGAAGGCGCTGTCCGAACGCTTTGGCAAGCTGCCCTTCGCCAAGCTGTTCGAACCCGCTATCGCCTATGCCGAAGAAGGCTTCCCCGTGTCGCCCACCATCGCCCGCCAATGGGCGACGCAAGCGCCCAAGCTGGCGCACGAGCCCGGCTTTGCCGAGGCATTTCTACCGGAAGGCCGCGCGCCGCAAGCGGGCGAATGGTGGCGTTTTCCCGCCCAGGGCAAGACCCTGCGCGACATCGCCGAAAGCGGCGGCGACAGCTTCTACCGAGGCGAACTCGCACGCAAGATCACCGACTTCGCCAGCCAGACGGGCGGCGCGCTCAGCGCTGCCGACCTGGCCGAACACCGCCCCGAATGGGTCGCGCCCATTTCGCAATCGTTCCGCGACGTTGAACTGCATGAGATCCCGCCGAATGGCCAGGGCATTTCCGCACTGATGGCGCTGGGCATGCTGGAACAGTTTGATCTGGAAGGCATGGGCGTGGACAGCGCCGACTACTACCACGTCAGCATCGAAGCGATGAAGCTGGCGTTCGCCGACCTGCATCATCATGTGGCCGACCCGCGCCACATGCGCACGGACGCGAAAGCGCTGCTGGACCGCGCCTATCTGGCCGAGCGCGCGCGCCTGATTTCCATGGACCGCGCCAGTGTGCCCACCGCCGGCACCCCTGCCACCGGCGGCACCGTCTACCTGACCACGGCCGACGCCAACGGCACCATGGTGTCGTTCATCCAATCCAACTATCACGGCTTCGGCTCCGGCGTAGTGGTGCCCGGCACGGGCATCAGCCTGCACAACCGTGGCCTGAACTTCGTGCTGACGCCAGGCCATGCCAACCAGGTGGCCCCGCGCAAGAAGCCCATGCATACGATCATTCCCGCGTTCGTTACGCGCGGTGGCCAGCCCTTGATGTCGTTCGGCGTGATGGGCGGCTCCATGCAGGCGCAAGGGCATCTGCAGATGGTCACGCGCCTGGCCGCGTTCGGTCAGAACCCGCAGGCCATGAGCGACGCGCCCCGCTTCCGTGTGGAGAAGGGCCCGGTGGTGAATGTGGAATCGCACCTGCCGGACGACGTGGTGCAAACGCTGCGCGATCGCGGCCACAACGTGGCCGTGGCGCCCACCGACAGCCTGGAATTCGGCTCGGCGCAATTGATATGCCGCCTGCCCCAGGGTGGGTACGTGGCGGCATCGGATTCGCGGCGCGACGGTCAGGCCGTGGGTTTTTAAACCCGGGGCGGCTTCAGGCCTGGAGTTCAGGCCTGGAGTTCAGGCCGACGGTTCAGGCCACCCTGTTCAGGCCAAACTCCAGGCGGTCTTGTCCGGCCGCTGAAGCGCCGGGAAGCCGCCTTCGCCCAATTGGCTTTGCACCGCGTCGGCGCCGTACTTGATCAAGTCGGCGTCGCGTTCGATGCCCAGCTTTCTCATGGCGCTGCGTTTCTGCGAGCTGACCGTCTGGACGCTGCGGTGCGACATCTGGGATATTTCAGTCACCGTGGCGCCTGCACAGAACAAGCGCACGATTTCGGCTTCACGCTTGGTCAAGCGGCCCCGCCCCAGCACAAATGCCTGGTTGACGATCATGTCCTTGATGGTGGGCGAGTAGTAGGTCTTGCCCTGGTACATGGCGTGCACGGCATTGATGATGTGGCTGGTTGAATCCGATTTGCTGAGCACGCAAAGGTTTTCGTAAGCCAGCAAGGCGCGGATCAGCGTGGGATTGTCGATCATGGTCAACACCGCGACGCGCAACGCCGGATACCGCCGCCGCAACAGCGCGATCAGCCCCAGGCCGTCTCCGTATTTGCCGCCGGGCATGGTGTAGTCGGACACCACGACGTCGCAGTGTTGTGTTTCCAGCCGCGCGACCAAGTCAGTGGAGTTCTCCGCGCATCCGATCACATCGATGGCGGGGTCCAGCCCTAGTTCATAGCTGACCCCGAGCGCCACGGCGGGGTGGTCGTCCGCGACGATCACGCGAATGTATCGTGATGACATTGTTGCATTTCCCTCTTCCACATCGGGACCCACCGGGCAACACGTTGCCTCGCATGCCGGAGACAGCGCGCGCTGCAAACAAGTGGTTTTGTTCATCGGATGGGTTGCATGGGCGTTTCGCCATTGTGAAGCCACTATATCGATAGACCGATATAGTGCTGCGCCAAGGCCAATAAGAGAATAGGAATAATACGAAAGTACCCCATGCACAACTTTCCCGGGCGCGAGTCAGACCTATTCCCATCACGCTTGGCCTGCTTTCGCGACTATCGTCAAGAGACGCATACCCGCAACAGGCCCTGTCAGCAAGCCCATGAAGAAAAAAGACCGCGAAGAAACCGCCCATCGTGCCCCCCAGCGCAGCGCTTTCCTCAGTGATAACGAAGCTCCCACACTTGCCGCTCTCAATACCCCCGCCCTGCGACATGAACGCCGCACACGCACCGTCACCGAGTTGACCGGCGCCGATCCAGCACGCATCCGTACCTTGGCCAACGCCTTCATCAAGGCCAATGACATCGACCTGCAACGCCTGCGCCTGCTTCATGCCCGCGACGACCGTGCCGCCCTGCGCCACTTGGCACACCGCATCAAAGGAGCGGCCCAGATGACGGGCGATGCGCAATTGAGCAGGCTCTGCTCGGTGTTGAGCGGCGCCTGCATGGACCCGGACAACCAAGACTTGTCGCTGGACGCCATCGTGGCGCAGCTAGACCTGGCGCTGCGCGAATTCGGTGATTCCTGCCGGCAGATGGCTGACGACGTGGGGTCGCGTTAGCGGCAGCGGCGCCCCTGCCATGCCTACGCGCCGCGACGCTGCACGATTCGTAATCGTCATATAGGACTTTCATAGTCGTCATAGAGCTTGTCCGCTTTGCGCTCCGTATAGTCGTTCGATTTTGCCCGTAACCGGCCAGATGCCAGTGCCTGCGCCAGCAATGTCGGGCAACAACACACCGGCAACATCGAATGATAAGAATGAATACGCGGCAACCCGATACGCGCGGGTGCTTTGCGGAGCTTGCAATTTCTCGCTTCTTTTTCGCACCCCGAATTGCTCGCGGATTCGCTTACAGAACTGCTCACAGCCTTTCCGCTTGCATGCTATTGCTCTGCGTCCAGCCTGCCTGGGCGCAAATCCCTGATGCGGGCCGTTCTATCCGCGACCTGGAATCAACAATCCCCGCGCCTCCCCCCGCCTCAGAGGCGCCGGCGCTGAATGTCCCCGCCCAACGCGCCCCCGCGGACACCCCGGAAAAGGATGCCGCCAAAAACAGCCGGGTCTTGGTCAACGGCTTCCTGCTGGACGGCAACCACGCATACGACGAGGCCACACTCCAGGCCTTGTTGGCCGATCTGCTTGGGTCGGAGCAAGACCTGAACGGCTTGCGCGCTGCCGCGGAACGGCTCTCCGAACACTACCGGCATGACGGCTACCTGCTGGCGCGCGCGTACCTGCCCGCGCAGGAGATACAGGGCGGCCTGGTTCGCATCCGCATCGTGGAAGGGGCGTACGGCCAAGTCTTGCTGAATAACACATCGCGCGCGCGCGATGGCGTGCTGGCGAACGTGCTCGAACCCTTGCTTCCGGGTGATGCGGTACACGGCCGTAGCCTGGACCAGGCGCTGCTGCTGCTGAACGACTTGCCCGGCGTGGTCGCGACCGGTACGTTGCGGGCGGGCGCCGAGCCGGGCACAACCGACCTTGTTGTCAACGCCGAACCCGGCCCCTGGATCGCCGGCAGCATCGACGCCGACAACTTTGGCGGCGCCTACACAGGTGAATACCGCCTGAGCGTGGCCGCCAGCATCAACAGCCCCTTGGCCTTGGGTGACCAGTTGGACGCGCGCCTGCTTTCCAGCGACCGCGAACAGCGCTATTACCAGTTGGACTACCAGCTTCCCGTTGGCCCGTGGTCGACCCGCGTCGGCATGGGTGCGTCCAACATGCGCTATGAATTGGGCCGCGAATTTGCCGTGCTGCAAGCCCACGGCAGCGCGCAGACCTCGCACCTTTATGTACGGCAAAACCTGCTGCGCAGCCGCGACATCAATGTTCAGGCCTCGTTGCAGTACGAACACAAGCGCCTGCGAGATAGCTACGACTACTTCAACCTTACCCGCGCTCATCGCATCGGCCTATGGACCGCCGCCATCAACGCCAGCGCGCGCGACTCGCTGTGGGGCGGCGCCAGCAACGGGGTTTACCTGGGGGTGTCGCGGGGCAACCTGCGCTTTGGCGATGAGACGCAACGGCGTGACGACCAGCTCGCCAAGCATGCGGGCGGCGGTTTCGGCGTGGTCAACCTCAGCCTAAGCCGCCTGCAGCGCGTGGCCGGCCCCGTTCAGCTATACGGACGGGTGCGTTCGCAGTGGGCCAGCAAAAACCTGGACAGCGCTGAGAAATTCAGCCTGGGCGGCCCCTATGGCGTGCGCGCCTATGCATCGGGCGCCGCCAGTGGCGACCAAGGCTGGCAAGCCACCGGCGAACTGCGTTATCTGCCGCTGCCCGGCCTGCAGTTCTCCGCCTTCTTCGATACGGGGTCCGTGCAGGTGAATAAACGCGCCTGGACATCCGAACGCAACCACCAATCCTTAAGCGCATTCGGCGTGGGCATCGCGCATGGCGGCGCCCAGCACGTGGTCAACGTCAGCGCTGCCTGGCCGTTGCGCCAAGGCAATGAGGCCGCGAAGAACGACAGACAACCCCAGTTCTGGGTGCAAGCCACCCGCTACTTCTGAGTCTTACCCACCCGCTGCGCCCACGCACGGCAAGCGCGCGGGCGCGGCAATTTCCCAGGAGGAAAGCATGAACAAGACTTTTGCATTGGTTTGGAGCGACGCACGGGGCGGCTGGGTTGCCGCCAGTGAATGCGCGCGCCGGCGTGGAAAATCGTCGGGGGGGTTGCGGATGACCGTTGTCGCGCTGGCGTTGATGGGAGTTGTTGGCGCGGCCCATGCACAGGATTTTCCGAAGGATGGGGTGATCAAGCATGGCATAGGCGACATCGCCGTCGACGCGGACAAGAAAACCATGCGCGTCAATCAGAAGACGGACAAGCTGATCATCGACTGGCAACGGTTTGACGTTGGGGCGGGTAAGCAGGTGATCTTTGATCAGCCCGGGCGATCTTCGGCGGTGCTAAATAAAGTGCTGGGCGGCAGCTTCAGCAGCATTCAAGGAAACATTACCGCCAACGGACGTGTGTTTCTGGTCAACCCCAACGGCATCTCTTTTGGCGCGTCTTCGCGGGTAAGTGTGGGCAGCTTGGTGGTGGCGGCCAGCGATCTGGCCCATGATGATTTTCTCAGGGGAGGGCCGCTGCGCTTCGTCGGTTCCAAAGGGAACCGCATCTCCAATGCCGGCGAAATCGAAGCGCAAAGCGGCGGCAGCGTGATAGTGATGGGCAAATCCATCGTCAACTTCGGTTCGATCAAGGCGGACCAGGGCGAGATCGCGCTGGCGGCGGGCGACGTCTTCACCCTGACTCTCGACGGCGATTCCATACTGAGCCTGCAAATTGATCAGGCTGCATTGAACGCCGAGCTGCACAACATCGGCACGCTCACAGCCAATGGTGGCCAAGTGCATTTAACCGCTCGAGATCGCGCCGACATTCCCTCGCTAGTCGTCAATAACGATGGTCTGATCGAAGCTAATTCACTCGACGGAACACGCGGATCCATCATTCTGGATGGCGGTGAGTCTGGCAACGTCAACGTCGGCGGAGTGCTTTCCGCCAGCGGTGGCGCGACGATGGCCGGCGGTACGGTGACAGTGAAGGGCAACGCCATAGTCATCCAGCCCGGTGTTGAGGTCGACACCCGCGGTGCATCCGGGCAGACCGGCATGTGGTCGATCTCCGCCAACAATATGAGCGTGGCCTCGGACGCCAACCGGGGCAGTGCCGCGCTCAGCGCGAATACGGTTGTCAGGAGCCTGGCCACGACCAACATCTCGCTGATCAGCACAGGCGGCGACGTCGCCATCGATGCCCCACTTGAATGGGATGGGGTCAACTCGCTGACCTTGCAGGCCGCGCGGCACGTGAATATCAACGCCCCGCTGATGGCCCGCGGAAACGGCGCGGGCATCACCGCAAAATCGCTGGACGGCGACCTGCGCATCAATGCCAACATGACATTAAGCGGCGACAACGCGGCGCTGGCCTTTCTTTCAAAATCTAACTTTGCACTGCGCAAGGGCGTGTCCATTGCGCTGAGCGGCAAGGGCAGCAGCTACGAAACCCGCGAGGGTCGCTACACCGTCATCAACCAGGCCAGCGAATGGGAATCCATGAACAATGACTTGAGCGGCCGCTACGCGCTGGGCATGAGCATTGAGGCTGGCGGACGGGTCTCCCCCATCGGCAACGACCACGAGGCTTTCACCGGTGAATTTGAAGGCTTCGGCCACACCTTGGCCAAATTCGAGGTCAACGGCGGCAACCATGCGGGCCTCTTCGCAAAATCTTCGGGCTATATCCGAAACCTGAACCTGGAAGACATTTCGGTGACAACCGCGCGCGACGCACAATCGCCCGACAAGGCCGCTGGCGCGCTGGTGGGCACCCATTCCGGAACCATCGCCAACGTACATGCAGTGGGGGTAAGCATGACCGACCTGGGCGCAGGTCGAGGTGCGGTCGGGGGCTTGGTGGGCCGAGGCAACGGCGGTCTGATCGAACACACAAGCGTCACCGGCTCCACGCTGCAAGCGAAGGGAGGTCGCGTGGGCGGCCTGATCGGCGACAACAACGGCGGCTACATCAACGACTCCCGCGCGGACGTCACGGTGCAGGTGTCGGGCAACGTCCATGCGGGCGGGTTTGCCGGGTATAGCGGCGCGGGGGGCACCTTGTACAACGTGCAATCCCGGGGGGCTGTCACGCACAGCGGTGATTCCGGCAACGGCCACTTCGGCGGCCTGGTCGGCGCGAACGAAGCCACCATCGCCGAGTCCGCCGCGTTCGGCCGGGTCCAGGTGAATAGCGGATCGGCCTTCTCCGTGGGCGGCTTGGCCGGCTACAACGGCGGGGTCATCGACAAGGTCGCCGCAAGCGGTCAGGTCAGCGGCGGCGACCACAGCGCGGTCGGCGGGCTGGTGGGCTACAACAACGGCTTGCTTACCAACACCGAGGCCAAAGGCAACGTCTCCGGCAAAAGCCGGGGTAACGTGGGCGGCCTGGCGGGGGTGAATCGCGGCACGATCCGTCAAGGCGTGGCGCGCGGCACCGTCCGCGGGGAAACCCATAGCCGGATCGGCGGCCTGGTTGGCACCAACCTGGTCAGCGGCGAAGTCCTGGGCGGCACCGCCCATGGCAACGTCAGTGGCGGCCTGTTCGTGACGATGGGTGGGCTGGTGGGCGTGAACGAAGGGCTGATCCATCAATCGCATGCACGCAATACCGTCAACTACTGGTGGGGACAGTGGTTGCTGCAAACGCGCGGCGCGGTGGTGGGCCACAACACCGGGACCGTCTGGTAAGGCGCGTTGACGCCCTGACAAAAGGCGGCGCATTCCGAAAGGATTGCGCCGCCTTTGCGTGACAAGTTCGATGCGGGGTGAGCGCGGCTGGACTCAGAACAATTCGAACTCAGGGAAACTCGAACGTGAATTCCGCCGCGGCGTTGGCCACGCCGCTTTCCACGTCTTGCCGATTGCCTGCTGTGCGTATATAGCGTGCCGCCAAGGACAACTGCGCACCGCCGCCCTGTGTCGTCATCACGTATTCGGGGCCGTACGCGCCGCCAACGGGGCCGAATCGTATACGCCGGTCTTCGCTGTCAACGACGATGATGCCGAATCCTTGAGCGGCCTTCTCGCCATGGGCAGTCGTGTCGTACAAGGCCAGGACCGAATCCGTGCCCGCCACCAAACCGCTCTTGGCCCTGAACTTGACCTGTGGCCGCGCGAACGCGCTGCATTGGTTCAAGCTGATCTGAAACGGCTTGGGCGCCGACACCGAACCCTCGGCGGGAAAGTCGGCGATGAAGGCGGGCAGCATATCCACCCGAACGTTCTGATGCGCGCCGGCTTCGCAGGCGTGAAAGATGTCGATGCTATCCCCGGCATTGCCACCCATATTGAAAACCTGGTCGCCTATGTATTTTTCGGTCAGCGCGCAGATCTTGGCGGGCGGTACCGTCGGGGGGTAACCCTGCCAGGACGGCATGTCACTCAGCGCCCCTGGCGAGGCATATCCTTCCTCCGCCGTGAAAAACGTAAGAACGAGTCCCACGCCGGGCGCCACCCCGGTCACTTTCATACGGCGTGGCAAGTTCTCGGGCGGAACCAGCAGCACCAACTGCTGTACGTACTCGAAGTTAACCACGCGCACCGACTGTCCACCTCCGGCCGCGATGTCGATGACATCCATCACCAAGGGCACGTAGACGGGCGTCTCCAGCTCCCGCAGCATCAAGCGCAAACCGATTCCCGCGACATTGGTCTTGGCGGCATGACCGACCATATTGGACGCATTTGTCCACATCGCCGTCGTGGCCAACTGGTATTTTCCTGTCGCACCAGGCAGCCTGACCGGGCGAAAGGCGATCATTGCCGCCGTGCGCTTTTCGTACAGCACCTGCCCCACCTGTGATTGCGCTGTCAATGGTTCCACAGGTTCCCATCCGCTAGATAGCCCATCGCTGTAATTGCGGCACTCGGCGGCTACCACCGCGCCCTGTTGGGCGCCTGACGCAGAATGCGGTAGCGCGCCCAACACCACCATCACGGCTACCGTCGCCAGCGCCGCCCATGCAACCTGCCCCACCGGGTGGCGTAATCGTCTCTTTCCCATGTCATTCTCCTTGCATGCCGGGCGCGCTCTGGCCGTGCGGCCCGGACTGAGTCGTTTTATTGCGAGCCACGCGCTTTCCCCTGGCGCAGCGCTGTCCTCGCTTCCATGATTTCGCCGTCGTCGTTCGCCGCGAAATACCGCAGTACCGTTTCTCCCACGCGCGGCGCGGCCCCCGGGGGCATCGAAAACCGCGTGCGAGCCAGCGGCGCGACGGTCAAGCCGGTTAGCGTGATTGGCGTGGCGGGTGGACCGCCGCCCGCAGCAGCCTCCGGTTCCAACTCCACCTGTGCCAACGACACAAAATACGGCGTCTCGTTGTTCGCTTCGATTTCGCCTTCGGCCGCGTGATACGTCCATGCCACCTTGCCGATGGCCTCACTGGCGGACCCCGGCAGGCCTGCGGGCCGATACAGCACTTTCATCCGCAACCGATACGCAAGCTGCAACAGGTTCTTCTGTGACGGATCGCGCGCCGGCACTTCCAGGAAGTTGATCCAGAACACGGATTCCCGGTCGTTCGGCATGGCTTCCCCCGTATGCCGCAGCAGCAGGCTCATGCGTCCTGCGGGATCCAGCCGGAACACGGGTGGCGTCAGCAGGAATGGCACGGTTTCGTGGCTGGGGTCGGCGGTGAAGTCGCCGGAATCCAGCCAGCTTTGCACCAGAATCGGGTGCTGCCCTGCGTTGCCGGTGCGTAGCGTCAGGGACTTTTGCCCCGCCGGATAGATGAAGCGCGTACCGGTCACAACCAAATCCGCCTGTACGGTGCGAACGGGCGCAAGCACCCACGCCGCAGCCATCGCCAGCGTCAGAACCCCACGCCACCCGGCAAGCACACGCGCGCTCATCGGAGGGACAGCGGCCCGACGCCGCCTTGCTGTACAGGGCCTGGCTGGTCTTGAACGCAGTCCAATTCCAGGATGTCGTAGGCGCTGTCGCCGCGCGTGTGGCGAGCGGGCAATTCGTAGTCGATATGACAGCTTTCGCCAAGGCCGGGCCCCCATTGGATACGCACGCTTCCTTGGTCGCTTTCCGCGCGCATGACGATACGACTGCCCTGCCCCACCGCGCCCACGGCCATGCTGGTTTGCGGGTCGATGGCCTCGGCGCCGAACGGCAAGGGGGACCCGTCGGCCAACTTGCTAAGGATCAACACCTGGCGCGCGCGCAGCGTGGGGTAAACCAGCTTGATGATGGCGCCGGCTCGGGGCGCGGTATTCAGCGAGCTGGTCTTGAGCTCGATGTCCACAGGCAGGTCTGCCGGGTCCACGTCCACGGAGTTCAAGCGGTACGGGCTCAGGCTGCCCACCACCGCGTAACCGCTGCCGTCCACGCGGTTGACGCCATAACCCACGCGCATGCCCCGCGCATCCTTGGCATGGACCAGCGCCACCGTTTCGCCCATGGTCTGCGCCAACGTCACACCGCCGCCGTGCACGAGCATGGCGCCTGTTGCGCTCAGGGACGCCTGCCGATACCCCCGCCCCTGCCCCACGCTGGCCGACACCGAACCTTGCGGAAAGTTGTAGCCCACGCCCGCGTCCGCGCCCTTGGCGTTGGTGCGGCCATTGTGGGAGGCCGACACGGAATACGTGCCCGCGCCGCGCTCGTCCAACGCGCCGCTGACGCTGGACGACAAACGCGCGCCGTCGCGGCTGTCGCCGGTGTAGACCGCGCTCAGGCGTGGCGCGCGGGCAGTCATGTCCCGGCGACCCAGCGGGATGGCGACGTTAAGCGTCAACTGCGTGCTTTTCGCGCTGCCCCCTCCGCCCCAATAGCTACCCATGCCGGCGCTATGGACCCGTTGCAGCGCGATGGAATACGACACGTCTCCCCAGTCGTTGTTGTAGCCAACCGAGTAATTGACGTCGCTGCCGGCCCGCGACCAGTAGTTGGCGGTGGACGCCGACGCATACATGCTGCCCAGGCTTGAGCCCAGGTTCTGGCTGACGTTCAGGTCGAAGCGGCTGCGCATGCGGCCATCGCCCTGGTAGCGGTAGTTGCGCGACACATTGCCCAGCGCCACCGCGTCGCGCAGGCCCAGGTAGCCGCTGGTGGAATAGCGGTAGGCCAAGAGCGAGAAGTTCGTGCCGCTGTTGGGCAGGTCTTTGCTATAGGTAAGCCGGTAGCTGGCGCCGGCGCGCTTGCCTTCCAACGGCACCTTGGCGCGGGCGGCTGTCACGTCGGCGGCAAAGGCGCCCAAGGTGGTGCTCATCGCCGCGCCCAGCAACACCGAGCCATAGTGGTCGGTGAACGCCAGGCCACCGTAGCCGGTCACGGAATCGCCCATGCCGCGTTTGAGCGTGCCTTGCAGCACATACGGCGAGGGGCCACGCAGACCCCGGTCAGCAGCCCGGCCGGCCGTCAGGCTGTACTGGGTAACGCCCGGCCGCAGCAGTTGCACAATGGTCGCGAACGGCACGACGAAGCTGCGCGTGCTGCCGTCGGCTTCGGTCACCCGCACGTCCAGGTCGCCCCCATAGCTGGCGGCGCGCACGTCCTCGATGGCGAAAGGGCCCGGGGAAACGGTGGTCTCATAGACAAGAAAGCCGCGTTGATAGACCGAGACCTTGGCGTTGCTGTTGGCGGTGCCTCGGACGATGGGTGCGTAGTAGCGCAGGGTTTCGGGCAGCATGCGGTCATCGCTGGACAACTGCACGCCCCTGAACGACACCGCGTCGAACAGTTCACCGCTGGTGGAGCTTTCGCCCAGCAGCAACTGCGATTGCCACGTGGGAATGTCCGTCTGCAGGTAATAGGAACTGGCTTGGTACTGCGCGCCGCTGGTTTGCGACCAGAACGCCGAACCGGTATGGCGCAACCGCAGCGCGCCCAGGTTCACGCCCGCATTGATGCCCGCGTAGCCGCGCGTCATGCGCCGGCCATGGCTATCGGTCGTGAAGACGTTGGCGTTGTAGTTCAGCCGCGCGGCGGTGATGCCGCTGTCCCATTGGGAGGGGTCCACCCAGCGGTTCGACACCGCCAGCCGTTGCAGGTATTCCGGGAACGTCACGTACAAGCCAAGCTGCGCCATGTCGACGCGGATTTTTGCTCCGGGTACGTAGCGCGACAGATCATCGCAGGTCAGTTCGCGGGGCAAGGGTTCAACGCCGTCCGCGCGCGACACCTTGCCCAGGTCCAGCCCGCCGCGTTCCAGCATGGCGGCGTCGTAACAAGGCACGGCGCTGTCATGGCCGGGGACGTTGCGAAATTCAATGTCGTCGATGCCGCGCCATTGCCCGTTGAAGTAGAGGTCCAGCCGGTGCATGCCCGGATCCGCGAAGTTCGCGCTTTGAAAGCGGCGGGTGTCGATGGTGGGGCCGCCCACTTCCTGCATCAGCATGTAGGAGTCAAAAATGGCGACCTCGTCTTGCGCCCACGCTTTGGCGGCGGCTATCGCGCAGGCAGCCGCCAGCAGGCAGTATCCGGCGCGGGCTGTCGCCCGGACACGGCGCCGCGTTCGGGGACGCGCGCAAGCGGAATGGCGAACGGAAGTCCGCGCAAGTCGAATGTTCATCAAACCGGAAAAGCTCCACCGACTAGGGCCGAGAGGAAAGCTCAATCAAGCAAGCGCATGTTGAGGGTGCGCCGTCCGCCGAAGTCGTTGATGGCTTCGTACTGGACGGTGGATTGACCTTCTTGCAAGCCGGCCGCATCCGAGACCAGCGCGAAGTTCGATCTTCCAAAAGGGGCGACCATGCCGTTTTCGGCGGCAATGGTTCGTTTGCCCGACACCAGCCCGATACGCGCGAACGACACATGAAACGGCGTGGGGTTGGTGACTTCAAGCTGACGTTTTCCGCCGGCGGCGCGCACCAGTTTCCACGTCAGTTTGTCGGGCGCGGTGGCCGCCTCGTCCGGCATGGATGCGGGCCGGAAGAAAATCTTGATACGGGTGTGGAACGAAAACTGCAGCACGTTCACGGAAGCCGGGTCACGCGGCGGTGTTTCCACGACGTTCAAATAGAAGAGACTTTCCCGGTCAGTGGGAAGCGGCTCTTTGGTGTAGGTGATGCGGATATTGGAAGCGCTGTTCGGTTCAATCCGCATGATGGGCGGCGTCAGCACGAACGGCACGCGGATGTCGGCGGGCCGCGCGTTTTCCTTGCCGTCATCGATCCAGTTCTGCGCAAGCACGGGCGCAGTTCCGGTGTTGCGGATGATCATGATGGAATCGCGCGCGTCGGATTTGATGACCAGGCGCGTGCCTTGCAGTACCAGTGCGGCCTGGGCGGGAACCACCCAGGCGCACAGGACCAAGGCGAGCGATAGCACGTGCGCGAACGCATGACGGGCAAGCGCCCCGGTGATCGTCGTCATGGCAGTGTCGCGCTTAGTTGTAGCGCAGCGTGTAGGTCACGTATGAATCGCCGTCACCAAAACCGACCGAGGTGGCGGAGGGATCTTCGGGCACGTACTTCGCCGAGTAATACAGCACAGCCTGGTTGTTCTTGACTTCGGCCACCTGCGGATCGGGGTCGGTAATGCCCAGGCGGATCGGAGCGGTGTTGACGGGAGCTTCGGTGCGGTTGTTGCGGATCTGGATCTGCACGCCGGCTGCCGGCATTGCGCCCACCAGCTTCAGATTGCCCGTGACCTTGTCGACGTTCGGGTGATTGGCATGGAACTGCAGCCGTACCTTGGTGTCGTTCGTGCAATCCGCCGAGCCGTGCACCTTGATCTGGAAGTCTCTTTCAGGCGCGGATCCGTTGACAACGTCTTCAGGCTTGACCGTGCCGAACGAGGGCACGTCGGTCACGCCGTTGGCGCCGCCCGCGCTGCCTTCAACGTCGCACGTTACGTCGTTGATCGAGCCGAAGAAATTGACGGTACCACCCGCGGCGAAACTCGCCCCCGGGGCCAACACTGCCACTAGCAAGCCAGAGGCGGCAAGGGATGTCACGATACTGCGCTTCATGCGATTTCCTCTATTCAGGGATAAGAATGGCGACGGCACTTGCGTGCCTGGCTAAGCGTGCTCGAATGGCCCACAAAGCGACAGGCGTGGTGGATCATTGCGAGCCCCTGAACGATACGATTTGAGCGCAGGAAATTAACTAGGAGGATGCTTAATTGGCGCTCTTAGAAATCTGATATTTCGCGCCAAAGACGAGTCTTTGGCGCGAACTGTATTGCTGCGTTGCAAAACGCACTTTTCACTTGATTAACGGCGCTTTTCAACAATATTGCTGCGACGCGCAAGCGTGGCGGCGCCCTTGTCCAACGGCGACATCCGCATGTCGGATTCAGGCTAGTTGACGCCACCCGCCGGCACTGCACTGACGTCGGCCCGCGGGCGCACACGTATCCACAACAACGCGCCGCACGCCAGGGTCATCAACTGCGATCCCACCAAGAGATAAAAGCCCGCCGAGTACGCGGCAGACCCCGCCGTGCTGTGGCTGGCCGACATCGAGATGGCCGCGCCCATCATTGCCGGCATCATCCCGCCAACGATGCTGCCCACGCCGTTGACCACGCCAAAAGCGCTGCCGATGTGTTCAGGCCGTGCGTAGAACTGCATGGTGCTGGGAATGGCCGGGCTTTGCAGGCCCCAGAAAAATCCCGCGGCGGTCAGGCAATAAATGGCGTGATAGCGATCGTCGACGACGAGCGCCAGCGCTACCGACAGCACCACGCCCAAGCTGCCGCCCACGAAAATCAGCGGCACCCGCTCGCGGCTGATGCGGTCGATGAGCAGCCCGCCCAACAGCACCGCCGCGATGGTGGACCATTGCGGCATCGACGCCAGCCAGCCCATGGCGCGCAGGTCAAAACCACGCGCTTCTTTGAGGTAGCCAGGCAGCCAGTTGCCCACGCCCCACATATAGGCCAGAAAGCTGGAAGTCAGCACCGTGATCAGGATCACGTGGCGCGTCTGCATCGCGCCGCGCACCATGGCGGGCACGCGCCGCCCCAAAACCTCGTAGAGCGACAGCCCGGCCGCGCCGCGCTGTGGTTCGCTGCCCGAAGGCATATGAATGCACAGCAGCACCACGGGAATGCCGACCAGCAGGTTGACCAGCCCCAGCACATAGAACGACGCCTGCCAGTCCAGATGCAGCACCAGCATCGCCACAAAGGGGTAGCCCAGCGCAAAGCCCATGCCCGTGCCGCTGTTGATCAGCGAATTCGGCTTGCCGTTTTCATGGCCGTCAAACCTGGCCTTGACGTAGCACGACGCCAGCGCAAACAGCGGCCCTTCGGACAGCCCCAGCATCAGGCGCGAAAACAGCAGCAGCCCGTAGCTTTGATACAGCGGCGAGGTCATCGTGATGACACCCCACAGGCACAAGCCATAGATCAGGCTACGCCGCACGCCCAGCATCGCGACGCAAAATGGCGTCAGGATGATGGACGACAGGCCGTAGCCCACCATGAACACGGTTGCCAGCATGCCTTGCGCGCCTTTGTCGACGGCGGTGAGGCCTATCTGCTTCAGAAAGTCTGGTTGCGTGATCAACACGGACAGGTTGATCCGGTCCACATAAGAGATGGTCACGATCAGGAAGATCGCGACAACGCCCAACCAACGATTGGAAGTGGTTTGCATAGTGACCTCGGGGATGTCAGGAATTCAGGGCGTGCGGAGGCAGGCGCGTGCGGCGCCTGACCCTGCCCTGCCCGCTTTAGAAGGAGTGATGGACGCCGCTGGTCAGCACCGTCTGATTGCGCGTGGAAGACACCCCCACGCCATTGATCGCCGCATGCGCCAGGCCGCTACCGGCGCGCTGGTACACGGCCAGCGCGAACCACTCGGTGCGCTTCGAGAACTGGTGGACGTGGCTCAGGCTGAACAGGTCCCAATGGCCACCCGCGAACGCGCTGCGCGAATAGCCCAGGTTCAGCACCTTGCTGGGCCGATAGGTCCAGGCGGCGCCCAGGTCGGCGCTGCGCATGGCTTCGTCGCGCCCCCGATATTCCAGTTGCACACCGGTGTAGGCGGCGTTCACGCGCAACGGCAGGCTGTCGAAGCGATAGCCGGCGCCCGCCCCCCAGATGCGCTGGCGGTCCAGCACGATGGGCAGGCCCGACGTCAAGGTCTGCCCGAACAGCCGCGTCACGCCGGTGCGGCGCGGCAGGTCCACGTGCGCGCGGTCCTTGACCAGGGTGAAGGCCAGTGCGCCCGAGAAGCCATCTTCCTGATAGCGCGTGAAGGCGCTGAGCGTGGTGGTGCTGCGCGACCCTTCCTTGGGGGTCATCGACGCGAACCCATACAGCGCCCCCACTTGCCAGGGCCGCGCAGCCGGACTCATCAGCTTGATGGCGTTGTCCGCCTGGAACGTGTTGGCCAGATTGTCGAGGTTGCCAGGATGGAACAAGAAAAAATTGGTCAGTTGAAAGCCGTTGCTGTACTTGCCGATGACGTCAAACATGAAGCCCGGCTGATGTCCCAACTGAACGCTGCCCCAACGGTCGCTCAAACCGACCCAGGCGTTGCGGTTGAAGAGCACGCCCGGCGCGATGGACGAGCCCGTCTGCGTGGCAAAGCCGCTTTCCAGCAGGAAGTTGGCGCGCAACCCATCGCCCAGGTCTTCGGAGCCGCGCAGCCCGAAACGGTCCGGCTGCATGGTGCCCGGGTCGATACGCGCCGAGCTGCCGCCCGCGATGTTGCTGACATAGCTCACGCCTTGGGTCAGGCTGCCGTACAGCTGGAGGTTGCTTGCCGCGGCGGGGGCCGACGCCGTGGCGCCCAGGCCCAAACCCAAACCCAAGCATGCGGCCGTCCTGGCAGACATCCTCGCCTTTCTGACTGCCGCGATGCGCCATGACGGCTGACGCCGATTGATCTTTTTCATGTCTCTCCCCTATTCCCGCGTGGCGGGTTGTTATGAACTGCGGTTGATAAAGCGCTACAAATCCAACACAAGCTCCCCGCTCAGGCATCCCGACACGCAAACCATCATGCAGCGGTTGGCGGCCTGTTCACGTTGGCTCAATACCGAATCGCGATGCTCGGGCGTGCCGCTGAGCACGCGCGTTTCGCAACTGCCGCACACGCCCTCGCGACAGCTATGGGGTACGTCAACGCCCGCCTCCAGCAGGCAGTCCAGCAACACGGCGCCCGACGCCACCTCAAGCGTCTTGCCCGTCTTGGCCAACGTCACCTGATACGCCCCGCCCGTGGCTGGCGCGGCGTCTTTCGCGCCAAAGCGTTCGACGTGGCAATGCGGCAGGTTCAGAAGACCGGCTGCCGCTTCAAAGGCGTCGATCATCGGCCTCGGGCCGCAGCAATAGAAATGCGCCGATGCGGGCATCGCGGCCAGAAAGCGATGCAGGTCCGGCGCGCCCCCATGGTCTTCGTCGAAATGCAGATGCGTTCGAATCCCGGGCGGCAAGCGCGCAAGAAAGGCGGCTTCGGCCCGTGACCGCGAGGCGTAGAACAGTTCGACATGTTTGCCCTGGCGCAGCAGGTGTTCGAGCATGCAGAGGATGGGCGTGATGCCGATGCCGCCGGCGATCAGCACGGACTGCTCGGCCGATGGCTCCAGTTCAAAGTGGTTGCGGGGCGGATCGATCAGCAACTGCTGCCCGGGCCGCAGTTGCTGATGGATGTAGGCCGAGCCGCCCCGGCTGTTGCGGTCATGCAGCACGCCCACCACATAGCGGTCGCGCTGCTCGGGCGAACTGCAAATCGAGTAGCTGCGCTTGATGTCATGCGGCAGATGCAGCTCGATATGCGCGCCGGGCGTGAAGGCGGGCAAGGTGGCGCCGTCCAACGCCGCCAGTTCCAGGCTAAGGATCTGGCGCGCTTCGACCCGCATGCACTGCACGCGAACGGGTATGGGAACGAGAGTAGACATCGAGGAAGGCTTCCAGGTCAGATCGGTGCCGAGGTGATGGGCTAGGGGCGCGGGCCAGGGGCGGCGGGCGATGGGTGACGAGCGGCGGGCAGCCGACCGCCGGCCGCACAGCCGCCGTGGCCGCTAGGGTTTGGCGGCCGGCCGGTCCGTCAGGAACCTGCCGCCTGCGCTTTCCGCGTTCTTCTGGCGCCGGGTATTGCCGTCCAGCCCGCCGTCTATCGCCCATTCGGCGAACACGGTGGGGCCGGGCTCAAATTCGCGGGGCTGCCAGCGTTCGTCCAAGTAGTCTTCGTCGGCGTAGTACTCGATGAGTCCGCCCGCGGGGTTCTTGAAGTACCAGAAGTACGCGGACGACACGGGATGCCGGCCGGGACCCAGCTGGGTGTCCCAACCACGGCGCGCCATATGCAGGCCGCCGCCAAAGACTTCATGGATATCGCGCACCGTGAACGCCACATGGTTCAGGCCCGCGCGCGGTTGTGGCGGCTGCAGCAGAAACAGGTCGTGGTGCCCGCCGCTGGCGTCGCAACGCAGGAACATGCCGCGCCGGGGATAACTGTCGGACACGACAAAGCCGCAGTGCTCGGTGTAGAAGCGCGCGGTGGCTTCCACGTCGGTGACGAAGAACACCACATGGCCGATGTCGATCGGGCTGGCCCGCTCGTAGATGGGCGCCGCCTGGTTCACGCGCGGCTTGCTGGCCCAGGTGTTCATCGCGCCGCACTCCAACTGCACCGGCTGCCGACGTGAGCGTGCAAAACGGATCGCCATGCCGTTGGGGTCCGTGCACGCCACCCCGTCCGGGCCGCTGGTGTAGCCGGGGGCATGCTTGAGGCGTTCGGCCAGCGTGGCCAGCATCGCGTCCGACCCCACGCCCCACACGACCTCGCGCAGCGTTGGCCCGGGTTCGATCGCGGGCGGCAAGTCCGCCGACGGTGCGCAAACCACGACGCGGCAGCCATTCAAGGTGTCGAACGCCAGGCGCGACGGCGAGGCTTCCCGCAGGGCAAGCCCCCAGTCGGTGAAGAATGCGCGGCAAGCGTCCAGGTCATCGGCGCTATAGGTGATCTGGTCGATTCCGACGATTTTTTGGTCCATGTTCATCTCTGCCCTTCATCAGGCCCGCTTCCGTGATCCGCCCAAGGCAAGGGCTGCGCGTTCATTCCCCAGTAAATGCTCTTCTGCTCCATGTACTGGTGGATACCCAGCCTGCCCTTCTCGCGGCCCAGGCCGCTGTCGCGCCAACCGCCGAACGGCGTCGATATCGAAAACTGCTTGTAGGTGTTGATCCAGACCGTGCCCGCCTGCACCTGCCGCCCGATGCGCCAGGCCTTCTTGTAGTCGCGGGTCCAGATGCCCGCGGCCAGCGCATAGACGCTGTCGTTGGCCTGCTCGATCAGCGCGTCCTCATCGTCGAACGGCATCGCGACCAGCACCGGACCGAAGATCTCTTCCTGGCAGGTGCGGCTGCTGTTGTCCAGGTTTTCGATGATGGTCGGTGTGTAGAAATAACCCTGGCCGTAGCTGCGGCCCTCGGGGCGCTTGCCGCCGGTGCGGATCGTGCCGCCTTCGCTCAAGCCCAGCGCCACGTAGCGTTCTACCGTTGCGCGGTGCGCCTCGCTGATCAACGGACCCATTTGCGTGGCCGGGTCCGCCGGGTCGCCCACGCGCAGGCGTTGGGCGGCGTGCGCCAACCGGTCCAGGAATTCCGCGTATAGCGGGCGCGCCACGAACAGGCGCGACCCCGCAATGCACGACTCGCCCGACGAACTGAAGATGCCGTACAGCACGCCGTTGACGGCATGCTCGATGTCGGCGTCGGCCAGCACCATCGTGGGTGACTTGCCGCCCAATTCCATCGACACCGGCATCATCTTGTCGGCGGCAAGGCGGGCGATCTGCTTGCCCGTGGTGGTGCCGCCCGTGAACGATACGCGCTTGACCAGGGGATGCCGGACCAGGGCGTCGCCCAGCACCGAACCCTTGCCCGGCAACACGCTGACCATGCCGGCCGGCACGCCCGCCTGTACGCAGATGGCGGCCAGCTCCAGCGCCATCAGGGGCGTTATCTCGGCGGGCTTGATGATGACGGCGTTGCCCGCCGCCAGCGCGGGCGCCAGCTTCTGCGCCTCGCTGGCGATGGGCGAGTTCCATGGCGTGATCGCGGCGATCACGCCCATGGGCTCATGCACGCTCATCGTCAGGCAGTCACCGCGCATGGGCGTCAGGCCGTCTTCCAGCGTTTCGCAGGCGGCCGCGTAGAACTGGAACGTGGCCGCGGCACTGGCGACCAGGGCGCGCGTTTCGGTGATGGGCTTGCCGTTATCCAGGCGCTGCGTTTGCGCCAATTCTTCCGCCCGATCACGAATGATTTGCGCCACGCGGTACAGCACTTGCGCGCGTTCGTGCGGATGTTTCCGCGCCCAGCCGCTATGCCGGAAGGCATGATCGGCCGCGCTTACCGCTTCGTCGACATCGTCGAGGTTGGCGGCGCGCAAGTGTGCGATGGCTTGCCCGGTGGCCGGGTACAGGCTGGCGTACACCTCGCCCCGCCCGGCGCGCCAGGTGCCGCCGACGCAGATGTCCAGGATGTTCTTGTCTGTCATGGCTGGGGTCCGAATGGGGTTCCAGATAAGAGATTGCGCATCACGCCACCACCGGCGTCTTGACCGGCGGGCCGGCGAAGACGGTTTTGAATGCGCCGATGGACAGCATGTCGACCTCGATCAGGCACGGCCCCGCCTCGCGCGCGGCGAACGCCAGCGCCGCGTCCATGTCCGCCACGCGCGATACGCGCACGTGCCGCAGCGCCAACGACGCCGCCAGGGCGGCATAGTCGGGCGTATGCAGGTCCACGTAGTGGCGACGGCCGCCGTACTGGCTGTCCTGGATGTTCTTGATAACGCCGTAGCCACGGTCGTTCATCAGCACGAACACCACGTCGGCCCGCTCTTGCACGGCAGTGGCCAGTTCACCCAGGTTCAGGATGAAGCCGCCATCGCCCGACAGGCAGAACGTTTTCTTGCCCGACCCCGTGGCGGCCGCGCCGACCGCTGCGCCGATGCCCATGGCAAGACCCTGGCCGATGCCGCCGCCCAGCGCGTGCACGCCGGCCAAGGGGTCGAACACGCGCAGGTAGCGGTTGCCCCAGGTGCTGTTGGACACGGTGACGTCGCGCACCCAGTTGAAGTCGCGCCCCAGGTGGCGCTGCAAGCTATCGACCAATTCGCCGTAGGCGCCCAGCCCTTCGCGCAATGCCGCGCTGGCTTGCGAGCGCGCCGTTTGCAGGTCGGACAGAAAGCCGTCTTGCACACGCATGCGGCCTTCCAGGCGGTCGGCCAGGCCTTCCAGCGCCAGCGCGGCGTCGCCATGCACGAACTGTGTATTCGCGTAGCAGCGGCCATCGGCGGCGGGGTCTGCGTCAATGCGGTAGAGGCGATGCGGCAGGTTCAGCCGGTATTGCAGCGTTTCATTGCCGCGCAGGCGCGAGCCCACCACCAGCATGGCGTCGCAGGTCTGATAGAAGGCTTCGATCGGCGCTTGCAGGTTGAAGGCGCCCAGCGACCCCGCGTCGTCCTCGGGCAGCACGCCACGGCCTTGCGTGCTGGTGACTACGCCGAAGCCCATGTCGCGAAGGCGCTTTACGGCGGCCACCGCGCCCCGCGCACCGCCCCCCAGCCACAGCATCGGCCGGCGCGCCAGGGCCAGGTCGTCGGCCAGGCGGTCCAGCGCGTCGGCGTTGGGCGTCACGGGCGTCACCGGCAGCGGATGCAGATCTTGCGGCGCGGGGATCAGCGCCGACTGGATATCAATGGGAATCTCTACGCTGACGGGCCCGCGCGGCGCGCTCATGGCCACTTGCACGGCCTGGCGGATGACGCTTAACGCTGTGTCGGCGCTGCGCACGCGAAACGCCGCCTTTGAAATGGCCTTCAGCATCGACAACTGGTCAGGCGCTTCGTGGATGTAGGACATGCCCCGGTCCAGGAATGGCGTTTCAATCTGGCCGGTCAGGTGCAGCAGCGGCGTGCCCGCCGTCCAGGCTTCAACGAGCGCGCCCGCCGCATTGCCGGCCGCGGTGCCGGTGCTGGTCAGGCAGACGCCCAGCCCGCCCGTGGTGCGCGCATAGGCGTCGGCCATATTGGTGGCCCCGGCTTCGCCGCGTGCCGGCACGAAGCGGATCTTGCCGCGTTCGCCCAGGGCGTCCAGGATGGGCATGTTGTGTATAGAGATCACGCCGAACGCGGCATTGACTCCACATTGTTCAAGAAAGGCGGCAATGGCGTGGCCGACGGTGATGCGTGGTACTTCAGGCATGACGGGACAATCCTCCAGAAACATCGATGTGGCCGCCGGTGGTGTATGCCGCCAAGGGCGAGGCCAGGAAACAGATAGCGTTGGCGGCCTCAAACGGATCGCCCAGGCGCGCAAGGGGAATGCCCTTGTCAGCCGCCAAGCGGGCGGTCCATCCGGCCCAGTCCAAGGACTTGTCGTCGCGCGCCTCGAAGCGGCGGCGCCATTGGCCTGAATCCACCAAGCCCAACAGCACCGCGTTGACGCGGATGCCAAAAGGCGCGAACTCGGTCGCCAGTGAACGGACCAGGTTGCGCACCCCGGCACGCGCGGCCGACGTGGCCACCATGTGCGGTTCGGGCTGCACCGCCAGCAGAGAATTCACGCAGACGATGGCGGGCGTGGGCGCTGCCTTCAACTGCGGTAAAAAGGCGCGCGTGGGGTGGATGACCGAGAAAAACTTCAAGCTCAGTTCTTCGTGCCAGGCGTCATCGTCGGTGGAGGCGAAGGTAGACACCCTGCCCTGGCCGGCGTTATTGACCAGCACGCTGGCGGGTCCCCACCGCGCCTGGACCTCGTTCGCGAAAGCGGCCATTTGGCTGGGGTCCAGCACATCGCATTGCGCGGCCAGCAGCCGTGCGTCGGGCCATTGCGCCATCAGCCTCGCCCGTGCGTCGGCCAGGCGTTGCGCGTCGCGCCCGCAGAAGGCCACGGCGGCGCCCGCGTCCAGCAGGCGCTGCACGGTTGCCAGGCCGATGCCCGACGAGCCACCCGTCACCACCGCCACTTTGTTTTTCAACTGCCACATAAGTCGTTCCGTCTTTTTTTGAGGTCAGTGCATCACCATGCCGCCGTTCACGGCCAGCAGTTGCCCGGTCATGAAGCGCGACAGGTCCGACAGACAAAAGGCCACCGTGCCGCACAAATCAGCAGGCACCTGTTCTCGCGCAATGGCGCGCTGGTTGCGGTAGAGCTCATGGCGCGCGGCCGGCACGTAGTCGGTCGCTTCAACGCGCGTCAGCCCCGGGGCGATCGTGTTGACCGTGATGTTGTCCGCGCCCAGTTCCCGCGCCAGCGAGCGGCTCATGCTGATCAGCGCACCCTTGCTTGCAACGTAAGCCAGCAACTTGGGCGCGCCCCACAGCGCCGTGTCGGACGCAATATTGACGATGCTGCCCCGGCCGCTGGCGCGCAACGCGGGCAGGCAGGCCGTGGTCATCAACCAGGTGCCGCGCACATTGACTTCCATGACGCTGTCCCACAGCGCCACGTCCAGCTCTTCGGCCAGGCGTCCGCCGGAATGGGTGATGGATGCGTTGTTCACCAGGCCGTCCAAGCCGCCCAACGCGCGCACCGCGTCGTGGACGCAGCGCAGGCAGGAGTCGGGGTCGCGCAGATCCGCCAGGAAGGCATCCACGCGCAGGCCGGCGCCGCGCAGGCGGGTGGCCTGCTGGTCCAGTTCCCGGCCCAACACGTCGACCATCGCGATCTGCGCGCCGGCTTGCGCCAGATATTCCGTAAAGGCCAGGCCCAGCCCGCGAGCCGCCCCGGTCACCAGGATGCGGCGGCCCGCCAGCGAGAGCGGAGGCAAGGAGGGAGTGCGGGCCTCAGACATGTGCGGCCTGCGCGCTTGCCTGACCTTGCGCCTGAGCTTCGACCTGCGCTTCCGCCAGCACCTCGGCCTCGGCGCGCCGTTGCAAGATGCGCCGCACGCGCGTGATGCCGACGTCATGCTGATAAAGCGTCTCGTGCTTGCGCGCGTCCGGCGCCATGCTTTCCAGCACGACGCGGTCTTGCTCCAGCACTTCCCAATGCAGGCCTTCAAGCCGATTGCGATACAGGAAGCGCCACACGTCGCGCTGCCAGCCCTGCACGCGCCGCGTGCGCCAGAAGAAGACCTGGCAGTGATCCTCGTCCACGGGGGTGGCGTAGCCCACGATACCGAACTCGCCGCCCGGGCCGAATCGCTTCTTGTAGGGGATGGACAGCCGCAGCCACATCGAATCCGTTTCGCCGAACTCGACCCAATCGAAGTTCACGCCCGACTGATTGCTCTTTTCGAAGATCAGGCCCGTGTCGGTTTCGCGGATGGCCATCTGCGCCTGCTTGTCGCCTTCGGCCATCGAATGCGACGCCGCGTGCAGGTAGGCGCCGTGCATCGGGTCCATGACGTTATCGATGGCGTAGCGGTAGTTGCAGGCCCATTGCGCCGTACAAAGAAAGTGCGCGTGCTCGGGGCAGTCCAGTTCATCCGGCAGGCTGAGCGCCGGCGCCGGCCCCTGGCCGAACCACAGGAAGACCGCCCCCGCCGCCACGCGCACGGGGTAGGACTTCACACAGCTACGGCCTTCCAGTGGGCACTGACTGACGGCCGGCACGCTTTTCACCTGGCCATCGCCCCCCACTTCCACGCCGTGATACCAGCACGCGACGCGGTCACCCAGGTTCCAGCCCATGGACAGGCGTGCCCCACGGTGCGGGCAGCGGTCTTCCAGCGCGTGGACGTTGCCTTGCGTGTCGCGCCACAACACGATGTTCTGGCCCAGGCGCGTGATGCCGAGCGGCGCGCCGCCCACGGCCCATTGCGCGGCGACCGGATACCAGTAATTGCGCAGGCCCTGATTCAGGCGGTTTTCTATCCGTTGCGATGTCATGGTCAACAACCCCTTAAATAGGAGGGATGGCGGCGGACCGAGTCCTGGCCGCGCGAAGTAAGGTCAAGCGCCAAGCCGGCGCATTTCGTCCAGAAAGCCAGCTTCGGTCCAGGGCTCGCCGTCCGGCGCGCGCAGGGCCTGGGCATTCAGGCTTGCGACCACGTCCGCGGGCGTCTCGGCGCCGCCGGCAAAGGCCGCTTCCAGCGCGTCGCCCAGTGCGTTTTCGTAAGCGGTAGGTTCCAGGGCGCGGGTTTGCCATATCAGGTTCGGCGCGGTGCCCGGACGCTCGATCTCGCCCTTGCCGGCGGCATGCTCGATATCAGGCGGCGCCCAGGGCTTTAGGTGCGGATTGAAGGACAGCGCAGCGGCGGGCGGCGGGGGCAATGACATGGCGTTCTCCGATGACAACAAAGTCATTTTTGTCTCATATATAAAACAACGTTTTCTATACGGACAAATTATCGCCACCATTCCCCGGCCTGGCATCCGGGATATCCCTAGACGCGGTGCTTTTCAGACATGTACGAGTCGGCCCCGTTTGCGCATGAGCTGCGGTACTCTGTCGTCGCCAATTTTTGGATTACCGCCCTGGAGCACGAATTGACCGACCTCGACACCAGCGAGACCCCGTCCGACCGCTATGCCGTTCCCGCGCTGGAGCGCGGCCTGCTGCTGCTTTGCGAATTCAGCAGAAACGACAGAACGTTGACGGCGCCCGAGCTGGCCCGTCGGCTGTCGATTCCGCGCTCCACCGTGTTTCGCCTGCTGACCACGCTGGAACGCATGGGTTTCGTGCGCAAGGTGGAGTCGGGCAGCGCTTATCGGCTGGACATGGGGGTGTTGCGACTGGGCTTCGAGTATCTGGCGTCGCTGGAACTGACCGAACTGGGCGGTCCGCTGCTGGAGAAGCTGCGCGATGCGACGGGCCTGCCCTCCAACCTCGTGGTGCGCGACGGGCAGTCGGTGGTGGTGGTGGCCAAGTCTTCCGCGCCCACGCCGTTTGTCAGCACGGTGTATGTGGGCACGCGCCTGCCCGCGCATTCCACGTCTTTGGGGCGCGCGCTGCTCTGTGACCTGACGCTGGACGAACTGCGTGCCCTGTATCCGGAAACGCCGCTCCAGGGCTTTACGCCGCGCACTCCCGCCACAGTGGAAGCATTGCATGACATGCTGCGGCAGGACGCCGCGCGAGGCTATGTGCAAGACACCGGGTTCTTTGAGGCCGCCATCGCGAGCGTGGTCGCGCCCGTGCGCGACCAGAGCGGCCGCATTGCCGCCGCCATCGGCGTGACGATTCCCGCCGCCCAGTTGGAAAGCGGCAGCCTGGATCAAGACGCCATCGTCGCCGCCGTGCAACAAAGCGCGGCGGCCTTGTCGGGCTTGCTGGATCACGCGCCGGGCTGACCGGCGCGCTGCTGGTTCGCGGGTCTCAACGACGGGGCGGCTGGTTCATGCCCTGCTCGTGTCCGCGGCGTGGCTTACACGGCCTGTGCGCGGGCCTTCTCCGACATCCGCCCGTACGAAATCAGCATCGAGGCCAGCGCCTGCGCGGCCGGCGCCAAGGGCACGGCCGCGCGCTGCACAACACACAGATCCGAATACGGAATCGGCTCGGCGATGTCCAGGGCCGACAACTTGTATTCAAAGCCGCTTTGCTGCAAGACGAATTCGGGTCCCAGGAACAGGAAGTCCGAGCTCGTGATCAAGTTCAGCGTGTCCAGCAAGGACTCCACCGAGATCGCGATGTTTGGCTCGGGCAAGCCGTTCAGCTTGAACCAATCGCCCAGGCGGTTCGACGGCGTGCCTTCCTCGCCCAAGCGGGCGGTGTTCACCCAGTCGCTGCCCACCAGCTCCCGAATCGACGTTGCCGGCCTTAGCGCGTGCCCCTTGCGGCACAGGATGCGCGGCCGGGAGGCGGTGAGCCGATCACTGCGCAAGTCCGTCATGTCGCTGCGTTTGGACACCAGCGTCACGGCAAAGTCCAGCCTGCCTTCGCGTATGCCCGACAGCAACGTGGTGGACGGCCCGCTGGCCACATGCACGCTGACGGCGGGATGCTGGTCACGCAACTGCGCAATGCACTGAGGCAGGAAGCGCGCAAACGCCTCGGATGACGCGCCGACATTCAGGCGCCCGCTCAACTGCCCTCGCAAGGACTGAAAGTCCTGCTCCGCGCGCTCGCATTCGCCCAGGATGATGCGGGCGCGCGCCAGCAAGGTATTGCCGTGATTGGTCAGCACGATGCCGCTATTGGCGCGCACGAACAGCGCGGCACCCAGGCTTTGCTCCAGCCGGCGAATCTGTTTGGTCAGCCCGCTTTGCGCTACGTCCAGCGAACGGGCTCCCGCCCGGATGCTGCCGTGCTCGACGACGGCCAGGAAGGCCTTGAGTTGGTCCAGAGTCATAGCGTTTACGCCGAAAACCTTTGGTTATCGTGATGGCTTTTTTTGCATCTTACGCCATCCCCCCCGGCTTCCTACACTGGCCTCACCGATTCCTGATCACGACCCAATCTGGTGAGAAGACCTTGAGCAAAGACCTATTTTCGCGTGGCGAAGAAATCCGCAACGAAGTCCTGGGCGCAGCCTATGTAAGCCATTCCGCTGCCGCCACCGATGCATTCAGCGAACCGATGCGCGCCTTCGCCATCCGCAACCTGTGGGGCGACATCTGGGACCGCCCGGGCCTTGACCGCCGCGCCCGCAGCCTGGTCAACCTGGGCATGCTGGCCGCGCTGAACCGCCCCAACGAACTGAAGATTCATATCCGAGGCGCGCTGAACAACGGCCTGACCCGCGAGGAAATCGGCGAAGTCTTCCTGCAATCCGCGCTGTACTGCGGCGTGCCCACCGGCAGCGAATGCACACGCATCGCCAAGCAGTTGTTCGCCGAACTCGACGCCGAGGCGGCCAAGCCGTGACCCGCGTGTCCGCAATTCCAAAGGTGGCGACCGTGAAGCCATATTCCGAGATCGTCCAACAACTGCTGGCGCAGTTGCTCGGCCCGGATCCGAAGATCGGCTCGTATGTCCATGGCGCGCTGTTAGCGGGTGATGGCGATCCCATCACCATCACTAACCCCGCCGACGAAACCACGCTGTTCCGCTACGCCGACGCCAGCCTGCCGCAGGTGCAAGCGGCCTTGCAAAGCAGCCAGTCGGGCTTTCTGGCATGGGCCGCGCTATCCGCCCAGCGTCGTGGCGAACTGCTGATGGCGCTGTCGCGGGCGGTGAGCCAGGTTGCCGACCCCCTGGCGCGTCTGGAAGCAGCCAGCACCGGCAAAGCCATCAAAGGTTGCCGAGCGCAATTGGCGGCCGTCGCCGAGATTTTTCGCTATTACGCGGGTTGGACCGACAAATTCGGCGGCAATGTGGTGCCGGTACCGGGCGGGCACTTGAACTACACGCTGCGCGAGCCGCTGGGCGTGGTGTTTGCCATCATGCCGTGGAATTCGCCCCTGTACCTGGCCGCATGGAACATTGCGCCGGCCCTGGCCACCGGCAATGCCGTCCTGATCAAGCCTTCGGAGCTGACGCCCTTGTCGTCGCTGGTGCTGGCCCATCTGGCGGTGCAGGTCGGTTTTCCGCCCGGGGTGATCAATGTAATCAACGGGCTGGGGCAAACGATAGGCGACCCCGTCATTGCGCATGAACACATCAAGAAGATCGTTTTCGTGGGGTCGGTGGGCACGGGCCGCAAGGTCAACGCGCAAGCCGCCAAGCGGCCGATCTCCTGCCTGCTGGAGCTGGGCGGAAAATCCGCCAACATCGTGTTCCAGGACGCCGACCGCAAGGCAGCGGTCAGCGCTGCCGTGGTGGCGGCCTTTGCGAACACCGGGCAAAACTGCGCGGCCGGCTCTCGCTTGCTGGTGCAACGACCGATCTACGACGACGTCGTGGCCGAACTCGCGCAGGCCGCACAGCAATACAAGGTTGGCGCGCCCCTGGATGAATCCGCCGACAGCGGCCCGATCAACAACCTGGCGCAACTGAACCGCATTGAATCCCTGATTGCCGTGGGCCTGGCTGAAGGCGCGCAATGCGTGGCGGGCGGCAAGGTGGCGGCGCGCGGCCAGGGCTTCTACGTTGAACCCACGGTATTGAAAGACGTCACCAACACCATGCGCATTGCGCGCGAAGAGGTATTTGGCCCCGTAGTCGTCGCCATCCCCTTCGAGACCGAAGAAGAAGCCATCGCCATTGCCAACGACAGTGAATTCGGTCTGGCGGGCGCCGTGTGGACGCGCGACATCGCCCGCGCCCATCGTGTCGCGGCGGGCGTCAGGGCGGGCATTTTCTGGATCAACATGTACCGAGACATGCATGTCTCGACGCCCTTCGGCGGCTATGGCAGCAGCGGCTACGGGCGCGGAAGCGGCGTCGAGGCCTTGTACGAATACACCCAGACCAAAAGCGTCTGGATCCCCATCGGCGCGGGCGCTTGAGCCTGGCCGACCCCTCACTCAGAGAACACGCATCATGTCGAACATCAAAGCAATTGGCGTTATCGGATTAGGAAAAATGGGGCGCGGCATGGCGGCGTCGCTCAAGCGCGCGGGCTTTAAGGTCACGGGACTGGACGCCAACCCCGAGCAGGCCGCCCGCGTGGCCCAGGAAGAAGGCATCAACGCCGCCAGCACGCTGGCGCAACTGCTGGCGGACGTGCAAGCCGTGGTGCTGTCCCTGCCCAACTCGGCCATCGTGCGCAAGCTGGTCGAAGGCGAGGATGGCATCGCCGCCCTGGCGCCCGCCGGCCTGCTGTTGATCGACACCACCACGGCCGACCCCACCGTCACCCAGGCGTTGGCTGTCGTCCTGCAGGCGCGCGGCGTCAGGTTCGTGGATGCACCGGTCAGTGGCGGCCCGCGCGGCGCGCAAAGCGGCGAGTTGACGATGTTCATCGGCGGCGCGCCCGCGGACATCAGCGCCGCCGAACCGGTGCTGTCCGCGCTCGGAACCAAAAGATATGTGATTGGCCAGGTGGGTGCGGGCCATATCGCCAAGCTCATCAACAACCTGCTGGTCGCGTCGCACCTGCTGACCGCCAGCGAGGCCTTCAAGATTGCCGAAGCCGCCGGGGTAAACACCACGCAATTGATCGAAGCCGTCAACGCAGGCTCGGGCCGTAGCGGCGTCACGCTCTACAACTATCCCAGCCGCATTTTGAACAAGGGCTTTGATTCCGGCTTCACCATGCAACTGATGCGCAAGGACGTGCGCCTGGCCATCGACATGATGGCGCAGGCGGGCCTGGCCCTGCCCATCAGCAGCAAAGTCGGCGCGGTGTGGGCAACCAGCGCCGCCAGCATCGACGACGCCGAGGATTTCAACCGCATCGTCGAACTGGACACGAACAACGTGGACACCAACAACGCCATCGCCTACGGCTGACACCTATCCTACCGACCGGACCGAAGGTGCATAGACGCCTCGGCCCGGCAGTCGTTGTCATCACCAGCAGCAACCTATCAAGGTATCAAGGGGAAAACATGAAGATCAAAGCATTGGCGTTGAGCCTGGGGCTGGCGCTATCCGCGGGGCTGGGCATGAACTCTGCCCTGGCCGCGTATCCCGAAAAGCCCATCCGGCTGGTCGTGCCCTTTCCGGCGGGCGGCACGGTCGACACCGTCGCCCGCATCCTGGTGCAGGGGCTGGGAGAAAGGCTGGGCCAGCAGGTCGTTGTGGATTACAAGGCGGGCGCGGCCACCATCATCGGGGCTGAATCCGTGGCCAAGTCCGAGGCGGACGGCTACACACTGCTGCTGGGCACCGCGACCACGTTTTCCGTGAACCCCATCCTGTACAAGAAGCTGCCCTACAACGAGGAAACCAGTTTCTCGCCGCTGGGCATCATCGGTTCGACCGGCCTGGTGCTGCTGGCCAACGAAAAGGAAAAAGCCTCGACCCTGCCCCAACTGATCAAGAACATCCAGGCGGCCCCCGGCACGTATTCCTATGGTTCGCACGGCAACGGGACCACCGTTCATTTTGCTGGCGAAATGTTGTGGTCCGCAGCGGGTGTCAGCGTCATGCATGTGCCCTACAAAGGCAGCGCACCCGCCATTACCGACTTGATGGGTGGTCAGATTCCCCTGAGCTTCGACGCCATTCCCGCCGCCGCGTCCGCCTTGAAAAGCGGGCGCATCAAAGCCATTGCGGTCACCACCGAAAAGCGCTCTCCGATGATGCCCGACGTGCCGACCATCGCGGAAAGCGGCTACCCCGGGTTCAAGATGGACTCCTGGTTCGCCGTGGTCGGCCCCAAGGGATTGCCCGCCGATGTGCAGCAAAAGCTGGAGCAGGCCTTGGCGGATACGTTGGCCGACAAGACGACCTCGGACAAACTGCTGGCCGCCGGTATCCAACCCGGCTTCGAGTCCAGCAGCCACTACGCACAGCGGGTCAAGGCAGACATCGCGAAGCTGCGCCCGATTGCCACGGCCAACAACATCCAGCAAAACTGAACCTGCGTCCGGGCCACCGCAGCACCCTGGCGGTCAAGCCAGGTCAGGCAACCCGGGCAGCAGCTTGTCCAGCGTGATGGGGTAGTCGCGCACCCGCACGCCGGTGGCGTTGTAGACCGCGTTGGCGATGGCCGCGCCCACGCCGCACAGGCCCAGTTCCCCTACCCCCTTGGCCTTCATCGGCGACGACACCGGGTCGGTTTCGTCCAGGAAGATGACTTCCTGGCTGGGGATGTCGGCATGCACGGGGACCTCGTAGCTGGCCAGGTCGTGGTTCACGAAATAGCCCACGCGATCGTCCACCGCCAGTTCCTCCATCAGCGCCGCGCCCACGCCCATCGTCATGGCGCCTATCACCTGGCTGCGCGCGGTCTTGGGGTTCAGGATGCGCCCGGCCGCGCACACGGCCAACATGCGGCGGATGCG
>RCUJ01000157.1_pt1 | contig 38420 bp, 42 predicted proteins | sample 2166321 | NCBI WGS metagenome assembly RCUJ01 (sample SAMN09932808, study PRJNA488358) | compost metagenome | feature: garden; material: soil; isolation source: compost soil in an enriched community after 118 h of incubation | place: Germany: Experimental Botanical Garden Goettingen | collected... | reverse complement strand
TAGAGCACCTGACTCATAATCAGGTGGTCCCTGGTTCGAGCCCAGGTGGGACCACGAGTAAAATCAAGCCTTCGCAGAAATGTGAAGGCTTTTTTGTTTTTTTTTGACGAGCATTTGACGAGCATTGGATTAGTATGAAATGGGAATATAAAACCTAATTCATGCATATAATAAAGTGGAAGTTGCGAAATAGAAGACTCCAATTCTTTTTGATGAGGCCATTGAATTGTAAACGTAGTTTCGTTTTTAGGTTAAATCTTATTTTTAATTTGTATTTTTGTTTAGCAATGCTAGTGAGGCAGAGATGGTGTCGAGGGATCGGAACTTGTATTCTATCGAAGCAATTTTTTTGACGAAATTTTAAATATCTTTGGATTATGAGCACATTAACTAAATCAAATCACATAGGGCGAAAAATCAGCCGTATCCGTGAACTTCGAGACATGAAACAAGAAGCTTTGGCGCAGGCTTTAGGCACCAGCCAACAGACAATATCAGCCATCGAGAACAGTGAAACCATTGAAGAAGACAAACTTATTGAAGTAGCAAAAGCTCTTGGGGTAAGTGTGGAAGGAATTAAACAGTTTAGCGAAGAGGCGGTATTTAATTACTTTAATAATTTTAATGATCAAAGTAGTGGTTTTAATACAAATTGTACTTTTAATCCACTTGACAAAGTAGTGGAACTCTACGAACGCTTAGTACAGGCAGAAAAAGATAAAAATGAATATTTAGAAAAGTTACTAAACAATAAATAGCCTTTAAACAAAGATATATTAATTCAATGAGAGACTTTTTTAAGGTCTCTTTTTTTACGCTGCCAAATTTTTCTTTTCCTTCTAAATACAAATAATATTTTTTTTGACTCAATTTTTATTTTCATCATATCTGAAATATTTTCGGCTCACATAAAATTTATGTGACCCATATTTTCCCGAACACATGCTGTCACTAAAATGTATGGAGTAATATTGATCACCAAAAGAAACCAATGTAAATATTAAAAAATAAGTAGCATTGTAATATTGTTAATGTTTTGAAGGGACGCTTTGGCTTTATAGTCTGTAGTGCTTATCGTTTCGTTCTTAATGCTTTAATGTTTTTAATTTCAGTTTTTAGATTTTCTAATTCCTTTTTGTTATTTTTTGTATCAATTAGATTGTTAGCAAATGTTATTATCGCAATAATCAATAGTAGAATTGCGGAAATATTTTTTACCATATCATAGATTTCCTCATAAAACATTTTTCTTCCAACATAATAATGTTTTTTATCATATAAATTTACCTTGCCATTATCTGAAATAATATAATATGAACTATATTCAATTTCAAAATAATCAATCTCTTTTTCGCTCTTTAAATAAGGTAATTGTTCACGAACTTCCTGTTCACTCAATTTAGAGTGTTTTGTCAATCCAGTAAATGACAATGAAATATCTATTTCATCACAATTAGGATTCCAATGTTCTTCATAGTGACTTTGTAAAGTTTCTAAAATTCTGTGTCGATTAATATATTTTTTTCTAATAAGAAATTTCATAAGTCATATTTTTTTTCAAGCATTACAGCTAAGGTTGTAGTGGCTGATATGGGTAGGATATTTAAAATTTAAATTCTTTTGCTTCTTTTCCTCCTTTTCTGCTCGAATCGCCAGTTTCTATTTCCCAAGTGTAATTAGTTTCAGTATCATATCTATCTCCAATTCCTGTAATTCTTACTCTTATTTCACTGTTACGAGTGGCATCTGAACGGAAATACATATTCCCCTTTTTCATAACTAAATGAAAACCATCTTTGCCTTGAAAACTATGTTCTAATTCATAATCAATTCCATACGGACTACTTTCATAAATTTTATAGCCTTGTTTTTTTTTCATTGCAATTGTATTATTGATAAATTCTGAAACTGAATTTTTGTTGCTTGATGAACCACTAATTTTAATTGATACTGGTTTGTTTTCTGAATTTTTCTCAACTATTACGCCTCCAGTAATTTCACCACTCGATGTATATAGTGTAATTGATTTTGAATTTTTATAATTTTCATATAGAACATCAATTTCAGGTTTTGCTTTTTTTGTAGTTGCTTTTTTGGTTTGACCTAGTACAATCGCTGAAGTCAAAATATAAATTAATAACAGTAATGTTTTGAATTTTTCCATATTACTTGTTTATTTATTGTTTTTGTAAAAGTCACCCAACTCAGTTCTAAAAGCTCGTAATGCTATTAAATCTTCTATTTTGAATTTCTTTGCCTTAACTACTTTTAAATATTCAATATAGTATGTAACAAATGATTCGAGGGGAGGAATTACTGCATTTCCTTTTGTCTTATAAACTTCTACTAAAGTTTCGTATTCTTTTAAGCCCATTTCAAATGCAATCCTTGTTAAGTCTCTATTTACTTGACTTTTTTGTTGAAGCCAAGTTGTTATTATAGATATTGAGCCACCTATAAAAGCGCCAAAAATCACTGCTAATTCTGCTGATATTACCATTTTTTGTAGTGAGTTGTTTATAAATTACTGTTTAAATCCAGATATTACGGGTTGGGGACTAAATTAAGCCCATTCTTCGGATTTGCCAAATCTCCCAAATACAAAACCATTTTTCCATTAAGCCAATTGCCCAAATCCGTTGTAGCATCTATGTTGGTGGCAGTTTTTTTCATACTAGTTTTTTCCTTTGATTAATTTTGGTATAGTATTTATTTTTTCTTTCCTTTGCACCATGGAATTTAGATATAATTATTGTAAATTTCAATAATATTGTTTGTTACACTTGGCAAGATTTTTGCTTAAATTTAATAGTGACTTATAATAATGATACTAATGGAAAGAAAAGATATAGACAAATTTTTTGACACACTATCAAAAGACGTCTTAAAAGAGAAATGGAATAAATATAATAAATATTCCGAAAATAATGAAGGTGTGAAGATTTCAGAGTTATTAGAAAACTGGAGTCATTTTTATGACAATACTTTTTCGATAGAAGATATAGAATTAGATTTACAACAAAATATTAATTTAGAAAAGTCCGAACAATGTTTCGGACTTTTTTTTTTAAATTGCAAATAATTTTAAAACACATATATGGAACAAGCAACTTTTTCATTTAAAAGTTACAAAATTGAACGATTTTTGTTTAACTTAGAAAACGGAACTGAAGATAAAATTTCAATAAAAATTGACCCACAAGGTGTTTTTATTTCGGATGAAAGAAAATTTATACTGACATTTCATTTCTATGCTTTTGAAAAGGAAAAAACATATGAGAAATCTTTTGTTGAATGTACTTTAACTGCTGAGTTTTTATTTTCTGAAAACATTAAGACTATTGAAGATATTCCACAGTATTTTTATCCTAATAGTATTGCAATTGTTTTTCCTTACTTAAGGTCTTTTATCAGTAGTTTAACAATTCAAGCTAATATCAAACCAGTTATTTTACCGACAATGAATTTAACTTCTTTAAGTACTCCACTTAAGGAAAATGTTGTTGTTAAATAAATTGTAGTAATTTGGAAACAGAATATACACTTTTTCAAACTTTACAGGATAAAGGTAACTATGTTGAATGTGAATTAGAAGGTCCATTTCCTTGTGATTGGGAAAATACGTGGTTAGGACAAGGATATTATTTTTGGTATTTTCATATAGATTTAGCTAAATGGTGGGGTAGTTCAAGATATTATAAAACTGGATACGTTATTCATAAATCAGTATGCACTGATTTAAGATTGTGTTGGGATTTACATACAGGACCACATCAAGCGGATTTTATGTATTGGTTAATGAAAATGAAAACTTCTGATTTATTAAAACCAGAAACAACCGTTGCACAAGTAATTGAATTTATAAAAAATGAATGTGATGATTTTAAATATGAAGCAATAAGAATATTGGGAATTGATTCTATTTCAAAATCTTCGGCAACTAAGTTTAATCTTCCTCGATTAAGCTTTGAAAAACCTTTAGAAGAAAAGGATAGTAATAAACAAAGATTTTTATCTTATTTTGATGTTATACCCCCGGTACAGGTTTGTTTGTTTACTAAAGATGCATTGTCTAGAAAAGGTTTTGAAGTTGTATTTCCAGAAAATTATAAAAAAGAAAATAGATTAAACGAAATCTTCATCTAAAATTGCCTACAACTTGCATATAGTAATGACACGGTCACTATTATACAACCAATTTCGGGGGAGATTATAGTGGTAAAAACACCTCTATTATATTTCAATTATGTAAATAAATAGCTATAAATCATCAATTTGTCATTTTCATCTGCGCTCTAAAAAACCTTATCATACATCCTATCGATTTCTGTGCTGAAGGATGGTCTCATCAAAGTATAATAATCTAATCAACCTACACAACGATTTATTGCCAGGTTTGTTAATGGTATTATAGTTGACATTTAAATTGATGATTTTACTAAATTTGCAAATGGCTAGAGTGGTGTGTTAGTGACTGGTTTCTTTTTACTATTTATTTCTTGCGAAATCTAACGTTTTGTGGAAGTTGGACACAAATAGTTTTATCAACTATTTTAGAACGCATTAGAGGTTTATTGTTGAAATGACGGGAAATATTATGAGTCAATTCGGTATAATTATCATCTGTATCACTTTTATGAAAAAAAAGCTTGATTGATCTGCAATTTTTATTTTCAAATATAGTATTCAACAATGTTCTATCCGATAAGCCACAGGAATGTCCAAAAATGTATACTTGAAATTTTTCCGTTTCTATCCAGTTTAATAGACGACGATAGTTCGAATTATGCAGATATTGAAATGATTTTATATTTTTCAAATAATCATTATTATTTTCATTTTCAATCGATTTGTAATCATCATCCATTTCATCTCCAAATCCAAAATTTATTGGATCTTCCAATGTATTTACTCGCCCGTGAATTTGAATGTACTCTGCTCCGCCATACATAGTAGACATTGAGTTTATTTGTCGTACATAATTTGAAACCGTTGGAGTATAATTGAAATCAAGAAAAAGAGTTTCAGGAAATTTAAAATCAATTCCTGATGGATTATATTCGTCAAAATATGCTTTCATCTTTTTATCATACTCTATTAATTCAGAATGATCTTCAGGTGGAAATTCTACAAAAATATTATCGCTCTTGTTTTCGTCTAAATTTCGAGCGTGAATTCTGAAAAATTTTAATATTTCCTCACTATTTGCTGGACTTTTAGTAAAGTCATTTTTATTAATTACTTCGTTAATTAAATAATTTTCAAGTAAAATTTTAACTTGTTCAAATTCCTCATTTAGTTCTTTAATCCCTTTAGAATATGTGTGTTTCCCTTTGTTTTTTTTAATTAAATCTTTTAAGATTTCAAAATATACATTTTCAATATCTACCCAATTTTTAGCTGAGGACAATGTTATAATTTTGAAAAATTCGTTTATGAAATCAAAAACTTGGGTTCCTTGTATATGTTTAACAGAAAATACAGGGGTGACTGTAATTTTAAAATTAAAATGTTCAGAATATAATTTTACTCTTTCTTCAAAATCTGTATAGCATGTAATTTTATTTTCATAGTTTAACATATCAGCAAAACCAGGATTAAAAAAAACTAATTGTTGAACTTTCTCATCTTTGCAGTTCTCAGACAGCCTAGACCAAAAGTTATTTAATATGTGTGAATATGATGTAGGCAAATCATGTGCTAAATCAAAGCCATTGCCTACAATTACGATTTTGTTCATTATATAGCGTTTATATGATTAAGCTTGCTACTAACGTCAGACTGTGAAAAAACTTCTGGATATTTCGCTGCAAAAGCGTGGAACGGTGGCGTACTTTCGTCGGAATATCCACTTCTGTTTGATTTTAAACAAATATAATAAAACAGTGATATAAAAACAGGATTTTTCGTATTTTTTAGAATGTAACATATCACAGGAATTTCAAGTCATTAGCTACATTTTTCTAGTTTAGAAGACACAGCTATAATAAGAGTAAAATTTACTAATATACAATTCTTACATTAGTTTGTTTCATTATTAATTAGTTTTGTTTATTTTTATAGAAATCAATTGATTGCAATATGACTATTTACATTCATATCTTATCAGTTATTCTAATTTTTGGAAAAATAGTCGTTCCATTATACTTGCTTTTTAGGTTATTTTTCATTGTCAAGCCGCTATTGGTAAATTTGTACTCTGAAGAAAAATTTAGTTATTATCGAGGAACCAGCAGAAGCAGGTTGTTGATTTTATCCCTACTTCTCTTTTTTTCATTTTTCATAGGGACTACCCTTAGTGCAGAAATTTCGAATATGTCGGATACGTACAATCTCATATTTAATCTCTCCATACTTACTATTACCCAATTACTATTGTTATACATGTTTGAGGCAAAAACCCCAAGAAGTATTTTTGAAATCGTAAAGGATTCTTTTCAAAATCCTAAGGATGTGTTCAAACAAAGTGATGTTGTTTTTGAAGAAAGTGAAATACTTTCGTCCGTAAATCGGAATGGGGTGAATTTTAAGGATGCCATTAATTTAACCAATGGAGATATTATCAAGCAAGTTCATCAAAGAGAGTTTGAGCTGATAATAGAAAAACATCGTAGTATGTTTCAAGATCGTTTTTCTATCGATAATCTTTATAAACTTTGTAACGGAGTCAAGATCAAAGAAAGGTCTATTTCAATTAATATCAATAATAAAAGGAATTCCAAACAGTCTGTAGTGGAAGTTTTAACGACGCTTTTCAATATTCAGAAAAACTGGAATTCTAAAAGTAAAGAACACACGAATACAAAAATCATAGAGTTTTTGAATTCGTACGTTCTTATAAATGATGGAAAGAAAACATTACATAGTAACGATTTCTCACGATTATTTGAAAAATTGAATTAATTGCCACGTAAAACTTGATTACCAAGCTACATTTTTTGAAAATAAAATAAGCTATAATGATTTTCACTACTTGAGAAATTATCATTATGGGTTATTTTAGATGTGTAATTCTTTTTTACACGATTTTTTATCCAGCCAAACCACTGTAAACTTGTTCCATAATTCAAAAAAAATAGAATCATGGAAACGAGTAATTTTACTTCCAAAATTGATCGATTAGAATTGATCATACAGGACTTAGCAAAGAAACAAGAAGCATTCATTGAAAAGGCACTGATGAAATTATCTTTAAATAGTAAAGATATTTACTCCACTGAAGAAGCTGCCGAATTTTTGTCAATCGAGGTTAAGTATATCTATCAACTCACCCACCAACGAAAGATCAGGTATTCTAAGAAAAAAGGTCAAAAGAAAATCTACTTTAGAAAAGCCGATCTGCTTGATTATTTAAATGGAGAGATTATCAGTACTTCTGAGGATCTTGAAAGGGCCAATGCTATTTCGTGGAAAAAATAAAGCATTCGGTTCTTCAAACTTAGCTGTCAGCGAACTTTTTTAATCAAATCCTTACGGATTTTCCGGAGGGGTTACAATTATAATGTTATGGACTTAGATATTCCTTATATCCGGGTAGGGACTTCCTACTTCAAAATTATAGACAAGCCTTTAATTTCAGGTGATAAAGTAAAAGTGATGGTTCGTTGGAACCGGGAAACTATTATTTCCGATCACGGAAAATCATTTTTAAACGACATATCCAAATTAGATGGCTTTTGCTGTATTCCGAATCATTTTGGTTACCAGCAAATTGTTGATGATTTTTATAATACGTATCATGAGTTGCCGAGTCAGCCTATAGATACAGATTTTCCGATAGATGAACTTGAAAAATTAATTCCGAATTCGTTGCGGTTCATCCATCATATTTTTGGAGAACAAAATGAATTGGGTTTAGACTATGTAAAGCTCTTATATGAAAAGCCTACGCAAACATTGCCCATTCTTTGTTTAGTAAGTAAAGAGAGATCGACGGGGAAAAGTTCCTTTATAAAGTGGTTGAAAGCTATTTTTGGAATGAACATGACCTATATAAAAGGTGATTCGTTTGGTTCGCAGTTTAATTCTGATTGGGCTAGTATGCTGCTAGTGGCAATAGATGAAGTCTTTTTTGATAAAAAAGAAATTACAGAACGTTTAAAATACCTTTCAACAACTGATAAAGATAAAGTGGAGGCAAAAGGGAAGGATAGGCAAGAAATTGAATTCTTTGCGAAATTTATTCTTTGCTCAAACAACGAAGATAATTTTATTCAAATTGATGAAGAAGAAATTCGCTTTTGGATTCGTAAGATTCGTTCCATAGATACAGAAGATGTATTCTTTCTTTCAAAACTAAATAAAGAAATTCCATACTTCTTAAAATATATTCAAACGCGAAGTTACTTCTCAGAGCAAAAAACAAGAATGTGGTTTATGCCTGAGCAAATAATGACCGCCTCCTTGTTAAAGCTTGTGAATCGAAATAAAGAAGAAATTCTTATTCTTGAATTGATACATGAATGCTTTGAGAAAATAGATGAGGAGGACTTGAAATTAGCCCCTAACGATGTTTTTATACTGTTAAAGAAACAAAATAACAGAATCAATATTTCTGCTAATGAAATAAGAAATATTTTGAAACGATGGGGTTTTACTCCTGAGGATAATACAAAGTCTTATTGTGGAATTGATTTAATGTCTCATGGAGAGTATATTAAAGTAGATCGAAGAGGGCGTTTTTACACGATAAAAAAAAAATTGTTCTATAAAATATTTGATGCTTTGATGCAAATCTAACTTAAGTGGTTGTAATTAAAGGAATTGCAACTGCATCAAAGCTTGCATCAAACTTAAAAAAGACCTTTTTTGATGCAAAACTGATGCAGAACAAAAAATACTTTGATGCAATGATGCAAGCCTTGATGCAATATAAGTGTCTGTAAACAAACAATATACATCCTTTTCGCATCAAAATCATCAAAAATATATATTTTTTAGTTTGTGTGTTGCGAACTGTAAAAAAGTTAAAACAGCAGTTTAGGTTTCAAATATGTTTTGAAAAATCTAAGCTAAAATTGCTTCCCTTTTCTTTTCAATAGCAAACTACCAAAGTTTTAGTTAAAGATGTCGTCACAAAGAAACTTGAGCAAAAATCGGACGGAAGATTAATTTTAAAAATAAAAATAGCTAAATATGGAAAAGTTAAATTGTAAAACTGCAAATCAAATGGATTTGGTTGCTTACCTAGAGACATTAGGACATGAGCCTTCAAAAATAAAAAATTCAGATTATTGGTATCTATCACCATTGCGAAAGGAGGATACGCCCTCTTTTAAGATCAATCAGAAATTAAACGTATGGTATGACCACGCTATAGGTAAGGGAGGAAATTTAGTCGATTTTGGAATAGCTTATTTTAGATGTTCGGTCTCTGAATTTTTACAGCTTTTAAATGGCAATACTATTTCCTCTGGAGTAGGTTTCCCAATTAATGATAACAATCGACAATCTGTGAGTCCAATCGGAGCCAGGGAGAAATATATTCATTTCGATAGAATTATCATTATTGATGTCAGAACACTAGAAAGTAAGCAGCTATTGGATTATTTAGAAAAGAGAGGTATCGGAATGGAGCTTGCAAAACAACATTGTAAAGAGGTTGACTTTTCCTTAAATAATCGTAAACAAACCGTTATTGGATTTGAGAATGTTTCAGGTGGCTATGAATTAAGAGGTGAAAAATTCAAAGGCAGCAGTTCTCCAAAAGATATCACATTTATCGATACCCAAAATAAATCAGTTGCTGTTTTTGAGGGGTTTTTTGACTACCTGTCCTTTATGGAGATGAATCAAAAATCAGATAAACTACAGACTAATTTTTTGATACTTAATTCGCTGTCCTTTTTTAATAAGTCTTTGGAGTTGATGGATAGACATCGGAAGGTCAATCTGTTTTTAGACAGAGATACAGTAGGTATCAAATGCACTCAAGAGGCCTTACAAAGACAACCTGAAAAATATACAGACCAAAGCTTTAGATATGAGCAAAAGAAAGATTTAAGTGAATGGTTGGAGGACATAAAATCAGTTAAAAAGAGTACTGGCTTTAAGACATCGCTATGACGTCCTATTGGTAGCCAGCTATGTTTTGGTAAAACCAAAACGCTGGCTCACCTCATGCTATCGCATTCGTTGAGGGATTTTTTTCATGCTACCGCATTCAAAAATTAAATGGTGACAGACTATGGAAGAACAGAATGATACTAAAAAGAACAAAGGTGGTCGTCCCAAAAAAGTAGTAAAAAAAGACCAGTTACTGGCGATTAAATGTACACTCTATGAGCGTAAAATAATTGAAGCCAAAGCTAAAAAAATGAATCTAACTGTTTCCGAATATCTTCGAGAAGTCGGATTAACAACAAAGATTGACTACAGAAATAAAGCCCTTCCGAAAGAGGTTTTAAGCTTAACAGGAATGCTTAACCACATGGCAGCTAATCTGAATCAAATCGCCAAAAAGAGAAATAGTAACGATATATTAAGTCCCCTTGAACGAGCGGAATTAATGGTGCGGTCAGGACAGGTCAAAGATCTTGCAGTCCAAATTAAAAATTTTATGTCATGATAGGTCACGTAAGTATTGGACGCTCTTTTTACCATTGCATTAGTTACTGTCTGGAAGATAAGAGAGAATTGTCCGAATCAAAAAAAGATGCACTAGCCACGGAGGATCATTTGCAGCATAAAGGACGTGCAGAAGTATTGGAATACAATAAATGCTTTGGTAATAAATATGAGCTTACCCAGCAATTTAAAGACGTCAGGAAATTAAGCAGGCGTGTTGAAAAACCCGTTTTACATTTGTCCCTTCGTTTAGCCCCTGGAGAAACGCTGACCAAAGAGCAGCTTGCTGAGGTAGGCAGGGAATGTGCCAGTGCATTCGGCATAGCAGATAATCAGTATATCTGTGTATTACATAAGGACACCAAAGAACAACATATTCATATTGCAGGGAACCGTGTAGGGTTTGATGGCAAGGTGGCTAATGACAGTAATAACTATAAACGTATGGCTGAGCTTTGTCGTAGTCTTGAAAAGAAATATGGTCTTCAAGAAGTACTAAGCCCCAGAGCTTTTTTGTCTCCTAAAGAAAGGTTATTGCCACGCCATGACAGTAGAAAAGAAAAATTAAAGAGCGATATACAGAAGTCTTTGAAGTGTTCTAGTACATATTTCGGATTTGAAAAGCAAATGAAGGCTTTAGGCTATAAGGTTCTTAAAGGCAGAGGAATTTCTTTTATAGATGATAAAAAAGTAAAAATAAAAGGAAGTGAAATTGGTTTTTCATTGGCAAAAATTGAAAAGATATTAAATCAGAAAGAACTGTCTGCCAGAAAAAATACTGGTGATGAAAAAAATCGCAACAAAGATCATCAGTCAGTAGCTACTTCTTTTAACACTGACAATAAGAACAAAGAAAACCAAAGCTATACCCCAGATAGAACAGCAGAGGAATTTGCTAAGCAGAATTTAGGGCTTTTAGGCCAATTAATGAATTCCGAATATACAGAGGATTATGTCGACCCTGAATTTGAAAGGATGCTCCGGAAGAAAAAAAAGAAATCATCATTAAGGAGATAATATTTTTAAAAAAAGAGTATGGAAACAAATGCAAATACAAACAAATATCATTTAGAGCGAGAAGCTTTAGAATTAGTACTGGAGGAATTTACACAAGAACAGAAAACCAATAATCAGCATATCGAAGCGCTTATTGTAGCGGTTAATAATGTAGGGGATAAAATCGATGCATTTAAAAAAGAGCATAAAATGGAAAAAGTTGTTTCAGATCCATTGGACATTAAGCCAATAGAAGCTATTCTGCAAAAAGGTTTTCTGGATGTGAAATTTATGATTGGCAGGCAGCCAAAAAATATCATCAGAAAATTTCAGATTTTATTATTTCCCGAACAGGACGCTAAGCTGTTTTATAAAATTGTTTTTGGCAGGTGGTTTTTATGGCTTGCCATAATGGTAGCACTAAGCAATCTTTACAACTGGGGAATACATTATAGCGATAATAGCAAAGAAATTGAAATACGCCAAATTCAAAACGATAGGATAGTAAAAGCCTGGGAGTATATGTATTCTAATAACGGCAAAGAAACTAAAAAACTTATGGAAAAAGCTTATGTAAACTCAATGGAAAGTAAGTGATGATGAAAAATATTTGAACTTATAATGTATCCGCCCCACCAACTGCATTAATAAATAGGGTCTGCTGAAAAAACCTAAATAATATAAATCCTTTAAAAAATAAGATTATCAATTCAAATTGAATAGCAACCTATTGCTTTTTTTCTGGCTACAACATCATTGCTTATTTTATTTTGATAACTACTTTTCCTTCGCATACCTACTTTCTACATACGAGAGTGCATCATCGGTTTTTCTAAACGAAATCTTTTCTCCACCACAACTGGCCGAATTGTTCCCGCCTCTATAAACACCATCAAATCGGATGTTTTGGAGTCGTAAAAAATAAAAATGATTTTACTTTTTTCCTTAAGCCCCACACTCTAAAATTTTATAAATTAATTTTAGAATAACGCTACAATGAAATAAATTTGTTTTTTGTGTTATTTTGTCTATATTTGCATCAGAAATGAATAACACTACAAAAATAAAGCAATGGAAGTTAAGTTGAAAGAAATAGCAAATATTCAGTTCGGTTATTACGGACAACCCAATAAAAATGGTGCTATACCGTATTTACAAGCCAAGCATTTCAATGAATTTGGGCAGTATATGGGAGAAAACGATACCTTTTTGGAAGAAGATCCAAAATCAATAGCAAACCTATTGCAAAATGAAGATATTCTTTTTGCAGCAAAAGGTTTTCGATTTTTTGCTACATTATATAAAGAAGAACTTGGTAAAGCAGTTGCGTCTTCAATATTTTTTATAATACGGGTGAACAAAAACAAAATCCTTCCAGCTTATTTGGTTTCAATTCTCAATCTTCCAAAAAATTTATTGCATTTTCAACAATCAGGTGCAGGAAGTTCAATCCCTTCTATTCGTAAAAACGAATTGGCAGACTTTGCTTTCAACCTAATCCCATTAGAAGAACAGCAAAAAGTGGTAGCATTACAAGAATTATATCTAAAAGATATCGAGCTTACAAATTACATAATTAAAGAGAAACAAAAATTATTTCAATCAACAATTTCAACACTTATAAAATAACTACAAAATGGCAAAAGTAAATAATGATGCTCCTGGCATGAAAGGAAACAGAAGTAGAAATAACGATGGAGAATTAAGACAAAAAAGAAGTGATACTCATATCGGGACTATCGAAAAGAATTACAGTATAGATTTAGGTGTAAGAAGTGATATGCACCTCGGTACATATTTAGAGAAAAACGACATCAATTCTTTAAACGATTTGATTAACAATAAAAAGGACAATAAATAAAACATCAATTACAACAATGGCAGAAAATAAAATTACTCAGAAAGACATCAACAATACTGTTTGGAAAGCATGTGACAGCCTGAGGCCGGTAATGGGGAGCGGTCAATATAAAGATTACATCCTAACCTTACTTTTTGTAAAATACCTCTCCGATGTATGGAAAGATAAAGTGGTGCAATACCGCGAAAAATATCCTGACAATGAAGAAATGGTAAAACGCCAACTGCAAAGAGAGCGTTTTGTATTGCCTAATGAAAGCAGTTTCGAATTTCTCTATGAAAACCGCAATGAAAACAATATCGGTGAATTAATCGATATGGCATTGGTGGCCTTAGAGGATGCCAATCGCTCCAAATTAGCTATGGTATTCCGTAGTATTTCATTCAATGCCGAAACCGCTTTTGGTCCAACCAAACAACGAAACACAATTCTAAAAAACTTGTTGGTAGACTTCTATAACTTGGATTTACAGCCTTCTCATTTGGAAGGAAATGATATTATTGGCGACAGCTACGAATACCTGATTTCTTTGTTTGCCGGGGAAGCAGGAAAAAAAGCGGGAGAATTTTATACTCCAGGTGAGGTAAGTGAACTATTGGCTAAATTAGTAGATCCACAACCCGGAAATAGAATATGCGATCCTGCCGCAGGATCTGGTTCTTTATTGATTAAAGTTGCCCAAGAAGTGAATGGCAAAAACTACTCTTTGTACGGCCAGGAAAACAATGGAAGCACTTGGGCTTTATGCCGTATGAATATGTTCCTGCACGAACAGGATAGTGCAACCATCGAATGGGGAGACACTTTAAACAATCCTCGTTTATTAGAGAATGACAAGTTGATGAAGTTTGATATAGTAGTGGCTAACCCTCCTTTCAGTTTAGATAAATGGGGTGCTGAAACTGCTGCTGCTGATCAACACAATCGTTTTTATCGTGGTGTGCCTCCAAAAAGCAAAGGTGATTATGCCTTTATCACTCACATGATTGAAACAACTTATGAAGACACTGGAAAGGTCGGGGTAATTGTGCCTCATGGAGTATTATTCAGAGGAAGCAGTGAAGGTCAGATTCGTAAAAAATTAATTGACGAAAACCTGCTGGAAGCTGTTATCGGTCTGCCTGCCAATTTATTTTTCGGTACAGGAATTCCTGCTTCCATATTGATTTTCAATAAAGCAAAAGGACTCAACAAAGAGGTGTTGTTTATCGATGCTAGCCGTGAATTCGAAAATGGGAAAAACCAAAACAGCCTGAGGGAAATTGACATTAAACACATTGTTTCTGTGTATAAAAACTTCAAATCAGCAACTCCATTAAATACCGAAAAAGGAGCTGTAATTGAAGAAAAATACGCATATCGAGCCACATTGGCCGACATTCAGGAAAATGATTACAACTTGAATATCCCTCGATATGTTGACACTTTTGAAGAAGAAGAACAGGTGGACATCAAAGCAACACAGCAAAATATCGTAGTCCTTAAGCAAGAACTCACTCAGGTGGAAATGCAAATGGAAAACTACCTGAAAGAGTTGAATTTAATTTAAATCAGTAAGCCATGCAACTAAGCAAAATACAATATGCATCCGACCTCCATTTAGAATTCCCTCAAAACAAGGAATTTATAAAATCCAATCCATTGTTGCCTAAAGGTGACATATTGATATTGGCGGGTGATATTGTTCCTTTTGCAATCATGGACAAACACGAAGATTTTTTTAGCTATTTGGTAGATAATTTTCAAATGACCTATTGGATACCAGGTAATCACGAATATTATTATTTTGATGCGATCAACAAATCGGGGGTGTTATTTGAAAAAATCAGAAGCAATGTAATTTTGTTAAACAACATGGCTGTTCAGCTTCAGGATACTAAATTCATTTTTTCTACGCTGTGGTCCAAAATTACCCCTGCTAATCAATGGAGTATCGAAAGAGGTCTTAGTGATTTTCACGTCATCAAGTACAATGGAGACAGACTTACTTCGAAAGTTTATAACCAATGGCATTTGGATGCGATCAATTTTGTTAATCAGGAGTTGCAGTTGGAAAACCAAGGTAAAACAGTAGTGGTTACCCATCATGTTCCCACATTTATGAATTACCCTGAGCAATACAAAAGCAGCACACTGAACGAGGCATTTGCTGTAGAATTATTTGACACAATCGAAGATTCTGGGGTTGATTATTGGTTGTATGGACATAGCCACTACAACACCAGTGATTTTAAAATTGGAAACACACAGTTGCTCACAAACCAATTGGGATATGTACAACGAAAGGAAAACGTATTGTTCAATCCTGAAAAATATTTTGAAATATGACTTTCAATATAATAAAGTTGTATTTGCACAATAAAGTTATTAACTTTATCAACACTTTTTAACTTTATTAAAGTATAAATTATGAAATGAGCATAACCAAATCTCAATGCAAACACAAATATTGATATGCGAATTACATATTCCGATAAAAAACAAATAATAGATACGTATGAGAGAAGCTATTAATTACATAAATGAAACACTGGGTACAAATGCTATAGTAAATCGTACTCAAAAAGAAAACTTGAGTAATCTGCCTATGTATATTTCTCAGGCATACAGCTTATATAATTCAGAGCTTTTTAATCAGAAATTGGTATTGGTGGAAATGAAAAACGAAGAAGATTTAAGCATCTTCCAAGTCGATAAACACCTGCAACTGCTAAAAAACACCTTCGGTAAAATAATCATATTGGTATTAGAAAATCTTCAATCGTACAATAGAAAAAGACTAATTGAAAAAAAAATAAACTTCATTGTACCAGGCAAACAGCTTTTCTTACCCGAACTGCTGATTAACTTAAAAGAAAGCAATGCATTGCCAAAAACCAAGCAAAAAGAAGAAAAATTGATGCCCTCAGCTCAATTCTTGTTTATCTATCACATGATACACAGACATGGAAATTGGCGGTTAGAAAACAATTCATTCAAAGAAATAGCTCAAAAACTCGATTATACCCCAATGGCAATCACAAATGCCATTGATGATTTAAAACAGCTCAAATTTGTTGAGGTGTTTGGGGAAAAGGAAAAACATATAAAGTTTCGATTCGAAAGAAAAGAACTTTGGCATAAAGCGGAACAGCAAAAACTGTTGACCAATCCGGTTATAAAAACGGTGTATGTAGATGTTTTACCATCCGATGTTCCTATGCTAAAAGCAAATGCCTCCGCTCTTCCGGAATATTCAAGCATGAATCCGAGTAAACAACAATATTATGCCATTGATAAGAACAAGTTTTATGAGTTACAAAAAAACAATGAATTAGTTAATGTCAATGAACGTGAAGGTAATTATGCTATAGAAGTATGGAAATACAATCCAAAAACATTAGTTGAGAATATGCATAACGAAGATACTGTTGTCGATCCTTTGTCTTTATACTTAAGCCTGAAAGACAATCACGACGAACGTGTGGAAATGGCTTTAGAACAAATAATAGAAAAATATACATGGTAGTAGGATTAGATACATTTAGGGTACATTTTAAAGATTTTCAGGATTGTTACATCATTATCGGTGGGACAGCTTGCGATATTATCCTGGAGGAAGCAGCATTTACACCTAGAGCAACCGATGATATCGACATAATCTTAATTGTGGAGGCCCTCTCTCCTGAGTTTGTGGTAAAGTTTTGGGAGTTCATCAAATTGGGACAATATACCATACAACAAAAAAATGAAGAAGAACGAAACTGTTACCGTTTTGCGGGTCCGACCAATCCGGCTTACCCTAAACAGTTGGAATTATTTTCCAAAATACCAGATATTATCGATGCCAACGAAGGAGCACACCTAACACCTATTCCGGTAGAAGAAGGCCTATCCAGTCTTTCTGCTATTCTACTAAATGAAGAATATTATGCTTACACCATAGAAAACAGTGATAGAAAAGGCGATGTACATTTCGCTTCTCCATATACCTTGATATGCCTCAAAGCGTTTGCCTTTTTGAATAATACAGAAAGAAAATCCAATGGACAAAAGGTGCGTTCCGTAGACATCAAAAAACACAAAAACGATGTATTCAGAATGGTATTCATGCTCAATGAAAATAACCAGTTTGAAACACCGGAAACCATAAAGACTGATTTGCAAAAATTTGCTGACACCGTAAAAAATGAGTTGCCTGATCCTGCAATTTTTGATGGGAATGGTTTTGGCAAACAAGACATGCAATTCATTTTTGACAGATTAGTAAAAATGTTTCAATTAACAGCCTAATAAATTTTATGACAATGAAAACCAACACCATAGAAATACCACAAACCATACAAGTACTCTCTGGTTACAAACAAACCGCTGTCGGGATGATTCCCAAAGATTGGGAAGTGAAGAAATTAGAGGAAATAGGAACTTTTTTAAAGGGAAAAGGTATTTCAAAAGCTGAAATTATTGAAACGGGAAAGCCATGTATTCGATACGGTGAAATATATTTTGAATACAATTATTTTGTGGAAAAATTCAAATCATTTATTGATGATAATTCAGCTAAAAATAGTGAACCTATTTTTAAAGGTGATTTACTTTTTGCTGCTTCTGGCGAAACTTTGGAAGATATTGGAAAATGTGTTGCCTATATAAAAAACGAAGAAGCTTACGCAGGTGGCGATATTATCATATTAAGAACTAAATCTGAAAATGCTCATTATTTAGGGTATTTGCTAAATACTGATAGCGTTAAACGACAAACATTTAAATTAGGTCAAGGAAACTCCGTTGTTCACATTTATTCAAGTAGTTTGAAAAATGTCAAAGTAAATTTACCACCACCCCCAGAACAACAAAAAATCGCCTCAGTATTGATTACTTGGGACAAGGCGATTGACACCTGCAAGAAAACCATCGAAAACCTAAAACTACGCAACAAAGGTTTGGCTCAACAACTCCTTACCGGAAAAACAAGAGTGAAAGGGTTTGAGGGAGCGAAGTGGAAATATGTTGCAATAAACAAAATTGCAAAAGAGATTTCAATAAAAAATACAGCAGATGATCAATTGATTGTACTATCATGCACAAAATATGATGGTTTGGTTCCATCATTAGAATATTTCGGTAGAAAAATATACAGTGATGATGTCTCAACATATAAAATTGTCAAAAAAGGTCAATTTGCCTATGCCACTAATCATATTGAAGAAGGATCAATTGGTTATCAATCGATTTTTGAAGAAGCATTGATTAGTCCAATGTACACTGTGTTTGAGACCAATCATTCGATTAATGATGAATTGTTTTTTAAGCTACTGAAATCGTATGAATACATCCATGAATATCAAAGGAGAATGGAAGGCTCCATCGATAGAAGAGGCGGTTTAAGATGGAGCGAATTTTCAAAAATAAAAGTTCCTGTAATTGATGGAAAAGAACAACAAGCAATGCTGTCAATACTTCATTCAGCGAATATTGAATTAAAAAAATACGAACAAAAATTACAGGCTTTGCAATTACAGAAAAAAGGGTTAATGCAGGAGTTATTGACGGGAAAAACAAGGGTAAAAGTTTAAAAGGATGAAAATAGAAGTTCTAAGATCCAATGAATTAAATACAGGTCACTTAGCAATATCTGCTGGAGAAGCAATAGAGATTAAACGGGGTCGGTATGTTAAAAATAATATTTCTCATTCACTTTTTACAGAAAAAGAAAATTACTTCTCCAAAGTGTATTGTTTAGAATATGAGAAAAAGCATATTTACTTTTTTTATTATTTCGGAAATTCTAATCCTCCTGCAAGAGGAATTCATATTGGTTTAACAAATTGGCAAAATCAGAGGTTTCTTTGGATGCAAAATAAACATTGGTTACAAAAAGAAGAAAGCATCAGGTACATCGTCAACATACTTTTCTTGATTATTGGAGTTGGTATAAGCATTATGAGTTTGAAATAAAGAAAACCAAGAATAAAAATTTTAAATAAATGGAAATTATGAATGAAATAGTTGAGTTTTTTAATCATCCCTTTTTTGTTATTGTGGGAGGAATCAGTACTGTTATTGCAATAGTAGGTTTTGTATATGCAATTTATACAATCATTAGTGGTGTGCTTCCGGTATGGGTAAGACTAGGAAGAGGATTATCAAATAAAAAAATTGCAATTTATGCAGAAGGGGAATTTGATGATTTTAAAAATTTGTTAATTGATTCAGGGCTTTTCAAAGAAAAAAATATTGAAAAAATAACAACGGCATCTCTCAGTAAAGGTGAAACTCACACTATGATGTTGGTCAATTACAATGAGTTTGATAGTAAAATAGAAGACATACTTAGGTTTAAAAAAGACAGTGACGCTTTGATTGTTTATGTTTCAAATGGTGTCAGAGTACCACAAAATATAATGGATAGTATAAACAATCATAGGAATTCTATAGTGGTCACTTTTAGAGGAAGATTGTTGAATGATATTGTTACATCACTAATCACAACCGCTTATGAAAAAAAGTAATATCAATTCTCTTCTTAGAAGTTACATAAAAGAACATCTTACTCCAACCATGGAGGACATTCAGTTTGTATCAAATATTTATCAGTCATTTAATGATTTGCTTGGCGTAAATAATTGTATCCAAATAGGTTCCTACCCTAGATATACAGCAATAAAACCGTTGCATGATTTGGATATTTTGTATATAATGGGCGATTGGAATTCAAACAACAATGATCCTCACTTTGATTTAAAAAGTATTGCTGAAAAATTTTCAAAAGAATACCGAAATCCAACTCATTTTAAGATAGATATCGTTGTCCAAACACACTCTATCTCATTCAGATATTTAGACAAAGAGGAGGAGGTATTTGCTGTTGACCTAGTTCCGTCGCTAAATGACGGCAAGAATGAATTTGGTAGAAACACCTTTCGTGTACCGGAAATTATAAAAATCCATAGGGGTAAGAAAAGAGCTGAATTTTATGAAAGAAAGCTTAATAATAAAGAAAGTGTAATATGGATCAAAACAGATCCTTTAGGCTACATAGAAGTTGCATCTGGAGTAAATAAACAAAACGAAGATTTTAGAAGAAGCGTCAAGTTTGTCAAAAGATGGAAACATGAATGCAAAAAGATCAATGAAAATTTCAAGCTTAAATCTTTCCATTTAGAACAACTGATAACCGAAAATTACAAGCAAAATATTCAGCTAGACGTTTTTGATAGTATTTTTAAATGTTTAACTGAGTTGAAAAATAAAATTGTTTCTCCTATTTTAAGAGATAGAGGCGACAGCAGTAAATTTATTGATAGTTATGTTTCTGAATTGACTGAAACCGAAAGAAATCTTATCCATGAAGCTGTAGATGCCATTTTGATTTCATTTGAAAACATAGACAACATTGATGATGTCAATAAAATAGTCAAAAGTGGTTTTTATAAACGGGCTTCAGAAACAGAAACATTTCTATTCGATCAAAGAATTCCTGTTTTGGTCGATGATAATCTGCAATTAAAAATTGATGGTTTTGTAAAAGATTTGAATGGTTTTCGAGAGTACAAAGCTAATCTGAAATTATCAGGTGGAGTTGTTGACACAAAAAACAAAATTGATTTTAAAGTAGTTACAAATACAACAAACCATGACGTATTAAAATGGAAAGTTAAAAATGATAACCTCTCTAGGGTACCAAGGGGAGAAATCACTGATCATCATACTTACTGTCGCCCAGAAAGCACTGCTTACATAGGTAAACATTTCGTGGAGTGCTATTCTATTAAGGGTAATGTTTGTGTTGCAAAAGATAATGTCGAGGTAGTTGTTAGACAATGATGTGCTAACAGTTGTTTTGATTAATAAATTAAGAATAAGAGCTATTTACTTATTTTAAAAGTTGAGTAGATTATCGTAAAATATATAAACTATGGCATTAGAAATTCTAAAAAAAGCATCAGCAATACATGCTGTTAAATATGCAAAAACTCTAGATATGAAAATTGCAATTGAATCATTTGATAAACTTCAAGAAATCAAACTTAAATTGGCAGATAGAACAGATGACCAATTAGCAGAATTAAGCGAAGAGATTGAAACTTGGAAGAATAGGAATCCAATTGTCAAAGAGGTAGAAATTAATAATTTGATAAAGAGTAAAAAATGACGGTAAAAAAACATGATTGGTTAGATTATTTTTTAATAGTAGGGGTAGGATTGTACAATCTAGCGATTCTCTTTTTTACAATAATTTGGTTGTTCACTAATTATTTTCTCGAAAATAAAAAATCACTTACTTCAATATCAGAACTTGGAGTAAATGAAGGAGTTACTTATGGATTGTTTTTCTCGGGATTATTAGGTGGTTCATTTTATTGTTTGCGAAAATTTTATCAGAGACTAGGAGATACATTTACCCCTATTGCTCCTGATCCAACAAATTTGGCACGAGGTATTAATATTAAAACATGGTTTTTTTGGTATCTGTACAGACCAATTCAAGGTGGTGTCCTTGCTTTAATATTATTGTCTTTATTAAATAGTAACTTGATTTCAATAAAACAGTTTACACCTGAAAACATTAAATCATATTATACACTTATTTCTATTGGATTTTTGTCTGGTTTTGGTAGCCATGAACTAATCCATAAAATTGAAGAAATAATAAAAGTAGTATTTGCAAAAGCAAAATTAGGAGCTTCAAATGCAGAAGCAAAAGTCAAAGACAATAACGAATCAAGAGGATAAAAATATGGCAATAGAAACTAAATTTAGAGCATTTCAATTAGATAGTCCGGGATCTTTATTCTCGTATTATAAAAACAATAATTACACACTTATTGAGGCTAGACTCCCAAAACAAGGTGTAGAAATTTTAAGGGAGGATTTAAATTGGCATAGTAAAGACAGAATAGATATTCTACATATCACAAGTTGGGACGATGACCATTGTGATATGAATTCTTTAACTCAAATTATGAATCAATTTAGACCAAATAGAATTGAAATTCCAGGTTATGATCCTAAAACAGATACTGGGATAGCTTGCAAAAGACTCATTATGAAATATGATGATATACATCAAAAGTTTGTCAATAATGTAACTATTTATAATGAACAAACAATTAATACCTTATCTCCCGCTACAGCTTGGGGTGTTGGTAATATTCTCTATCGTTCATTATTTAAAGTAGATAATTGCAATGATATGTCTCAAATAAGACTTTTCCGTTCACTAGGGTTTAATGTATTAAGTTTAGGTGATTGTGAATCACAAGAAATCACAAAAAAAATGATGTTTAAAGGTAGTTTTTTAGAAAATGAAGTTGATATTATCATTTTACCACATCACGGTTCTGAAAATAGTATGTTAACACCCGAATTCTTAGATTTTTGCAAACCTATTTTGTCCATTTGTTCTTCCAATTACGATAATGAATATTCACATCCAAGACCAAGCGTTATTCAAATGCTTAATAACAAAAGTATAAAATCAATAACAACAAAAACGGGTGATATAATAGTTATTAAAAAGAATAATGAGGATACCCAAGTTTATAATTATGTTTCTAACAACAAAAAATTAGAAGGGATATATACTTTCAAAACAAAAAGACAATTATTACAAGTTATGGTATAAACAATGGACAACATAACCCTAACCGAAGATATCATTTCACAAGTTCCTGCGCTAAAGCTCCTAATAAACATGGGGTGGAAATACCTGTCACAAGAGCAGGCGCTCGACGCTAGAGGAAACAGAACTTCCAATGTATTATTGGAAGGGATTTTGAAGAAACAGCTTCAAAAAATCAATGCCATCCAATACAAAGACAAAGAGTTTGCTTTTTCGGAGAGCAATATCACTAATGCTATTGTGGCAATCCGTGATTTACCTATTAATGAAGGCTTCATTGCGTCTAACAAGCATTTTTATGAACTCATTACTTTAGGGAAAAGTTTTGAGCAAACCATTTTAGGCGACAAAAAAAGTTTTTCATTCAAATACATCGATTGGCAAAACCCGGAAAACAATAGCTTCCACGTAACCGAAGAATACAGCGTATTGCGTTCAGACCGGGCCGACCATTATCGTCCGGATATTGTATTGTTCGTAAACGGTATCCCAATGGTGGTGATAGAATGTAAAAGTCCGTTCATCAAAGATTCGTCAGACAAAGCCATAGAACAGCACCTTCGCAACCAGCAGGACGACGGAATTCGTGCGTTATACCAATATTCCAATCTAACAATAGCATTGGCAACCAATGAAGCCAAATATGCAACAACAGCAACGGCCAAAGAATTTTGGGGATTCTGGAAAGAGATATTCAAAACCAAGGAAGAACAGCGTAATCGGGAAAATCATATAAGTGAAGTAAAGCACAAGCCTTTGCCTAATGATGAAAGAACGCTATTATTCAAAGAGCGTTTCAAAAGTGTTTGGAATTATTTCGAACAATTGGAAAAAGAAGAACAGGTCATTACCGAACAGGACAAATTGCTTTACAGTCTATGCCTTCCGCACCGGTTATTAGACATTATGTTCAATTTTACCCTATATGATGAAGGAATCAAAAAAGTGGCGCGATACCAACAATATTTTGCCATTAAAAACACCTTAAACCGGGTAGAAAAAACAGATAATCATGGTAACCATATCGGTGGGGTAATTTGGCATACGCAAGGAAGCGGAAAATCCCTGACTATGGTGATGTTGGCTCAATTGATTGCAGCAAGTCCGAAGATCAAAAACCCAAAAATCATTTTGGTTACCGACCGTATTGATCTAGACGACCAGATTACTGAAACCTTTCAAAAATGTCAGGTGCCTGTCGAAAATGCACAAACCGGCAAACATTTGGTTGAATTAATCAAAAGCCCGGGAGATGCCGTAATTACTACCATAATAAACAAATTTGAAGCGGCAGTAAATCAGGAAAAAGAAGGCTTCTCTTCTCCCGAAATTTTCGTTCTGATAGACGAAGGCCACCGTTCCCAATATGGCACCTTCAATGTAAAAATGCAAAAAGTGTTCCCCAACGCTTGTTTTATTGCTTTTACGGGAACGCCTTTAATGGTAAAGGAAAAAAACACAGCAAAAAAGTTCGGTGGCCTGATTGATGTCTATTCCATCACCGATGCTGTAGCTGATAAAGCAGTAGTTCCCCTATTGTATGAAGGCCGTCACAACCTGATTGAAGTAAACGAAAGGCCTTTGGACAATTACTTTGACAAAATTTCTGAACCTTTGACCGCTTATGGCAAAGCGGCTTTAAAAAGAAAATATAGCTCCAAAAACATACTCAACAAAGCCGACCAAATCATTTACGCTCGCGCCTGGGATATTTCCGAACATTTTGTAGACAACTGGAAAAACACCATCTACAAAGGACAATTAGTATCCCCAAACAAAGCCACAGCCATTCGCTACAAAGAATACTTAGACGAAATCGGGAAAGTAAAATCCGAAGTGATTATGTCAGCTCCAGATATGCGAGAAGGTGAAGAAGATGCTTTTGAAGTGGCAGATGATAAAGTGAAAGCTTTTTGGAAATCCCGTATGGACAAGTACGGTAATGAAGAAATGTATGTAAAAACAGTTATCAATTCTTTTAAAAAACAGAATACGCCCGAAATCATCATAGTGGTCGATAAACTGCTCACGGGATTCGATGCTCCGCGAAACACGGTTTTGTACTTAACGAGACCGCTAAAAGAACATACTTTACTACAGGCGATTGCTCGTGTCAATAGATTATGTCCCGGCAAAGACTATGGCTATATCATTGATTACTTCGGAAACTTGGAAAACCTGCACAATGCTTTGGAAATCTATTCAGGAGATAATGCTTTTGAAGCAGAAGACATTGAAGGGACATGGACTAATATCGGAGATGAGATCAAAAAACTGCCTCAGGCACATTCAGAAGTTTGGGACATTTTCAAAACCATAAAAAACAAATACGATGAGCCGGCTTATGAAGAATTATTGTCAGACGAAGCCATACGTCACGATTTCTATGAAAAAGTGTCCATCTTTTCCAGATTGTTAAAAATGGCTTTGTCCAGCTTTGAATTTGCAACTAAGACGGATGAAAAAGTAATAGATAAATACAAAAAAGACGCTAAATTTTTCTTAGCGCTAAGAGTTTCCGTAAAAAGAAGATACTCCGATGATCTCGACTACAAAGAATTTGAACCACAGGTGCAAAAGTTAATAGACAAGCACATTACCACCGAGGGTGAAATTCTGAAAATCACAGAACAGGTAAATATTTTTGATAAAGAAAAGCGAGAAGCCGAAGTGGAAAAACTGTCAAGCAAAGCCGCCAAAGCTGACCATATTGCCAGTAGAACCATTCGTGCGGTAAACATTAGAATGAATGAAGATCCAGTGTTCTATAAAAAGCTTTCCAAATTAATCAAGGAAGCCATAGAAGAATACCACCAACAGCGCATTGACGAAACCGAATACCTGAAAAGAGCAAAAGAGCTGGAAAATACTTTCTTAAATGGACAAACAGATAATGTTCCTGCCAATTTAAAGGACAATCCAACTGCAATTGCTATATATAACCTATTGGGAGATGTTTTTAGTAAAGAACTGGAAAGCAACAAAGAAATGGCTCCCCAGATGGCAGAAGAGGTAGATAACCTGATTAGAGAAATTGTTTTCGATAATGGTATATTGCGTATAGATTGGCAAAAAGACCAGAACATTGAAAGTGAAATACTAAGAACTATAGACGATTACTTTTTTGAAGCCAAAATGAAATTCAGTATAGATTTTACCTTCGACAAAATCGATAAGATGGTCGAAGAAACCATCAAAATGGCCAAACTTAAATTTGTATGATTCCAATGGCAACATATAACGTAAACTTTGGATCCAAAACAATTGAATACCATTTGGATTTTCAGCAACGAAAAACTTTGGGCATAAAAGTGTTTCCGGATAATTCTGTGCATGTAATGGCTCCACTGGACACTGAAATTACCGTTATTGAATCCAAAGTAAAACAGAAAGCGACTTGGATATTCAAACAGCAAAAAGAGTTTTTGTCTTATTTGCCCAAAAAAACAGAAAGACAATTTATCAGTGGTGAAACCCATTTATACTTAGGCAGGCAATATCTTTTGGATATTTCAATTGCAAATAAAAATGAAGTAAAAATCCAAAGAGGCAAGTTATTAATTACTCATAAGCTAACATCCAACCCACAACGAGTACTTGATCTCTGGTACAAAGAAAAAGCAACACTCTATTTTGATAAAATAGTGGATGAAAGCTTAATGTTATTTGTAAAATACAATATAGAGAAACCGGGTATTCAAATCAAAAAAATGCAAAAACGCTGGGGAAGCTGTTCCATAAAAGGAAAAATAATCCTAAATCTTGAACTCATAAAAGCCCCAAAAGGATCAATTGAATATGTTATAATCCATGAATTATGCCATCTTATTCACCACAACCATACCAAAGCCTTCTACGACCTTCAGGAAAGAACTATGCATGATTGGAAGAAATGGAAAGTAAAATTGGAAAAAAGTATGATTTGATTCATTAAATGGATTAGGAATAAACTAGGATAACTAAAGAGTAATAATATGGAAAAAAATATACTTCAAGAGTGGATTGAGTATTGAAAACTGACAAAAAAAATTAACAGAATGGTTTGAATGTGGCGTTTTTGAATAAGCTGACGAAACTAATAAACACCAAAAATCAGATTTTAAGATAACTAAATTTCATTTATTTATGAATAAACCTTACCCTAAATTCATTTCAACCCTACCATTAGGGGAAGATAAACTAATTGGAAATTCTCATAAAAACATTGCAGTTTCTATTAGTAATATTATCAAAAATCAAAGCCACGAGATAAAAAAACAAATTATTGGTCTTGAGGGGGATTGGGGGTCTGGAAAGTCTAATATTATAAAAATTATTCAACGAAACGAAGATCCTTATTTGAAAAATGATAAATATCTTCATTTTATTTACGATGCTTGGGGACATCAGGAAGACCTAAACCGAAGAGCACTATTGGAAGAACTTATTGATTTTTTAGATAATCAAAAAGTAATACCTGTAACTGAAGAATGGCGAAAAAAGAAAAGTGAATTAAATGGTAAAACAATTACTTCGGTAAAAAATATTTTCCCCGAAATAAAAATATTTTGGTTGTTTTTTATTTTTAGTTTTTTGGGATATAATTTTTTAAATACAATTTATCCCTTTTTAGAATCCTATGATTTCAGTGAAAAATATATAGCAATAGGTTCCTGGAAAAAAATTACATCAATTTGGGTTATCCCTACTGTTCTATTCTTTGTAGGCATTTATTTTTTTGCTAAGGAATTCAATAGGATAATTACAGAAAACAATAAAGAAGATAAAAAAAAGAAGCTTCTTTTACCCCAAATATTAGGGCAAATTTTTTATTTATTGAATGGCAAAGAAATAAAGAGCAACACGACTGACTATGTCATTGAAAACGAACCCACCAATAAAGAATTTAGACGGTTTTTAAAAGATATAAATAATGAATTAATAAAAAGCGATAAGAGTTTGGTACTGACAATTGACAACATAGACCGTCTATCCAGAGAAAAGGTAAAAGCTTTGTGGTCAACAATAAACATATTTTTTGCTGAAAATAGCGAAAGCGAACTATATGATAATATTTGGTTAATCATTCCTTATGATGAAAGCAAAATTATGAACAGTTTCACTGAAAATGACGATCCTGAGATTGGAAGAGGTTTAATAGACAAAACCTTTGCTGTCAAATTCAGGGTTACACCTCCTCTATATTCAAATTGGGAACAACTACTCGAATCTAATTTAATGATAGCTTTTGGTGATGAAATTATTTCTGATAAATATGAGCTTCACTTTATAAAACGAATTTTTGACAACTACATAACAGATAGTGTCATAAAACCTCGACAAATAATAAATTACGTAAATGATTTAGTCACTTTACGTCTTCAATATCAAGAAATAGGATTTCGTTATTTAGCTCTGTTCTCATTGACAAAAAATGAAATCCTGCAAAAACCTATAGAGAAAATTCTGTTAAAATCGTATATAAATGACAATACTAAATTATTATTCAATAACGATTTAGAACTTGATAAAAGCATTTCAGCAATTGTATTTGGAGTTTCACTTGAAAATGCGGAAGAAGTACTTTTAGATAGAGAAATTGAATCACTCCTGATGAATGGTAAAGTTGAAGAACTTAATAAATTTTGTAACACACCTTCTTTTACTACTTTCTTTGAAAAGAAATTTAGCTTACTTCAATTAGGAAACATATCTCCTAACAACATTGCTTTACTACCGGATATCTTTAACAAAATTGAAGATTTAAGACTGATAGACACCAATATATTGAATAGCTACTGGAGTGATTTTATCAAGAGATTAAATAACATTAATCTCTTTGACGAAACATTCTACGATTTACATAAAAAAATCATTTTAAAGAATAATAGTTTAAGTAAATCGGTTGTGAATAAGTGTGTCAATTATTCATTCACTGCAATGAGTAATGAAACCTCCGAAAAATTATACATTGACAAATTGTATCAAATAAATACTTTTTTAGATGAGGAGGAAAATGTTTTCTCAATGACAGATTTGATTCTGAAATCTCGAAAAATTACTGCAGCTAATTATTTTCATCTTTTAAAGATAGCTTCTAAAAATCATAAAGATTATAATCTAACCTGCGATAATGATGATATAATCAAATATTTTTATGATTCTGATGGTAAATTAGATGTTAGAGCCCTTTATACAGAAATAGATAGTCTAATCCTAATCAGTATTGATAACGATTTTAGTGAAATAATTACAGATTTAAAATCTGGATTATCAAATATAAATCAAACAAATACATACGAAATCAAATACTATTATAAATGCTTGACTAAACTATCAAAAACTGACCCTTTTGAAAATATACTTATTAGTAACGAAGTCATCAATTATGCTCTGACTTTAGTGGAAAATGAAGAAATAGAAGTATATCCTTTGTTGCTAATTTTTGCATTAAAAAACACGCAAAATTCATCTCCTCTTCAATATCCTACACTTTATAAAAAACTTCAATCAGATGACAATTTAATTGCCGCTTCCACTGCTTTAGAAATAGAAAATATCATTTCATTTCAAAAATTAATTTCAATGGTTATTGATGATAAACGTAATTTCAAATTACTCAAAAACATTATTAAAGAAATTATCTATAATGATAAATTGGGTAAAAAATTAAATATTTCATTTATACTCAAAAATTTTGAACCCATCAAAGAAATGGTCTTTGAGAATGATAATGGAATCACTGAAAAATTCTATAATAAATTATCGGGATGGAACAGTAGCTTAATTAAGATTTTTGAAAAAGATAGCTTATCGCTTGTAGAAATCAATATGCTAGTATTTGATTATGCTATTAAAATTGATAATAATATTTCTAAAACACTAATAAAAAAATCAAATGAATATTTCATGTCTTCAGATAAAGAAGATTGGTATGAAATATTTAATAATGAAGATAATTTTTCAAATCACTTATTTAGAAAATTTAAGAACAAAAAAATTAATCTCGAATTGTATGATCAAAAAGTAATACCGTATTTGATTGAATATCTAAAAGAATTTGCTTCAAATAAAATCACAATTGAGAATTCTCAATTCTCATTTTTGAAAAATATTTTATCAATAATGACTGAAACAGATACCATTAATTTTTATACATCAATTACTGATTGTTTAAATAATAATCCAAATTTGAAGGCAACTCATCTCTACTTTTTTATAGATTCCATTTTAAAACACAATCTAATAGCCAAAAAGCCCGATGAGTCAGTTAATGGTGTCTTAAAAATTTTAATCAACGACGCTCAGTTGTACACAAGATATTTCTCAACTTATTACAAAAATTATATAGATGTAATAGCAAAATCAAACAAAAACAAACCTTTTGGGATATCGATTTTAAGAGAAAAATTAAAAAAGTATGGTTTAAAAAATGACATGAGAATTTATGCAAATAAAAAGTTACCGAATTGGTCTAAAGCAAAAATTACTTCCATTTTTAGGCCTTAAACGAGAATTTCCAAAAAAGCATTTACGTTTAAAATAACAGCAGGCAATCAAGCGGTCTCTCTCCGGTCGTTCGCTTTGTTCTGTTCGGCTGTTCCAGTCGGTCGTCGGCAGAAAAAGCCTCCTTCTTCCATTCCACAGTCCACTCGTCAGCATAGCATCGGCCAGCCCCGAAAAAGGGCAGGTCGCCACTACGCTTCCTCGTCCTCATCTTCACACGCTCTCTTCCTGCGTTCGACGGGGCTATTACATCCACAATACAGCTTCATTCATTGTGCTTCACTCCACGTTCCGGCTCCGTAAACTACGCCGTCACACTCCGTTCATCTCCATTCATTCCAGCAGTATTTGTGTCTGTCGCCCCTAGTTTTTTCGGCGGTTGCTCCTTCGCAAAGCCATCGGGGTTGGCACCGCTCTCTTCTCCTGCATTTTTCACTTATTAGAACTTTATTACTGAAATAGAACCGATTTCTATTGATCATATTTCTGCCCGCAGGAGAAGCTCACTTTGCCCTGAATCAAGGAACGCCCCGCAGAAAAAGCGGGGCTAATTTTTAGTTACCCCGCCGTTTCACGCTCATATACGCTTCTTTTCGCTCCGTTCCTGCGCTGTACTCCCGCGTCTATGGTGGCAGTTCGATTACCGCAACCCCGCCACTGCGCTCCTCATCCGCAAAAAAAAGCTCCTTGTGGTGCTTGGGGGTGTTAATTGCCTATTTCATATGAACATTTATCAGGCTGAGCGCAGTTGAAGCCCCAACTTCCTAAGAAGTATTCAGCTTAAAAAAATAAAAAAAAGAAAGTAAAGATAAGTTCCGGTTTCAAAAAGTAAAGTTCAAGCCCTGCGGGTTTTTGATAAAATCTCCACCCATCCGGGTTGTATTTTATCAAAAAAACTTGACTTCTTTTGAAACCTCCACGGAGGAAATGACTTTCTTTTTTTCTTTTAAAAATATATGAAGATTGAAAAGCGAGCAAAAGCATAATTATTGAGTGCTTATTAATTATAATAAGAGCGTACTTTTAAATTTTTGATTCCTCAGTGAGATATACAGTTGGGGATGGGTACTCATCAACAGTTTGTGTAGTATATTACCACATTTAAATTATGAGGTTAGCATTCAAAGTGACCACAGATTGTTTGTGTATGAAACAAGATTTTTTTTATCAAGATTACCATAAACCGTTTAAAAAGATTAAAAGAATGTTTTTCCGAATTCGAGTTAAATAAGAAAGCCTTGAAAACAATGAGTTTATTCTTTTATTCCACATCCCGAATAAATAAAGTGATATCTAATTCCAAATCTCATTCCTAATTTTGAACCTAAATTTGAAGATTAAATCTTATTACTAATCCCGATTGAAAATCTATAGTAGAAGCTTCAACCAAATCATTATAATTAGTTTTGTAAAAATAAATTTAGATTGGGTCAAATCTGATTTAAAAAATAATGTCATCAATCATTTTGTCTAAAGTATTACTTGGAAGGGTGTTCAAATATGACATAGTTGATTTAATATCTTTATGACCCAAAGCCTCTTTGATAATATCTATTGAGATATTATTAAACTTCAGAATTGTTGCAAATGAATGTCTTGCACAGTAATAGGTGATTTTCTTTTGTATACCTAAATCCGTTATCATCCGTTTAAGTGGGGTGTTAATGTAGGTTTTGAGGTATTTCTCTTTTTTATTGTTGATGTAATTGTGAGAATCTTGATTGTTATGAATAATGTTGAATAAGTACAATGAATCGTTTGGAGGTGTATATTCTAGAATTTTTCTCTTCCAGTACTCATTTAGTTTAAAATTTACAATTACACCAGTTTTACTTCTTTTGTAGGTAATTGTGTCCTTGTATAAATCTGTTTTTTTTAATTGCATTAAGTCGATGAAATTAATTCCCCGTCCATAATAGCTTAGTAAAAACATGTCGCGAGCTATAATGTCATTTCTATCGAATAGTTCGACATTCTTCAATAGCTCAAGTTCTTCTTCAGACAGATATTCTTTTTTTCCGCTTTCTTTAATTTTAGACACTTTGAATTTGCCAAATGGATACATCGATACCGGAATGATTTCGCGTTTAATAGCTTTGTTGAAGACGGCTCTTAAAGTTCGGATTCTGATACCAATGGTACTTTGACTGTTGTTATTGCCATGTAAAAAAGATTGGTATTTATAGATAGCGTCTACAGACAGATCTCTAAAAGTGATTTCAGTTTTACCGAAAAAGCGTTGAATCGATCTTAAGGTCTCCTTTTCAATGTTGTAGGTTGAAAGTTTTCCTGAATTTTTTATTTCCTCCATTAAGCTTTCGTGAAAATTAGTATAACTTAATGCTTGTTGTTTTCCTGAATTCCTTTTGAATTTGTTGATAATGTCTTGCATCGTGAAAGGCGCTACATCTGATTCAAATTCATAGATGATATCCTTAACTCGATCCGAGTATTTCCCGATTAATTCATTAATTTGCTTGTATTCTTTGTGTGACTTTTTTAGTCTTTCTGTTTCAAATGACCAGTCTTCAAGACTGCATTTTTTTCTTAGGGATAAGCTGGTATTTATGCGGTCTTTAATTAAAACAAGAACGATGGAATATTCTCCAGCTGTATTTGGTGACGGTTTTAATGTAAATTTATATGAAACCATAATTAAAAAAACAATTTGTAATTTTGACGAGCGCTTTACCAATAATCCTTCATTATTCCTCAATTATTTGACGAGCATTTGACGAGCAAATGTACAAATATAATAACATATTATCATTTATTATATTTTTAAATTATCGTAATTTATTGATTTTCAGACATAATAACAAAAACAATAACTATAGTAAAATACACAAAACCTGACTCATAATCAGGTGGTCCCTGGTTCGAGCCCAGGTGGGACCACAATAACCTCTCAAAGTGATTTATTTTGAGAGGTTTTTTTTATTAACAATGAAAATTGAAATTTTGGTTAATAAAAACTTACTTTTATGCAGGAATTTGTTGCTTGAATTAATGTGTTGTTTTAATTTTGACAATAGATTGTAAATATATGCGTTGTCTGTTAAAACTATTTTTTTTAAACAATTGATTTATTACTTTTGAAAAATATGAGAATTGTTTCAAATAAATATTTTGTCTTAATTGCTTTCCTGTTGGGAGTTGGTAAGGGTGTGGTTGCAATTGCTAAAACACCTAAAGCGCCGCCTGAGCCTGGCGTGAGCCCTATGAGTCAGCCAATACCGCCAGGATTTTCAATAGATGAAAATATTTACATATTACTAATCGGAGCCTTATTGCTAGGTGTTTATATGATTCATAAAAATAAATTAAAAATAAAAACTCCAATGTAAATTGGAGTTTTGTTTTTTAGGAAAGTGGGTTTTCTTGTTTATTTGTTGCTGTATAGTCTTGAAACGTATTTTCCAATTACGTCAAATTCGAGGTTTATTTTTGTTCCTACTTCAAAATTTTTGAAATTGGTGTGTTCGTGAGTATAGGGTATAATGGCAACGCTAAATTTATTTTTCTTAGAATCAACAACTGTCAGGCTAACTCCGTTTGCGGTAATAGATCCTTTTTCAATAGTGATGTTGCTAAGTGATGGGTCGTATTCAAAAGTATAGTGCCAACTTCCGTTAGTTTCTTTTATAGAAGTGCAGGTTCCGATTTGGTCGACATGTCCTTGTACGATATGTCCGTCCAGTCGATCTCCTAGCTTCATGGCTCTTTCCAAGTTAATGCTGTCTCCCGTTTTCCAATGGGAAATATTTGTTTTTTTTATTGTTTCTCCAATTGCGGTGACGGTGTAGAGGTTGTTTTTGATGTTGACAACCGTTAAACAAATGCCGTTATGTGCTACACTTTGGTCTATCTGTAGCTCATTCGTTATGCTGGAATCGATCGTGATATGAATATTGTCTTTGTCTTTTTTTATTTCTTGGACGGTGCCAAGGGTTTCTATTATTCCTGTAAACATTTCTTGTTTTATTTTACTAAATTTGTACCTCAAAATTAGTAATAAATAACGTGAGGTCATGATGAAAAAAGCAGAAAATATAATAGTTGGGATTTCTATAGGAGATTTAAACGGTATTGGAAGCGAAGTTATTCTAAAAACATTTGAAGATTCACGAATGTTGGAACTTTGTACGCCTGTTATTTTTGCTAATGTGAAAATAGTTTCTTTCGTGAAAAGAAATTTTGAGTCAGCTGCTCCATTGCATGGGATTGATCGTTTGGATCAAATCGTGTTAGGAAAGATTAATGTTCTGAATGTTTGGAAAGAAGGGATTGATTTGAATTTTGGTGAGAATGATGATAAAGTAGGGGCTTATGCGATTAAGTCATTTGTTGCTGCAACTAAAGCTTTGAAAGAAGGGTTAATTGATGTGTTGGTGACTGCACCTATAAATAAATATAATATCCAGTCAGAATCATTTAAGTTTCCTGGGCATACGGATTATTTGGATCAGGAACTGGAGGGTAATGCGCTTATGTTGATGGTTCAGGATTCTTTAAGGGTTGGGTTGTTGACGGATCACATTCCGTTAAGTGAAGTGGCATCCCATCTTACGGAAGAGTTGATTGTGAAAAAAATTGAAACCGTTAAGCAGTCATTAATTCAGGATTTTAGTATTAATAAACCGCGAATTGCTGTTTTGGGGTTGAATCCGCATTGTGGAGATGGTGGTGTGATTGGAGGTGAGGAAGATGCGATTCTGAGGCCAACATTGCGAAAAATATTTGATAAGGGGACGCTTGTTTTTGGTCCTTTTGCCGCAGATGGATTCTTTGGGAGTAATCAATATGAGAATTATGATGCTGTAATTGCAACTTATCATGATCAGGGATTAATTCCTTTTAAGACTTTGTCATTTGGTAAGGGGGTGAATTATACGGCAGGTTTGAGTAAAATTAGAACATCGCCGGATCATGGTACCGCTTATGATATCGCTGGCAAGGGTGTGGCGGATTATAATTCGTTTAAGGAAGCGGTTTATTTGGCTATTGATATTTATAATTCGCGAAATCAGTATGCGGAAATTAGTCAAAAACCCTTGAAAACAAAAGAAAAACAGCTATAAACAAAAAAAGCGGAATAACATTATTAGATTTATAATTATTTTATATCTTTGCACTCCCGAAGTTTAGGGCAAATTGTTGTTGAAATGAATAAGACGAAAGAATATTTAATTCCTTTTATAGGATTAAAGCTAGGAAAACATCATTTTGAATATCAAATAAGTAACAAGTTCTTTGAGATCTTTGACTATCATGAATTTCAAAATTCAGATATCAAAGTAAATTTAGTTTTAGAGAAAAAAAGCACCATGTTGGAGTTGAGTTTCAAGCATAAAGGAACTGTGAATGTTCCTTGTGATCTCACGGGCGAAGATTTTGATTTACCTGTAAAGGGTAAAATGAATTTAATAGTTCGTTTTGGGGAAACTTTTAATAATGACAACGAAGAATTGCTTATTCTGCCTCATGGTGAATTTGAAATTGATGTGGCGCAATATATTTATGAAATGATTGTGTTGTCGGTGCCTCTTAGACGAGTTCATCCAGGTGTAAAAGACGGAAGTTTAAAAACGGAAGCTTTGACAAAATTGAATGAACTGGCTGTAAAAGAACAGAAAAAAGAAAATAAAAAAGAAGAAAATATTGACCCGCGTTGGGACAAATTAAAGCAACTATTAACGGATAAATAATATAGTAAAATGGCACATCCTAAGAGAAAAATCTCGAAAACAAGAAGAGATAAGAGAAGAACACATTATAAAGCTACTGTAGCTCAAATCGCTACTTGTCCAATTACTGGAGAGGCACATTTATACCACAGAGCTTACTGGCATGAGGGAAAAATGTACTACAGAGGACAAGTTGTTATAGATAAATCTGTAGCTGTTGCTTAATACATTTTTGTAAATAATATGAGAACTCTCACTATGTGAGAGTTTTTTTTGTTGTTTGTAATTTTCGTTAAATAAGGAGTTCTAAAACAATAGGTTTGGAATTTTTTTTGTAATTTTCAAGTCTTTTAAAAATTTTTCAAATGCTTGCATTTGATAGAAATAATCGGATACAATGAATACAATTACAGCCGCAATTACCGCTGTTGGAGCTTATGTTCCGGACTTTGTTCTTTCTAACAAAGTTCTTGAAACCATGGTAGATACCAATGACGAATGGATTACCAGTCGTACGGGAATAAAAGAAAGAAGAATTCTTAAAGATGATAGCAAAGGGACTTCGTTTCTGGCTATAAAAGCCGCACAAGATTTATTGGCTAAAGCAAATATTGATCCTTTAGAGATCGATTTGTTAATAATGGCAACTGCAACACCGGATATGCCAGTTGCATCAACCGGAGTATATGTGGCTACAGAAATTGGAGCAACAAATGCTTTTGCTTATGATTTACAAGCTGCGTGTTCCAGTTTTTTATATGGAATGTCTACTGCAGCGGCTTACATTCAATCAGGACGATATAAAAAAGTACTACTTATAGGAGCAGATAAAATGTCTTCTATCGTAGATTATACGGATAGATCTACTTGCATTATTTTTGGTGATGGTGCAGGTGCAGTTTTGTTTGAGCCTAATTATGAAGGATTAGGATTGCAAGATGAATATTTACGTAGTGACGGAATAGGTCGTGATTTTCTTAAAATTCCAGCCGGTGGTTCTTTGGTTCCTACCTCGTTAGAAACGGTAAACGGTAATATGCACAATATTATTCAGGATGGAAAAACTGTTTTTAAATATGCAGTAACGAATATGGCTGATGCAAGTGAACTTGTGGTGAAAAGAAATAATTTAACCAATGAAGATGTTGATTGGTTGGTTCCGCATCAAGCGAATAAAAGAATTATTGATGCCACTGCAAGTAGAATGAATTTGGAAGATTCAAAAGTATTGATGAATATTGAAAAATACGGAAATACAACTTCAGCAACCTTACCATTAGTTCTTTACGATTTCGAGCATTTGTTCAAAAAAGGAGATAATATTATATTGGCCGCTTTTGGAGGAGGATTCACTTGGGGATCTATTTATCTGAAATGGGCTTACGATAAACAATAAATTTAAACTAAAAACAAATATTATGGATTTAAAAGAAATTCAAAACCTAATCAAATTTGTGGCAAATTCAGGAGTTGCCGAAGTTAAATTAGAGATGGATGATGTTAAAATCACCATTAGAACAACTTTGGAAGGTAATGTTACAGAGACCACGTATGTACAACAAATGCCATCTCAACCAGTTCTTCATCAAGCAGTAGCTCCTCAACAAATTGCTCCCGTTGCTGCAAGTCCTGAAACTCCAGCCGCTGAAGATTCAAAATACATCACTATAAAATCTCCAATCATTGGAACTTTCTATAGAAAACCATCTCCAGACAAACCTGTTTTTGTTGAAGTTGGAAATACCATTTCTAAAGGAGATGTTCTTTGTGTTATTGAGGCTATGAAATTATTTAACGAAATTGAATCTGAAGTATCAGGAAAAATCGTTAAAATATTAGTGGATGATATGTCTCCAGTTGAATTTGATCAGCCTTTATTTTTAGTTGATCCATCATAAGAAATTTTGAATGATGAATTTTGTATGATGAATTTTTATTGTCATTCAATAAATTTAAAATTTATAATTTATAATTTAAAATTTCAAAAAGATGTTTAAAAAAATACTAATTGCAAATAGGGGAGAAATTGCGCTTCGCGTAATTAGAACTTGCAAGGAAATGGGAATTAAAACAGTAGCTGTTTATTCTACTGCCGATGCAGAAAGTCTTCATGTTAAGTTTGCTGATGAAGCGGTTTGTATAGGGCCACCTCCAAGTAACTTATCCTATTTGAAAATGTCAAATATTATTGCTGCTGCAGAAATTACCAATGCAGATGCAA